>Ga0265303_10000769_pt1 | contig 18833 bp, 18 predicted proteins | sample Helome_2_FD_192494 | JGI IMG/M metagenome (GOLD analysis project Ga0265303, IMG submission 192494) | Marine sediment microbial communities from subtidal zone of North Sea - Hel_20160317 (Illumina Assembly) | ecosystem: Environmental > Aquatic > Marine > Subtidal zone > Sediment ... | reverse complement strand
GGTGTTGCTCTCAACGTCACCTATATTGTGGTGGAGGCAACTTATGGATTTTTGGCCGGCTCCCTGGCTTTGCTGGCTGATGCCGGCCACAACCTGAGCGATGTTCTGGGCCTGCTGTTGGCCTGGTGGGCAAATTGTCTGGTCCAGCGCAAACCCACCGAACGCCATACTTACGGATGGCGCAAATCTACTATTCTGGCGGCTCTCTCAAATGCCATCATCCTGCTGGTTGCCATGGGCGGAATTGCCCGGGAAGCAGTGCGGCGGTTTAGCGATCCTTCCCCGGTGGCCGGTAAGACCATCATTTTTACCCGGCGTCATCAGTGTTCATGATTTGCACATCTGGGCCATGAGCACCTCGGAAACGGCGCTCACCGTGCACCTGCTGAAACCGGATGCTGGAGTTGACGACACGCTTATTAGACAGGCCAGCAGAGAGCTCAATGAGCGCTTTGGAATCGAGCATATTACCATTCAGTGGGAGCGCCGGCCTGAACTGGATCATTGCGGCGGATCCTGCGAAATTTAGGGTTAGTCCTTGTGGGTGTTCTTTTGATGCAGGCTACCGCTCGATCTGCCTTACCGACGATTATTTCCTGTTAAAGCGCAAGTGTATTAGGGCATACGGATTTTTTCTGGTGGGCTCCCCAGGCGAAACCGAAGAAGACATCAAGGAAAGTTTTCGTTTCGCAGCTCGCCTGAAACTGGACACCTTCGGGTTTAATCGTTTGTGCGTTTACCGGGGCACGCCCCTGTGGCAAGAATATATCGAACGCGAGATCATCGATGATGAACGCGACTGGTTTAAATGGTTCAAATGCTCCGATATTGATCCAACCATCCTGCCCAGCGAAGTCGTAAACCGTGCGCGCATGAAGGGATACGCCTTGCTGTTTTTTCGACGGATCTTCGGGCGCCCGATCCAGACCTACCGGCTGGTGCGGACCTTTGGTCGCTATATGAAGGCATCTGACATCTTTAAGCTGCTATCCAGTCCTTTTCGCCGGCGAACGCTGACCCGCAAACCCGAACTGCCGGCCCGGATGATCGACCTGGGGCTGAAAGCCCCTGACCGGGAAACGGTCTTCCCGGCAGCATAGAACTTGCCAACGATAAACGAATGTTTAACTTTAACTAAATCTTTTTGACCGCCGGGGCTGTCGTGTTTGTCGGTAATGTGTTACGCTTGACACATGCTCTAAATCCCCCTGTCCCCCTTTTTTCAAAGGGGGAACGCTATTCACCGGCAAGCGCTTTTCCCGTGAATGGGGGTGATTATGCCACATCCTTCGAAATTAAGTTCCCCCTTTGTAAAGGGGGCAGGGGGATTTTCTACTGTCGCATTCTTAACGTTTTCTGGAAAATATCTATAACAGCAGCCATTACTCCGGCGGCCGCTATGCTTCGACTAGAAACTCAAAACCACTGGTAGCGGACAATCGGATTGAATTTAAACCTTTATGAAATTGTTTTAATTGCCGTGGCCCTTGGCTGTGACGCCTTTGCTGTGGGCCTGGGGGTCGGATGCCAATTCTGTGCACCCCGACAGATCTTTCGCCTGGCCTTTCACTTCGGTTTGTTCCAGTTTATGATGCCCCTTATCGGCTGGTTGCTGGGCAAGTATATTTTGGCCTGGACCAAAACCTGGGGGCCCTGGATCGCTTTTGGCCTTCTGATGTATATCGGAATCAAGATGGTGTACGAAGGTCTAAAGCCTGCTGAGGAGAAAGAAGAGTGCACCGATCCCACCAGAGGATTCAGCCTGGTGATGTTGTCGGTGGCCACCAGCATCGATGCGCTGGGAGTGGGTTTCAGCCTGGGTGTTTTAAATCAGGACCTGTTTATGGTGGCAGTCTGGATCGGCATTGTCGCTGCTGGCATGACGTGGCTGGCCATGAAAATCGGCAACCGGCTGTCACAGAGATTTGCCCACCGCATGGAAATATTCGGCGGCCTGATTCTGATTCTGATCGCTTTTAAATTATTACTGGTCTGAAACTCATCCCAAAAGTGGTTTAAAAACCCCAGATCATGTCCAAAGACAAAGCGCCGATTCGGTTTAAAAGCGGAGCGTACACGAAGTACGTGAGCATTTTAAATCGAATCGCAACGCAGTATTTGGACGTTAGATGGGGTTTTTAAAGCACTTTTAAGGGTTTAGCGCTTTCTCCAGTTTACTCAAGTTATCAATGCTTCCAACTGCGATGACCTTTTCGCCTGATTTGATGGTGGTGTCGGCCGACGGGTTAAAATGCATTTCGCCATCAACCTTGACGATCGATATAATCATCAGATTATAGTCCTGACGAATACCTGATTCCTGGAGGGATACACCAACAAACCTCGAGGATTCGGCTACCGCAATTTCCTCAATATGAATATCCGTGTCCTCATCTGCAAAGGCAAATTCTAAAAAGCGGATGACATTGGGCCGCAGGACCGCATGGGCCATCCTTCTGGCGCCGACATCGAATGGCGAGACAACCACATTCGCCCCGGCCGTATACAAAGGTTTTTTGGATGCGTTTTGGCTGGCCCGGGCCACCACGTAAATATTCGGATTCAAGCCCTTGGCCAACAAGACGAGGAAGACATTGTCGGCATCCGTACCAAGGGCCGTGATTAGATTGGATGCCCGCTTGAGCCCGGCTTTGCGCAGGTTGTCCTCGATGGTTGCATCCCCGGCGATATAAAGGATATGGTCTGTGTTCATGACCGGAATGCGATCCTCATTTTTCTCGACCACCACAAACGTGAGGTTCTTCTGGGTGAGATATCTGCATAACGCACGCCCCATCCTGCCATATCCGCAAACAATAAAATGATTATTTAACTGGCCTATTTGCCTGTCCAATTTGTGCCTCCCTAATACCAGCCGGATACGGCCTTCCACCAGGAATTGTACCACATTACCGATTACGTAGAGAACAAAGCCGACCCCCATCACGATGAGAATCAATGTGAAGATTCGTCCTGTTTGACTGACCGGATTGACTTCGCCGTATCCAATCGTCGATAAAGTGATCACCGTCATGTAGATTGCATCCAGAACGGTCCAATCCTCGATAACCATGTATCCCGCAGTGCCGAGGCCAACCAGTAATACCGAAAGCAAAACGACGATGATGAGGTGGGTCGTACGATCCAATGAAACCGTCCGATTTTAAGTTGGAAGATAATTCTGAGTGTTTCGGGGAAGTATAGTTACACCGACTACTGCATGTCAAACAAAAAGCATAAATGCTCATTAAACCGAATTAAAATGAAGAGCATACTCATATCCGGAAATATTTAAACAAACTTCGAGGATATTTGATATACAATGCAAACCCCAAAAGCCAAACTATCCGTGGACGATGCCATCTTCCATCGCACCATGCTGCGCATCCTTTTTGATTGAGAGTATGAAATTCTTGAGATCGACAGCGGAGCTGCGGCCTCAAATTGGCCCGGGGGCAGATTGATACCGCCCGGTCTTGCCGCACACATACTTATTTGGAATTTTTTTTAAAAAGATCCAGGTAGTCGCTGTATCCCTGGCTTTCAAGATCTTCTTTGGGGACAAATCGAAGCGCCGCCGAGTTGATACAGTAGCGCAATCCGGTCGGCGGTGGTCCGTCCGGAAAAACGTGCCCGAGATGAGAATCGCCGTGCTTGCTCCTGACTTCCGTGCGAACCATAAACAGGCTGCGGTCCTGGTGCTCCGCAATGTTGTCCGGAACCAGGGGTTTGGTGAAACTGGGCCAGCCTGTGCCGGACTTAAACTTTTCGGTCGAGCTGAACAGCGGCTCGCCGGAAACAATATCAACGTAGATGCCTTCCTTTTTGTTGTCCCAGTATTCATTGTTAAACGGCGGTTCGGTGCCGTCGTGCCGGGTTACTTTGTACTGCATGGGGGTCAACTTTTTTTTCAGAACCGCGTCGTCGGGTTTGAAATATTTTGAATTCGACCCCGCTGAAGTCTTTTTTGCCGGCAGATTGCCCCAGGTGCTTTCAAGGAACTGATCGCGTCCCGAACCGGAGCGGTAATATTTGTATCGGAGCGGATTTTTCCTGTAATAATCCTGATGGTATTTCTCAGCCGGAAAAAATTTGTTAAGCGGAATAATCGGGGTCACCAACGGCCTTTTAAATACGCCGGATTTGTCCATATCCACCTTTGATTTTTCAGCCAGCGCTTTTTGTTCTTCGTCATGGTAGAAGATGGCCGAACGATACTGCGGGCCCCGGTCGACAAACTGGCCCCCGGCATCGGTCGGGTTTACATGCCGCCAAAAAACTTCCAGCAATTCAGCATAGCTAATTTTCAGTGGATCGTAGTAAACCTGCACCGCTTCATAGTGTCCGGTGGCGCCGGATGATACCTGCTCATAGGTCGGGCTTTCCTCATCGCCGCCCGTATATCCGGATACGACTTCGGCAACACCGCCGATTTTTTCAAAATCCGATTCGGTGCACCAAAAACATCCGCCGGCAAAGGTTGCTTTGTGAAGATTTTTATCGTCGTATTTCTTATCCATCTCCATGGCTTCGGCCTGTTTTTGATTCTTTGTTGGTTGAAATCCAAACAGGACAATTCCTATCAGGATCGTCATTGCAAATATAACTATTGTTTTCATGGCTGAACTCCCTTTCGCTTCTCCTGGTGCCCGCGTCCGAGCGTCAACGAAAATTAACTAAGATTTATAGGCCTTAATTTTATAGACATACTTGAGCCAGTCGCCGCCGTAGTAGCCCTCTGCCACAACCCGCAACGGAAATCCGTGCTTCCGGGGCAGAACCTTGTCGTTCACCCTGTAGGCCAGAAACACCCTCTCCGAGAGAATATCTTCCATGGGAAACCGTTCCGTTTGTTCATCTGTGCCCTCCGGGCCACTGAAGACCACATGGGTTGCGTCAGGTTTTATCCGGGCCATTTCTAATAATTTGGCAACCGATATTCCTTCCCAGCGTGCATGGTAGGCAAAAACTCCCGGGCAGATCAAAAGTACATCTTTCTTCACAGGTGGTATTACAATTAACTGCGAATATGTCAGCTTGATGGGGTGTTGAACCCCGCCGTCGATTTCAAGCTGCCACTTGTTCAAATCGACCCGGTGATCGTCCAACCCCATGGTTTCGAATTTTTTCAACGGCGTCAGGTCCAAATCTTGGGTATCCAGATTCGCGGGATTTTTGCCGATTAGGTTTTCCATCCGGGTCCCTTTGGGCAGTATAACTTTTTTGGCCTTGGCCCAAACCAGGCGGATGCCTGCGGCCAGCGGACTGAATATGAGCCCCAGGCCGGTGAAACCGCCCAGTATCAGTTTTATGAAGTGACGTCGATGATTCATTAAGAAGCCCTCGCGGTTGTTTCTTTTTTAGTTGGCATAAACCTACCACCACTAGAGTAACAATCTGTTGCTAAATTTCAAGATTGAGCCGCTCGTGCATCACGAGCGGCTCAGCTTTAAGCGGTCATTGCCAGATCATTTGACCGGCAGCAGAGGCCATTGAAAATAATCCGGTGCGGCATCCGGATCCGGCGATCCAGAGGTAATTTTCAAATATCCCATGTCATAATTATATTCAATCTCCTCGTAGGACATGAGGACCGGCACACCCTCTTCATCATAGTAATCCATGATATCGGCCGTCCAAATAACTGTCTGAGTAAACCACCGTCCGCTAAACAGGAAGATAGGTGGACAGATTCACAGGGGCATCACGGAAATTTAACTTTTTTGTAACAAATACGATGAGGGAAGAATTCGGGGTCAGGCCGGATGATGGGCTGACAGGAGAAAGGTGAAGGTGGTTCCCGAACCGGGCGTACTTTCAACCCGGATGGGTTTGTTGTGCAATTCGAGGACCCGCCGGGCGATGGCCAACCCGAGCCCTGAGTATCCCGTTTTGGCGGTGCGGGTTTTCTCCCTCTGGTAATAACGATCAAAAATAAACGGCAGATCTTCCCCGGGAATGCCGCATCCGGTATCGCTGACACCAACAGCTATATCTGCATTTTGTGGACTGAGCGTCAGTCGAATAGAGCCGCCGGGCGGGGTATGGCGCACGGCGTTATCAAGCAGGTTTTCGATAACTCGCTCAATCATGGCGATGTCGGCATTTACGAACGGCAGACCGGGATCGAGATCGATTTGTATGCTAAGCTGCTTTTCTTTGGCCGACAGATCAAATTTTTGCACCACGTCATGGGCCAGTTCGCTGATATTAAATGGCTCATAGTGGGCCTGAATCTCATGGGATTCCAGTTTTGCCAGTTCGAAAAGCTCATCGACCAGTTTGCTGAGCCGTTCACAGTGCTGGATGGCAATTTCCAGATGATGCTTGCGATCTTCTGCGGACAGGCTTTTATCCTTCAGAAAGAGGGTTTCGATATAGCCCTGCAGCGTCGCCAGCGGCGTGCGCAGATCATGGGATACGTTGGTCACGAGTTCCCGGCGCAAGCTGTCGGCTTTTTTCAATTTTTCCATCTGGGTTTGGATTCGATCGACCAGTTGTTTAAAAGTGACGGTTAAACGGTCGATCTCATCACCCGGCGGCCGGTCCATTGCGGTAATCGATTGCAGCTGATCCGCTGTTTGCTCTATGTCCAAAGAAGCCATGACAGTGGCCAGACGTCGCAGCCTGCGGGTCAAATAGGCGAACAACAGCAAACCTGCCGCCAGAACGAACACAAGGCTTGCAGCCAGCCACCAGGCACTCATTTGCATAATGTAGCTGCCCTTTAACTTCTGGACGATGCTGTCGAAATGCTCGCCTCCCAGAATAATGTATAAATAGCCTTGAAGCGGCCCTTGCTCCGGGATGCGCGCAACGCTGAACACCTTCTTCTTTCCGGGATTGCGAGGATCATCGCCTGTCAACGGAAAGACCGTGCCGGCTTCAAACCACTTTTTGATAGGCTTCATATCAACCCTGTCCCGTTTGACTTTTCCGGGTGGAGCCGAGTAGGCCAGGATGTCACCGCCGAAATTGAGCAGGTATATTTCAATGCTGGGATTGACCACCATCAGCATGTCAAAGATTTCCTTTAGACCCTTCCGGTTAATTTGATGATCCTGCATGAGATTTTTTTGGGCAACGATCTGCCTGGCCAAATCTCGATTGAGTTTCTGAACGGCCTCCTGCTGATACATGTCCGAGGCAACCTGGGTCAGGATGACAATAGATACCCCCAGCAGACAAAAAAGTCCCAGGAGCGCGATGGCGAGTTTTGAATAGAGTGATTTGACCATGGGCCCTATTTTTTTTTGATATTTACAATTCGGTAAACTTATAGCCCACCCCCCAGACCGTCAATATGTAGTCAGGGTGAGCGGAATCTTTTTCGATCTTGGCCCGCAACCGGTTGATATGGGAATTGACCGTATGCTCATAGCCGTCATGCCCGTAACCCCAGACCATATCCAAGAGTTGAGATCGGGTGTAGACCTTTCCCGGATTGCGGGCAAAATGCAGGAGCAAATCAAATTCCTTGGCGGTCAGATCAAGGGATCGACCCGCCATGGTGACCTTTCTTTTGGTCGGGTTAATTACAAGATCTCCAGCCTGGATGACCGCCGGGATAACCTCCTGGGCGACTTCCGACAGCTCTTCGACGCGCCTCAAAATAGCCTTTACCCTGGCAAGCAGCTCGGGGATACTAAACGGCTTGGTGACATAGTCATCGGCTCCGATCTCCAGCCCGACCACCCGGTCCATTTCCGAGGATTTGGCCGTCAGCATTAAAAGGGGAACATACATGGATTTGCGCCGCAGACGCCGGCAGATTTCCATGCCGTCAAGACCCGGGAGCATCAAATCCAGAATAATTAGATCGTAAGTATCGGTCTGTGCTTTGGCAATCCCTGCCAGGCCGTCAAAGGATAGATCCACCTGAAAGGATAGATCCCGTAGATGAGTTTCCAAAAGGCGGGCCAAATCCCGGTTGTCTTCGATGATTAGGATCTTTTTCGGCATAGCATTTAAGAATTTAACAAAGCGATGAGGTGAACGGTAATCAGCAGCATTACAATAAGCCATATAAGAAGAAATTACAATTCACTTGTTATTGGTTGCAGGATGATTACTGTCCTAATTAGTCCGTGATATTTAAAAGACATAAGAACGCCCGATTTTTTCCCGACATGCTTGAACTGGAAAAGGGCAAGGTTTTTCGATAAGCACTCCGGCACAGGAGGAAATTCGTATGGACAATTTGGCAAGGAAATCTTCGATGGTGTTTGGCGCAGGTTGTTTGGGCGGTCTTGCAAACAGCCTGGTCGTATGGATATTCGGTTTGTACGGCATCACATCGGCAATCGGCGTGAAAATAGCACCGCAGTTGAGCGCACCCTGGCTTTATCCCCGCATCGTCTGGGGAGGAATCTGGGGATTTCTCTTTTTACTTCCGCTTATGCAGAGGAATTTGTTAACCCGGGGCCTGATTTTCAGTCTGGGCCCGACACTGGTGCAGCTTTTTATTGTCTTTCCCATGAAAGCAAACAAGGGCCTTATGGGTCTTGACCTTGGCTCTTTGACTCCTCTGGCAGTGGTGGTTTTCAATGCCGTATGGGGGGTGACGGCAGCCATTTGGTTACGTTTGACGAATTCCCATTCCTAAATTGCTTAGAAGTGGTTTCAAAACTCCATCTAATCCGCCTGCGGCGGATCTTTGGACGGGATCTGAGGTTTTGACCACTTCCGATAATATGCTGAAATTCTAAAGGGATAGGCAAAGAGGACAGCAATAATCAGGCTTTGATCAACCAGAATGAATCAAAAGCGATAATACCGGTGTTACGCTTTTGCCTGTCTTTGGAGATAGATGTACAAAGCAACTCCCGCAGCAATCATCAGCGAACATAAAATCTGCCCCATGGAAAAGGAGAAAAACACAAAGCCGATGTGGGCATCGGGCTCGCGGAAGTATTCGATGAAAAACCTTACCGTACCGTAACCGATCAGGTAAAGGGCCAGCATGGCGCCTTTCGGAATTTTAATTTTGCGGATGCTCCAAAGAAGTGCAAACAGGAAAATACCTTCAAAAAAGGCTTCATACAGCTGAGAAGGGTGCCTGAGTTCTCCGGCTTTGGCCATGGGAAAATACATGCCGATGGAAGATGTCGTCACCCGTCCGAATAGCTCGCCGTTTATAAAATTTCCCAGGCGTCCGAAGGTGTATCCCAACGGGACCGCCGGTACGTATAAATCGACCACGCTCCACCAGTCCAGTTTAGCTTTACGGATGTAGAGCCAGGCGACCAGGATTATACCGATTAGCCCGCCGTGGTAGGACATGCCGGAAATTCCGGTAAAGGTCACTCCGTTGGAAAACGAAAAGGGAAGGATAATTTCGAGGGGGTGCTTGAGATAGTATGACAGGTTGTAAAACAGCACATAACCCAGCCGGGCCCCGACCACCAGGCCCAGGATGATGTAAGTTGTCAGATCCTTTATCTGATCGACGGTGATCTCGAAGCGGTCTTCACGTTTGACCCGGTAGATAACCAGAAAAAAAGTAATGGCAAAGGCAACGATATACATCAGCCCGTAATACTGAAGCTTGAACGAGCCGATACTAAAAATGACGGGATCGATATTTTGCGGTAAGTGCTGCCACCAACTCCAGAATTCTTCCACCATCTGCTCTTTATCCTCCATAACGTAAATATAGGAGTCGCACCCAGCAAAATCATATTCTGTTGAGCCCCATTCGTCAACAAAAGCGATTGTTCAGCAGAAAATGGGGTGGGTAGGTGTGCCGATTGCCGGTTCCGCCCATTCATTAATGAGCTCTTGCACCTGGGCGCACAGGTCTGACATTAATCTGCAAACAGCCACAGCAGACTCAACGGTTAAACCTGCCAGAAGTGGTTTCAAAGCCTCAGATCACGCCCAAAGACAAGGCGCGAGGTTCTTAGAAAGCGCAGCATACACGTTAGTATGTGAGCATTTCTAAGAACCTCGCAACGCCGTATTTGGGCGTTAGATGAGGCTTTGGAATCACTTCTAATGGCATTTCATGGCCTTGCCATCCGTAGATCTATTCAATCTGTCCAAATATCTTCCCCAGAGTCCTTTTTTCCTGGCAGGGGTTGTATTTTTATATTTGCCGGGGTCATTTTCAAATGCGTTAAGACACCCCTCAGCACAAAAATAAAATCTATTATCTTCGTAATCAGCCGTCAGTTCGGTTTTGCAGGGGTCCACTTCCATGCCACATACCGGGTCGACGACCGTTTTTTTTGATGGGACCGATAATTTCATTGGTATACCTCTCTTTCATAACTTTATATACAAGATAGCCATTAATGTGCCCGATCTCAACTGAAATAGAATAAATTATACATGTTTTAGGGGATAGCGAATTAGTCGTTGATTAATCCGAAGGGGAATTATTTAAACGTAATATGAAGGGTTCTGAAGCAAAGAAAAGGGTAAAATAAAATATAAATTAAAGGCCCGCATCCGATAGGAAGCGGGCCTTTAATTTATTACAACTCAATTCCCAGCCGTTCCCATACAGACTCACCGTCCTTGATTTCTGCTGCTTTCAAGTGAGGATAGGTTGTGATGAGAAAGTAGGCCAGCGGCAGGACCCCTAACACAATAATAATCGTGTCAGGAAGGGCACGAAAGGTTCCCAGCCAGACAACGGGTGTGCTCTCGAAAAAATCTGCACTCCGGGCCGCCCAGAGACCATCTTTGAAAGCGATCCAGGTCTGCATGGCCCCGACCGGCAACAGGGTGATAAAGGCCATCAAAAACAGCCCGCCGTTGAGACCCCAGAAGGACAATTTCAGGATACCGTCCTTCCAGTAGGCCTTGTCGACCAGGCCCCGCCAGGAGAACAGCAGCAAGGCAATGGAAAGCATGCCGTAGGTCCCGAACATGGCCGTGTGGCCGTGGTGCATAGTCAGGTAGGTCCCGTGTTCGTAGAAATTGATAATGGGCAGATTGATCAGGAAGCCGAAGATGCCGGCACCCAAAAAGTTCCAGAAAGATGCGGCCACCAGAAAATACAGCGGCCATTTGTAGCTGAACTCCCGACCTTCGTTGCGGATTTCTCGATATTCCATCAAACCGCGAACCACTAGCGTCAGGAGCGGAACAGGCTCCATGGAGGAGAAAATAGCGCCCCATCCAACCCAGTAGGCGGCCCCTCCGTACCAGTAGTAGTGATGCGCGGTGCCGATGATGCCGCTGAGAAAGGTGATGGCGGCGGTAAAATAGGCCACCCTCAAGGCCGCTTTGGCCGTGGCCAGTCCCATGGCCACCATCAACAGGGCGATGACGGCGATGCCGAAAAATTCGAATATGCTTTCCACCCAGAGGTGAACCACAAACCAGCGCCAGTAGTCCGCCATGGTCAGGTGGGAGCCCCGGCCGTAAAAGAGCCCGAAGCCGAAGAAGGCCACTACCAGGACAGCGCTGAACACATAAAACCAGATCAAAGCGCTGAATTCATCTTTGTGGGTTTTTAGATGGTTGCCAACCGCCCGGTAAACGATCAAGAGCCAGAAAATCAGTCCGCCGAACAGCAGAATTTGCCAGAGGCGGCCCAGTTCAAGAAATTCCCATCCCTGATGGCCCAGCCAGAACCACCAATTACCGAGCAGGCCCCTGATGCCCAGGGCTTCACCGGTAAGACTGCCCACCGCAACCAGCAGCACGGCCCCGAAAAGTATCAGGACGAGAGGGCCCTGCTTGACCGGTTCCTTGCCCCCGATGATCGGAGCCAGGTAGATAGCAGATGCCAGCCAGGTGGTGGCAATCCAGAAAACCATCAACTGTAAATGCCAGGTTTTGGCCAGGTTGTAGGGAATGAGATCGGCCACAAACGGAAAGAAAAAACTTCCCGGATGAATCGTGTAATGGGCCAGCAAACCGCCGAAGGTCGTCTGCACCAGAAACAGCAAGATGACCACCACAAAGAATTTGGCGGCATGAAGCTGGCTGCGGGTCAGGGGCATTTCGATTAGTTTTTCGGCCAAAGCGACCCCCCTGGCCTTACCGTACCATAACCCATAGCGATGAATCCAGTAGACAAAAAGACCCAGGACCAGAAGTAAGGCCATGATGCCGGCGATGGAATAGAAGTAGGCTACCGTGCTGGCGACATTGCCCACTCTTTTGTCGGCCGGCCAGTTGTTGGTGTAGGTATAATCGGTTCCCGGGCGAAGGGTTGAGGCTACCCAGGCGGTCCAGAAGAAAAAGCGCGAGATTTCAAGACGCTGATTTTCTTCCTTGATCGTGTCGGGCAAGAAACCAAAGCGCTGCAGGCCATCTTTAAAGATTGTTCCCCAGTACTCTTTTACCCGGTTGAGACCTTCGACCTGGGCGGCCGTTAACGTAAGGGTGTCATTGGCCGCGTCATAACGGTTGGGCTTGGTCTCATGGGCGATTTTGACATCGATGAGTCCTTTTTGAAGACTATCAAGGTCTGTATAGGATTTACCATAGTCCTTACGTGCGTAGTAATCACCGATGGCATCGGCGATTAGTTTCAGGCTGGCGGCCGAAAATTCCGGCCCTCTCTGGGACCCGTGACCCCAGACAGCCCCCTGATCCATCAAGCCATAGCGTTGATAGACATTTTGTCCCTCGATAATGTTCGATTTTTCAAAAAGAACTTTGCCGTCGGGACCAACGACTTTTCCCGGATACGGCGGAAGATCTTTTTTCATAACGATGCCGCCGCCAAGAAGTACAGCCATGGCCACTACGAAACAAAGAATTGCGGCCCATTTGAGTGTTTTTAGAGACATGTGCTACCTCCTCTGCAATTCGGATTAATAGTTACCCAGATCTGATTAAAGACCCGAGTGTATTCAAATTTTGCAGGTTGCACTTCGTCCGTTGCACTGAGAAATGGCACGGACCAATGCAAGCCCCGAACAAGAATAAATGAATACCCCTTGCCGCAGCGGGGGTTGTGGTTTTTTTCCTGATTTCCCCTGTAAAGCGTTTAGGCGTCGGACAAAAGAAGATAAAGACAAGACTTGGCAATGGGTTCTCGCTTCTCCCCTTACGGCCTCAAATCTGCTTCATCCGTTTACAGCTTATCCCAAGCCATGTAAATAAGGTATAAACCGTAATTGCGGATAAAAAAGACCTTATTATTTGCTTTTTTCGAATCATCCACCTGCGATAAACGGATTATTTCAATATCGGCAAATTAACCCGGTAAGGCCTTGACTTAAGTCAAAATCGACTTCAGGGAAGAAATAAAAATGCAAAGACAGGCGCATGCTTTTTCAATTGGACTGAATTTTCGGCTTGTTAGATCCGATCAAACATTTTTTGGTTGATATATGTTACAGGTATGAAATACTAGTGTTGGGTCCTACAAATAAGTTGCAAAATGATTGTCAATCCCGCGCAGGCGGGAGTCCGCTTTAAAAACGTCGGGATTCTCGCCTGCGCGGGAATGATGGATGGGTGGCACCCACCAGTACTTTAAAATATGCTAGACAACATTTCTTAGACTCCACATTATAATCTAAATAAGTAAACTGGAGGAAAGATTGTGTTCAATGCGCAGGATCGACAATCAAATTTTGGCCTGTTAATCATGCGTCTGGGACTGGCAGCGATTCTTTTGATTCATTCTCTGCCCAAATTGTTTGCGGGATCGCACAGCTGGCAAGGTGTCGGAACGACGTTAGGTTTTATCAATGTGGGTGTGCCGGCGGCGATTTTAGGGTTAAGCATGCTCCTTCTGGAAGCGCTGGGAGCGGTGAGTTTGATGTTTGGATATTTTTTTCGGATTACCTGTATCGTTTTGTTCATAATTTTTAGTTTATATTTTTTCAATTACTTCAGTATCGGCTACCAGACCTTGATGCTTTGGTCAGCAGGACTTGCGGCCGTATTTTTCGGTCTGATTTATGTGGGGCCTGGGCGTTACTCCATCGCCGTCAAGCTTGAAAAAAAATAAAAGCTATCTCAAAGCTGCGTATTACACTCAATAGCTGCGTTGCGAATTGGCTTAAAATGCTCACGTACTGACGTGTACGCTCCGCTTTTAAACCAATTCGGCGCCTTGATGCATACCCTAATCTGTTTAGATTAGATATGTAATCCCGCTTTGCGGGGCCATTGAGCGTAATCCATACCTTTGAGATTGCTTTTACATTTCGAATTATTAAAAGTGTGTTACAAAGAAATCATGACTCCGAAGATCAATGAAACCCACCTTGAAGATATTTCGCTTACCCGCACCAGCGATGAATCGGTTAAGATTTCCTGGACATTAAAGAATAAAGACTTGAAGGTGGCTATTTTTAAAGGTGAGAATCCGGATGCCATCGATCATCGTAAACCCGCTGCCACTGTGACAGGTAGGTCCGATGTGAGTATTTCAGGGTTGGATCCGGATACCCGGTATTATTTCGATGTGGTGCCTTCAAATGGGCCCAATACGATTATCAGCGAGCGGCGGGTGCAGCTTGAAGGCAGTGTTAATTTCAGAGATCTTGGTGGTTATCAGGCGTTTGACGGGCGGCGGGTTAAATGGGGCCAGGTTTTCCGCTCGGATAATCTGGGCCGGCTTTCCGATCGGGACGTTTTCTTTTTGCAGCAGATGGGAATTCGGCTGGTTTGTGATTTCCGAACCCCGGCTGAAATCAAAAAATTGCCGGATCGATACCCGCAGGGCGAGCATGGTAAATCCCTGCAGCTTCCTATCCGGCACGGAGAAAGAGACCCGGCCAACACCTTTGATCGTATCAAAAACGGTGATATCGATTGGATGAATGAAGACTTTATGATCAAAGGCTATATCAAAAATATTGAAAATTTTGCCCCTATGTGGACGACATTTTTCAATATGCTTGCCAAACCATCAAACCGGCCCCTGGTGTTTCATTGCACCGGCGGCAAGGACAGGGCCGGTGTTGCTGCGGCGCTGATTCTGCTCGCCTTAGATGTACCTGAAGAAACGGTTATCCGGGATCATGGTCTCTCCAATCTGTATATTGCGGCTGTACTGGAAAGGATATATGACCGGATAAGAACCATGGGGGTGGATCCCGATGGAATTTCCGCCTATTTTATCGCACCGCAAAATGCGATCGTTGCTGTCCTGAAACACTTGGGAAAAGCCTATGGATCGGCCACAAATTATTTGATAAACAAGGCCGGTGTCGATGAAAACCAGTTAATCCGGCTAAAAGAGGATCTGTTGGAATGAATATGGCACCAACAGTTTCCAATTTGAAAATGAGGGTTTTCCCGCAAGTTTAAGGAAATCAATGAATTGCGTGGAGGCATGTCTGTTGAGTATGCCACACAACTAATTCTGCAAATTGACGCAGAGATTGCGGGAAAAGACCATTTGCGGATGGGAACTGACTAGCGTATGACCAATACTGGACACGGTGCCGTCTTCAGCACCCTGTGGGTGCAGCTGCCGAGCAGCAATCCTTCCAAATCGTTACGACCCCGGGAGCCCATGACAATCATATCTGCTTTTTCGATTTCGGCTGTTTCACAAATTGCGTTGGCGGCGGGGCCTTCAAGAATTCGATCTGCATAAGCTACTCCGGCATTCTGCATAATTTGGCGATACGGTTCTATCAGCGCGTTTGATTTTTTCATTATTTTATTGATGGCATTTTGAAAGTATGGTTCTCCCAGAACCACCGGAAAAGATTTGTGGCAGTGCAGCAAGATGATTTCACTGTCCATGACTATGGCCATCTCAACCGCATAGGCGGCCGCACGCATGGAAAAATCCGAACCATCCACCGGCACCAGAATCTTCTTTAATTTCATTGGAATATCCCTCCCTTTGGAATAACGAATGTCGATACGCATTTTAATACAATCCCTGATGACATAAAAGCTTTTTTATAGTGGTTGTTAAAATACGGTCCGGTATTCGAACGTTTTTTTCTACAACCACTTTTACCGCGATCCTGTATTTCGGAACATCATTATGGAAATCGGTATAAAAATTCAGGGTTAAATGATATCGATTCAATTATTGAATTGACTTTCAAGCTAGATTTTTTTATAGTGGGTGCGTGTGGATAATTGACAAATGATTGCCCTTTGCTAAGTGGTTTCCTTTGTACGAATTTTCTATCACCTCCAAGTGCTTATATGATGGCGGCCCCAAAAAATCTGTTTAACGATCAATATGGATAGAGAGCCTACGATGGAAAAGAAAATTTTAGTTGTCGATGACGAAGATTTTCACAGGGAACTCATGCAGAAGCTTCTATCTAGATTGGGTTACGAGGTTGCTATCGCCGACTCTGCTGAAGAAGCTTTTTCCCTTTTAAAAAGAGAAAATTTCCCGGTCATTATCACGGACTTGATCATGCTCGAGATGGATGGGGTGGAGTTCTGCCAGATGATCAGAGAAACCGATAGCAAAACGGTTGTTATTGCTTTAAGCGGTCACTCGGATTTGTATGATACCGATAAGCTGAAAGAAGCCGGTTTTGATAATCATCTTACCAAACCATTCAAGATTGAAATCATCAGCCAGGCGATTAAAGAAGGATTTGAGGAATTCGAGAGAAGAGCCTGATTTCTAGTTTCTAATCCGCAAAAGGCCCTTGACAACTTTGTTGCGGCCCTGTTTTTTTGCCTCATACAGGTATGTATCCGCCGTGTTTATCAGGTCTTCCGGGGTTATGTTGTTGGAAGACGATGAGGCATCAAACCCGGTCACACCGAAACTGGCCGTAATTGATACCTTATCTTCTTCGGTTTCAATTATTTTTTTAGCAATATGTTTGCGAAGTCTTTCTGCCAGGCCATAGGCATTTTCAAGTTTGGTTTCGGGTAGAACGAGCAAAAACTCTTCCCCTCCGTATCTTGCAAGCCAGTCGGTATCGGCGCGTATCAAATCTGTGATACTCTGCACAAATATTTTAAGAACCTCATCGCCGCATTGATGGCCATAGGTGTCATTGACTTTCTTGAAATGATCTATGTCGCACATCGCCAGTGCCAACGAGTGTTTATAACGTAGCGCCCTTTTAATCTCCCGGGGCAGAAGTTCATTCAAATGTCCGCGGTTGTAGCATCCGGTGAGAGCATCGGTGCGAGACAGTAACTTAATTTCCTTATTCGCCTTTTCCAGTGACAGGTGTTTTCTTCTCAGGCGTTCATACAACAGCGTATTTTCCATCACTAACGAGCACTCTTTGGTCAGCATAGTTAGAAGCTTCATGTTTTCATGTGTGATGAAACTTTCCTGGACAGGCGTGGTGAGCAATACCACCCCCAGTGTGCGCTTCACCGTGGACAGGGGCAGCATAACAATCGATCTAACCTTTTCAAAGGCCAGGGCGGGAATCAGGGCCGGTTGTCTGCGGTTGATTATCCATGAAAAAATGCCACATTCGATTTGAAGGTCAATTTCTTTTTTACAAAGTTTGGCATTATCTTCCGGCACGTTATATTTTAAGGTAAATTCGTTGGTTTTCTCATCGACAAGAAATAGTGCGCAGACTTCTATGTCAATCAAATTTTGCACATCCACTAAAAAGGCTTTCCAAATCTGATTGACACTTGAAGGAAAATCAAGTCTATCCTGAAACTGCCCCAGTCGTTCGATGTTTTCAATAAGCTCCAAAAGAGCAACTCGTCTTTCACTCATGGCAATACTTTAGCACAATCAGAATCCGAGTGAAAGTACTGAGTTAATTTATTACCTGAACCCTCACAGTCCCTTTTTTACACTGGATTTATTGAAAAGTTCGTTGTAGGGTGCAGCTGTTTTATGGCTTCCAGTAACAAGGTATCAGATACCAGCGGCTATCAACCAATAGGAGCTATCGATAAATGGCGAATGCCAAAAAAACAGTGACCCTTTTTATTCAGTGCCTGGTGGATGCAATTTATCCTGAAGTTGGAGAGGCTATGGTGGCAATATTTCGCAAGCTGGGTGTCAACCTGACATGTCCCACCCAGCAGACCTGTTGCGGACAGCCGGCTTTTAATTCAGGATATCACGGGGAAGCCCGGGTGGCCGCAAAGCGATTTATCGAAATTTTTGAAACAGCGGAGGCCATTGTTTGTCCTTCCGGATCATGTGTGACGATGGTACGTCATCACTACCCGCAATTATTCTCCAATGATGCGGCCTGGTTGCAACGGGCTCAGGATGTGGCAGCCAAAACCTTTGAACTTACCGAATATCTGGTGGGCAACCTGGGGGACGATGACCTCGGGGCGCATTACAATGGTGTCATTACCTATCACGACTCCTGTCATTTATTGCGCAATCTGCGGGTCAAAGAACAGCCCCGTAGCCTTTTGCGCAAGATATCCGGAGCCAAATTTGTTGAAATGAATGATTCCGACCGCTGCTGCGGGTTTGGCGGATCGTTTTCATTTAAGTATGCGGATATTTCCGCTGCCATGGCGGAAGAAAAAGTCAATAACATTATCGCTTCCGGCGCCGATACCGTTGTCGGTTGCGACATGGGCTGTTTGATGAATATTCAGGGAATGCTGAGCCGGATGGGGTCGTCGATCAAAGCCATCCATATCGCACAAATTCTTGCAAGCTGATGTCTTTATTTGGAAGGATAACAAATGTTGCGCGTTACGGGGTGCGGGTTACGGGTTATGACCGGCGGAACTCGCACCTCGCATCCCGTACCTCGAAACGCGTAACACGCAACACGGAACACGCAACACGGAACTCGAGATCATGAGCGAAATCTTTGTCGGAGACTATATTTCTGAAGCCAAAAGAGCTTTGAAAAATCGGGTATTGCAAGGTGCTCTGGCTGATTTGCAACACCGTTTTGGCCGGGGCACGGCACTTGCCTATCAGAAATTGCCGGAGGGACCGGATCTGCGCCTAAAAGCCCACGAGATCC
>Ga0265303_10000768_pt1 | contig 18835 bp, 15 predicted proteins | sample Helome_2_FD_192494 | JGI IMG/M metagenome (GOLD analysis project Ga0265303, IMG submission 192494) | Marine sediment microbial communities from subtidal zone of North Sea - Hel_20160317 (Illumina Assembly) | ecosystem: Environmental > Aquatic > Marine > Subtidal zone > Sediment ... | reverse complement strand
ACCCCGCCCTCTACGACTCGAATGGCGTCACGATCGAGATACTTTGGGATCCACTTGGCAAGAAGCGCAGAAACGTTCGGAGCGAGCTCCGACGGTTTGAGCGCCGCGCAGTTGCCCGCGGCGACGGCGCCGATGAGCGGCAAGACGATCAGCTGAAACGGGTAGTTCCAAGCCGCGATGATGAGCGTTACACCGAGGGGCTCTTTGTAAATGTAGCTTCGGCCCAGCATCGCCAAGAGAGGAGTCCGGACCCGCTCCGGCTTCATCCATGCGGCTAGCTTCTTGCGTGCTAGGCGAAGCTCCGAAATTGGAACCCCGATTTCCGAGGCAAATGCTTCCATCGGCGGCTTGTGGAGGTCGGCATGCAGCGCATCGAGGATGTCTTGCTCCCGTTCCATCAAGAAATGCTCGAGCGCGTCGAGCTGGGATAGACGCCACGAGAGAGACTTCGTGGATCCCGTTTTGAAATGGGCGCTCAGGGAGCGAGCCACGGTGGATGCTGGCTCATCCTGTTGCTCAGAGGGGGCGGATACGACGCGGAGTGAAGGCATAGATGGAGATCCTGAACGGAGTTGGTTTGGAGAAATCTCTTTTGATCTTCAGTGCTTAGCATTTTTGCGAAACAATTCCGCAATAGGGCATACATCTGTATAATCGCTGAACGGTATTCGGTAGCCCGACGGAGACCCCCCAGATGCATACCAGCGAACATACTTGGGAACCCCACAAGAAGCCCGCCCCGTGGTGGGCGCACATCCTACGTTGGTGGCTGTAGCCATACCCGAGAAGCCCCGCCAACTCGCCTTCGGCTAGGCGGCCAAGGGGAGGTTCTTCGCGCGCTCGCCTCTCGTTTGGTCTCCGTCCACGTCACCTGCGTCGCGGCGTCGTCCTTCTTCGAGCACACGCGCCGGAACGTCGCGAATGTCCCAAACCAGTCCGACCCAGCTCAGCATCTTGAGCACGTAATAGGTCACGTCGATCTCCCACCAGTAGAAGCCGTTGCGGCAGGAAGACTGGTAATGGTGGTGATTGTTGTGCCAACCCTCGCCGAGGGTCAGCAAGGCGGTCACCATGTTGTTGCGGCTCTCGTCGTTCGTGTCGAAGCGCTTCTTGCCCCAGACGTGCGTAACCGAGTTGATGAGGAATGTGTTGTGCCAGAGGAGCACCGTGCTCAAGAAGAAACCGATGAACAGGCCAGGCCAACCGGCGATCAACAAACAGGCCAGAGCAAGGAGCGTCGGAGGCACGGCCCAATACTTGTTCAGCCATCGGAGCTCTGGGTACTTCGCGAAGTCGCGAATCTTGTCCCAGCGGGTCTCTTCAGTGTCATCGAAGACCCACCCTACGTGCGCGTAGAGAAAACCGTTCTGCACCGGCGAGTGAACATCGCCCTCCTGATCAGAGAGCTTGTGGTGCACCCGATGATGGGCGGCCCACCAAAGCACGCCTTTTTGTGAGCTGCTCTGCGCGAGGACCGCCAGGACGAACTGAAACACGCGACCGGTCTTGTAGGTTCGGTGAGCGAAGTACCGGTGATAGCCCGCGGTAATGCCCCAGAGACGAACGAACAAAAGCACGAAGCACAGGACGACCGCCGTCCAGGTCACCCCGGACCAGAACGCGCCTAATACCGCAAGATGCGACAAAAGGAATGGGGTAGCGCCTTTCCACTGCTCGGACCGGCTCAACGACCGCCTGGGAGGCTCGACCTTTACGAGGTTCATCTCCATGCTTCCGAGGCTATCGCAGGCCACGGCTGGAAACCGTCATGGTTCAGCCCCGATTTGTCATAGTTCTGTAAATCACGGCAGTCGCCCCTATCTCCTAGGCGATGAATTTGTAGCCAGCGCCTCGGACGGAGAGGAAGTGGCGGGGGGAGCTCGGGTCCTCTTCGAAGCGGCGGCGGAGGCGCGAGATGAAGTTGTCGACCGTTCGGGTGTTGCCGTAGTTGCGAAGCTTCCAAACCCGTTCGAGAAGCTCGGTGCGACTCAGAACACGGCCCGCGTTCTCCGCAAAGTAGCGGAGCAGGTCGAGCTCCAACTGGGTCAGCTGAACGTGTTCGCCGGCGACTTGCACTTCGTGCGTGTCGAAGTTGATCTCGGCGTGGCCGAACGACAAGGTGCTGGCTTTGCCGTTGCTGCCCGCCACTTGCTCCCAGCGTTGGCGCCGAAGCACGGAGCGCACCCTTGCGAGGAGCTCGCCTAGCTCGAAGGGTTTGACCATGTAGTCGTCGGCGCCAGCCTCTAGCCCGAGGACCCGGTCTTCGGGTGAGGAGCGCGCGGTGAGCATGATCACAGGCACGAAATTCCCTGCGTCCCGGAACCTCTTGCACAGCTCGAAGCCGTTGACGTCGGGTAGCATGACGTCCAAGACAATCGCGTCGTAGCCGCTTGGATCGAGCAAGCGCTGACCCGCTTCCTTCGCGTTGGCGGCCAAGTCGACCCGATAGCCCTCGAGCTCCAGGTTCAGCTTCAGACCGGCCGCAAGGTGCTCTTCGTCCTCGACTATGAGGAGCTTCTGCGCTTCGTTCTCGGCCATCATCCGCTCACCGCCTGGGCCATGGGCAGCTCGACGCGCACGGTGGTGCCCTGCCCTTGGCCCTTGGAAAACGCTTCTACATCACCGCCAAGCTGCTTCACCAGGGCCCAGACCACAAAGAGCCCTAGGCCCGTCCCACGACGTTGGCGCACCTTCTGGTCCTCCGCGCGATAAAAGCGGTGAAAGACCCGCTTCAAATTCTTTTGCGCGATGCCGATTCCGGTGTCGCTCACCTCGATCCGCACCTTGTTGCCCGCATCCCTGTGCGCAGTGATCTCGACCCTCGCTGGCCGCTCGGAATACTTCGCCGCGTTGTCGATGAGATTATTGACTACGATCTCGAGGGCAGCACGATCGGTAGTCACCACGAGCTCCGGGTCGACACGAACGCGAACCTCGTCTGGCTGGAGCTCGTGCCTGCTTCGAACCGCTTCGGCGCACTCTTCGGCTAGCTGCGACAGGAGAACATCGCTGAGATTGAGCATGCCCGGTCGCGCATAGGAGAGACGGTTCGCCTCGAGGACGTCATCGATGAACGCGCGCAGACGGTCGACGTCTTGGAGCATCATGTGCCGCAGCTTTTCCCGCGCGTCGTCTTCGAGCTCTTGGCGACCCAAGGTCTCGAGGCAGAGCTGCAGCGAGGCCAGCGGGCTCTTCAGCTCGTGGGTGACGGAGTCGATGAACGTATCTTGCTTCCGCACTTCGATGATGCCGCGAGCCAAGGAGACCACGAACAAGACCAGCACGACGATGATGAGCACGAAGGACAAAGCCCCGAGCACCAGGAGCCAGACGTCGCCTGCAATCTCCGAAGAGCGGGCGATTTTTTGCCCGAGGAGAAACGACCAGCCCACCAGCAGCGCCAGGCTCAGGAGTACGGTGATCGCACCCAGAGTGATGGGAATCGAGATGGAGGAGCGGATTTTGCGGCGACGTGCCATGGATCAGACTGAGGCTATTTCCCTCGTAATAGGCGCCAGAGGTTTTCTTTCTCCCAGGCTTGTGCAGCCGAGTGGTGCTCGAAGCTGCGCTCTCGCTTTCGAAATGCGCGCGTGTGGTAGTGGCGCCGCCCATTTTGCAAGACCGCAGGCATGTCGTGGTGGAGCATCTCGTGAAAGACGACGGCTTCGACAAAAAATCGCGGGACCCAGGCCTGGTCGAGCACGGGATGAATCCGGATTAGGCTTTCTTCGGGAAGGTATGTTCCGAGCTGGAGCGAGCGCTGCCGGCGTTTGGGCTGAACGCGCTTGCCCCAGGTGATCCGAACATCGACTGCCGCGCCAAAGTGCCGGCCGGCGAGCTCGTCTGCTATGGCGCGAAGATTGTGGTGGCGCCCCTCGTAACGCAAAGCCTCCTGTGGGGGGCCTGGGGCAACGAAACGGTTGCGATGCGTTTCGACAAATTGGTCGATGGTGGCGGCGGCCTTCGAAGCGTTGCCGCTCAGGTAGTCGCCGACCGCATCGAGGATGTTCTCGTCGGCCGTCAGGAACATGTGGTGAAGGCGTAGCTCGAGGCGTCCGCCTTTGGGTCGAGCAACGAGCATGGTGCTTCGATTGTCGGTGACGATGAGTCGAATGGGCTGACCGAGGCGCGTCGCGAGCGCGCGGCTCCAGTCGGACGCACGGGCGTAAGCGCGGTCCAGATCGTCCGGGCGGCGGTCGGTGACGCCGCGCTCCGCGATCGTCGGCGACTCACCGGCAAACTCGAAGGAAAGTTGGAGCACCCTTCTTCGAGCTAGAGGTTTGCCGCATCCTTGTCAACCGAGCTTTCCGAGAGGCGATCGGCAGGCTAGAATCAACGGGGATGCGAGCTGCGACTCGGGAGCGCCTCGAAGGCCTGACGGCCTTGCACCAACTGAATAGCGCTGAACAGCGCGAAGCGGCATGGCGTCAGGGTATGGCGACACTCGCGCGCGCCGTGATCGACGAGCGCCGCCCCTTGCCGCTCGAGGGCTTAGATCCCGAAGTATTGCTCGAAAGCTTGCGGGTTGCGGTCGAAGGAGGGCTGGTCGACAGGCTCGACTGGCTGTCCGGTCCCGCTGCGGCGGCGGCGCTCTACGAAGTCGCCGCGGCCCTTCCCCCGAGCTCGATCAAACGCCAGCTGGGGCGGATGGTGCTCAAACGTCTTCGCAGTGGAGACGCGGCGACTTTCGTGTCCGTAGCCACACAGCTAGCGCTCGGGTCACAGCGTGCCCTCGGCGGCCAGTCCATCCGCGCGCGTGTCGCCCTCGCACTGAGCTTGCCGATTGGGTCCGTGCACAACGTCGATGCTCTCGCGCTTGCGCTGATCTCGAGGCAGGATACGAGTCGCGACTGGCTACTCACCCCTGCGACGGGGTCGCTTCCCTCTCGCCGCTTGGCGGCGCGGCTCCTCGAACGCGCGGCCCGCGAAGCCGCGCGGCGCGCAACCGAAGGCGACGACGCAGGGGTGCGCGTCTTCTGTACGCCTGGAGTTCGGGAAGCCTGGGACCGCTTGCTGGCGGACCGTGAGACCCTGGTATGGCGGCACGTGGCATCCGCCCGCGGTCTGCTCGCGGCGTCTATGCCGACCTTTCAACAAGAGATCCAGCGGCACCTCGACCCGGAGTTCACGATCACAGAATGGCGCCGGGCAGCGGCTTCACTTGCCGCAAGCATTGCGGTGGAGCCCGAAGAGGGCCTTCGGGCCTGCCGAGAGCTCTTGGAATCCCTGGTATTCGAGCAGGATCACGGCATCGCCGCGGCGATGATCGCCGGTCTTCCGCGTGCGGCCGAAAGCCATCCACAGGTCGTCGAGGCGCTGCTCGAGCAGTTGATGCGGGTCGGCGGCCTGGAGACGGCTGAGGCTCTCGTCGGGCTGCGGGCGGAACGAATTCGACCGGGGTTCGGAGAAAAGGCGGCCAGAAAAGCCGAAGCCCATCTCCGGAAAGCCATCGCCGATGGCGGTAGCGAGGACCTTGGACGCGAGGCCCTGATGATGGCTCTCGCGGAGGAGCTGAGCGGCGCATCGACCCAAGGCGAGCCCACCCTTCGTGACAGGCTCTCCGATGCGCTGCAGACGTTCGCGACGCACGGGGCGTACGAAGCGGCACGCGAGGCTCAGCCGATCCTCGAAGCGGCTGCTCGCAAAGTGGAGCTGCTTCAGGGACCAACGCTGGGCGACCCCGAGACTGAAGTGCAAGCGTTTCTCGCACTTCGAGAGCTCAACTCGGCACTCTTCGAGACCTCCAGCCTCAATGACCTCCTTCTCGTCGGCGAGGACGACGAGCAACACGGTCCGACCGACGAGCGCCTTGGAGACCTGTTCCAGCAAGTCACCAACTGGCTCGTGATTCGAGAGGGCGACCCGCTTGAAGAGCCGAGCCAAGTCAAACAGTTCACGACGCGTCTGCGTCAGCTGCAGACGATGCTTCATCTCGTCGACGCGGACGGACCGGACGTCGATCCGCGCAAAGAGCTCGTACGCCAACGGCGGCTCTTGACCCAGCGCGTGTTGCTCAATCGGATCCAACATGATGCACCGGGCTCGCTTCGGCGCACGCTCTGCGCGGCGACGGCTCGCACCTGTGATGCCCTCGTGCGCGAGGACAGCGCAGACGTGTCCGAAATCCTGATTGCGGCAGCGGAGCATGTTTCTCAGGTCGAGGACCTCAAGATGATGGCCGAGGCATCCATGGTCCCCGAGATCGAAAGCGCGCTCCGGGCCTATGCCAAGCTGCAGCAGGCAACCCGCTTAGCGCAGAGGGACGAGCGTCGCCTGGTCTCGGCGACCGATGCGATGAAGGCCATCGGCATCGAGCTGCCCGTCGCCCGTGCGGCCCGCATTGAGGCGTTTCGCCAAGCCCTGTCGTCACTCGCACGCGGGCTTCGCGCCGTGGCAGCATCCAACTCCCTCTCCGAAGTCGCGGAGCGCTCGTCGGGCACACCGCTTGCGACCCTCGAACGCGGGGTGGCGGCGCTCGCTCAGCTCGTGAGCGGATCTCGACGGCGACTCGGGGCTTCGCTTGGCGGGGAGTCTCCGGCAGCAGCCGGGGCAATCTGGGCGATGGGGCTCGAAGTCGAGCGCGCGGTTCGGACGTCGATTTCCGAGATGGACCATGCGTTCACCGTGGCGGTCAACGCGATCGATCGTGATTTGCCGGGCGCGTTCGCCGAGCTTACCGAAGCGGTTCTCCATCGCCTTCGCTCGTTGCCACTCGACGGTCCGAGACGCGCACCAAGCCTCATCCCAATCGAGCTCGACGCGGATGCCCCTTTGCCGGCATGGGCGCCGCCAAGCCGTATCGTCGGTGGATTCTATCTGGTGCGGACCGTTGGCACGGGCACCGTCGGTTCTGTCTTCGTCGCGCGCCGGGCCGAGGACCGGCAGGACGAGACTGCAGCCATCTTTGCGTTGAAGGTCCCCGACTATTCGGCCGCGGCCGCACGCACGCTCTCGGAGGACGAGTTCCTGAAGATGTTCCGAGACGAGGCCGGTGCGCTCCTCGCGCTTCCGGAGCATCCCAACATCGCCCGCTTCGTCACCTTCGATGCCGGTGCTGGCCCAAAGCCCATTCTCGTCATGGAGCTGGTCGAGGGTCCGAGCCTCGAACGCGTGCTCGAAATGGGCGACCTCTCGGTTGGACGCGCCCGAGAGCTGCTCCTGGGGGTCAGCGCAGGCCTCGATGCGATGCATCAAGTCGGCGTCGGTCACTTGGACCTCAAACCCTCCAACATCATCGTGTGCAATGCGGATGCCGACACCGGGGTGGGTCAACCGCCCAAGCCCGTTCTGGTCGATTTCGGGCTTGCGGGTCGCCACCTACGGCCGGGCTGCGGAACCGCGAACTACGGAGCACCTGAGATCTGGGGCTCGGGGGACAGGTCTCGGGCAATTCCGGCTGACGTATATGCGTTTGGGTGTCTGATCTTCGAGGCCTACACCGGCAAGCCCTTGTTCGACGCGGTGAACGAGGCTGAGCTGCTAGGCGAGCACATGGCGCACGACGGAGAGCCTGAAGCCGTGCGTGCGCTGATCGGCCAGCCGGAAACCCGCGACCTCGGTGCGCTGATCGCTCGCTGCCTGCGGCGCGACCCGAAGGACCGGATCACGATTCGGCAAGCGCGGCAGTTCCTCGCCGAGCTGAACCTTGGCGCCGATGACGTGGACTGGCCCGTGAGAATTGCCAGCTGAGCGATACCTTTAAACGCGAAGCGGGCCCCAGACCGAAGCCTGGAACCCGCCGCGTCGTGGCTGCGCCCGATTTGGACGCTATCTGCGGCTACTCGCCCGCGTCGGCGGCCTCCTCGAGGCCCGTATCGACGAGGTGGAACTCGACGCGTCGGTTTTGCGCGAGCTCTTCCTTCGTCTTCGCATCTGCGACGAGCGGGCGGGTGGGACCGAAGCCCTCCGCGATCAGTCGGTCCCGGGAGACCTTGCCCCTGCCGACCAGGTAGCGAACCACCGTCTCCGCACGCATCTTGGAAAGGCGCATGTTGTACTTGAGCTTGCCCGTCGAGTCGGTGTGTCCCTCGATTCGGATGAGCTCGATCTCTGGGTGCGCGTTCAGGACCTCCGCCACGTTGTCGAGGAGCGCGAAGGAGCGCTTCTGCAACTTGTGACTTCCAGTCCTGAAGTACACCTTCTCGAGGATTTCGAGCTGGCCTAGCCCGATGATCACAAGCTGGGGGTTCTGACAGCCTTGGTTCTCGACGGTGCCAGGCTCGTCCGGGCAGTTGTCGACGCGGTCAGGGACACCGTCACCATCGCGATCGGGGTCCGGACAGCCGTTGTTCTCCAACGTCCCCGGCTCATTCGGACACTGGTCGTCGACGTCTAGAAGGCCATCGCCGTCGTTGTCCGGATCCGGGCACCCGTCCTCATCCTCGAAGCCGTCGATGTCTTCGGGGTCATTCGGACAGCCGTCATTGACATCGAGCACGCCGTCGCCGTCGTTGTCGAGGTCGGGACAACCATCCTCATCTTGAAAGCCATCGAAATCCTCAGGCTCGGTGGGACACTGGTCGACATCGTCCAAAATGGTGTCGCCATCGATGTCGAGGATCGGTTCAACCCCGGGCATCGTGTAGCCAATCACCCCGATTCCCCGCCAATCCGGCGCGCCGTAGCCGGCCGTAACGCCCGCACTTCCCGACACACCCACCACGAAGCCCTTCGGATGGAGGTACTTGAAACCGCCGAGGACCTCGACCGGGGTCTGCTCCCGAGTCCAGAAACCGGCCTGGCTATTGGCTGCCGTGCGGCCGAACGCTTCCCCTGAGAGCATGAACTTGTCCTGGGCGAGCATGATCAGCAGGCCGCCGCCAAAGGTGAACTCGTTGCCGACGAAAAGATTCGGAGCCACTTCCCGGCCGTTCGTGTTGCCGAGCTTGTAACCGACCTGAATGGGAATACGAACGATGTCGCCGGCATTGAAGGTCATCAAGAGCTCGAACCAGCCGCCGAGGTACGGCTTTTTGTCGAGTTGGCCGGCGTACTTCTGCTGATTGTCCGAAAGGGACCCGGTGTTGATCGTCAACGTGGCCTGCAAGGCAAGCTGGAAGATGTCGTCCCGCGTACCTAGGATGTTTCCACGTGCCCCAAAGTACACGTCGCCGAAATGGCCTCCGTTGGGGAGCAGGTAGTTGAACATGCCGTTCGCACCGCCCGGAAGACCAGCAGCAGCGTTCGTCCCCGCATCGATGATGAAGTGATAGGGGATGTCCATGTAGATCACGAGGTGATCCCACAAACCCAAGTTCCACATGATGTGACCGGTGAATTGACGGTGGACGACCGATGAAGTCGTGCCGTTGCCAGACTGCTCGAAGACCAGCGGATCATCGTTGTAGTCAACGTAGATCTTGATCCCGAAGCGCTTGTGACCCTGGCCATCCGCCGTGCTGGTGGCGAAGCCGTCGGTTGCAAGCTCGGCCGGCCGGTACTGGTTCAGGTCGATCTGTGCCGTATATTGCTGGGCCTGCACGGCGCTTCCGGACACAAGCACGAGCGTCCCTGCCACCATCGCCACCAGTGTCGCGATCCAGCCCCGGTTGAACATTCGTAGGTCATCGCTCTGATTCACGCCGTCCTCCATTCAAATCCCCGCCGGGGACCAACGCCCCAAATCTCCGCGCAAGTGTTGCCACTACTACCACTTCGGTAAAAAAAGCGACGCAAAAGAGACTGAACGGACGATCCAAAAGCCGCTGATATAGAAACAATCCGCTAGGATCACATCCATGTCTCCGGAGGCCCGTTACCGAACTGCTCCCGCCCCCATCGATGGGATGCCGCCAGGGGTCCCGTACATCGTGGGCAACGAAGCGGCGGAACGGTACAGCTACTACGGCATGCGCGCGATCTTGGTCATCTTCATGACCAAGTTCCTGATGAACGCGGAGGGTGGGCTCGACCTGATGACGGACGAGCAAGCCAAGACTTGGTTCCATGGCTTCGTCACTGCCGTCTACTTCTTTCCGATCTTCGGCGCACTCCTGTCCGACGTGTTCCTCGGGAAGTATCGAACCATCGTGGCGCTGTCGATCGTGTACTGCTTAGGGCACCTGACCTTAGCCCTCGACGACACGCGAACCGGATTGGCACTCGGGCTCGGACTCATCGCGATCGGATCGGGCGGCATCAAGCCCTGCGTATCGGCGCATGTCGGCGACCAGTTCGGTCAGAGCAATGCCCGCTTGTTGCCCAAGGTCTTCGGCTGGTTCTACTTCTCCATCAACGTCGGCGCTCTTGCCTCGATTCTGTTTGCGGAGCCTCTGCTGAACCGTTTCGGGCCGTCGGTAGCCTTCGGCGTGCCGGGTGTCCTGATGACCCTGGCAACGGTCGTGTTCTGGATGGGTCGCGACAAGTTCGTGCATGTCCCGCCCGGCGGGGTAGCGTTTCTTCGAGAGGTGTTCAGTTGCGAAGGGCTCGCCGCCCTGGGGAAGCTCTTCATCATCTACAGCTTCATCGCGATGTTTTGGGCTCTCTTCGATCAGCAAGGCTCCGCCTGGGTGCTGCAGGCCGAGCGAATGGATCGGAACTTCATCGTGAATTGGGATCCATCGCAGGCGCAGTGGCTCAATCCCGCCCTCGTCCTGCTTTTCATCCCTCTGTTCAATCGGGTCGTTTATCCGTTTTTCGACCGATTTTGGCCCCTGACACCGCTACGTAAGATCTCGATCGGCCTGTTCTTGACCGTGCCAGCGTTCCTGATGCCCGCCTGGCTCGAGGCGCGGCTGGACGCAGGGGAGACGGTGAACATCATCTGGCAGCTTGGCGGCTACATGATCATTACCGCGGCCGAAGTTCTCGTCTCGATCACCGCGCTGGAGTTCTCGTACACGCAGGCGCCGAAACGAATGAAGTCCCTCGTCATGGGAGCGTTCTTGATGAGTGTTTCGATAGGGAATCTCTTCACCGCAGCGGTGAACGTCTTCATTCAGAACCCCGATGGCACCAGTAAGCTCGACGGACCCTCGTATTATCTCTTCTTTGCAGCGGCGATGGCGGTTACCGCGGTACTCTTCGTCCCGGTCGCGGTCTGGTACAAGGAACGGACCTACATTCAGGACGAACCGGCAAACGAGGCCGCAGCGTGAGCACCATCGACAAAGCGCGATCCTGGATCGCCATGGACCCCGATCCCGAAACGCAGCGCGAGCTCCAAGCGCTGGTCGATGAAGGGGACGTCGCCGCGCTCGAAGAACGCTTCGCTGGGCCGCTGCAGTTCGGCACCGCGGGGCTCCGAGGCCTGTTGGGCGCGGGCCCCTCGCGAATGAATCGTGTGACCGTCGCACAGGCGACCGCAGGTTTCTGTGCCTGGCTGAAGCGCGAAGTCCCCGACGCGGTGTCTCGCGGCATCTGTGTGGGCCGCGACGCGCGCCCCAAGAGCGACATCTTCGAGCGAGACCTCATCGAAATCGCCACCGGCGCCGGCATTCCGGTCTGGAGGTTCAGCGACCTGGCGCCCACGCCGGTCCTCGCGTTCGCGGTTCTCGAGCTTCACGCAGCCGGCGGCGTGATGATCACGGCGAGCCACAACCCACCGGGGTACAACGGCTACAAGGTCTACTGGGAAAACGGCGCGCAAATCATTCCCCCGAACGACCAAGGCATTGCGGACGAGATTGAGCGCTGCCCTCCTTGCGATCAGATTCCTCGGCTTTCGATCGCCGAAGCGACAAGCCGCGAGTTGCTCCGAGACGCCGACGAGCTGCGGCAACGCTACGTCGAACGTATAGCCGCTGAGGTCGGCGACACTCCGCCTGGCGCTGACATTCGAATCGCCTACACGGCGCTCCACGGAGTCGCTGAAGACACGTTTCGAAAGGTGCTAGTCCGAGCAGGCTTCGAGGATGTGCACAGCGTCAGGGAACAGGCCCGTCCGGACGGCCGCTTTCCCACCGTCGCGTTTCCCAATCCGGAAGAGCCCGGCACGATGGACCGAGTCCTCGCTCTCGCGAAGGACGTCGATGCCGACCTTGCCATCGCGAACGACCCCGATGGCGATCGCGTAGCCGTGTCGGTTCGTGGCCCGCGAGGGCTCGAGTCGCTGTCAGGCAACGACATCGGCGTGCTCTTGGCGAACGATTTGCTCGAGAGGCATGTCGGCTCGGGCCAGCCTGTAGTCATTTCGACCTTGGTGAGCAGTCCGATGCTCGGCCCCGTTGCGGGGAGCTATGGCGCCCGATGGGAGCAGACCCTCACCGGGCACAAGTGGATTCAAAACCGCGCAGTCGAGCTCGAAGCCGAGGGCTATGTGTACCTCTTCGGCTACGAAGAGGCGCTTGGGTATGCACCGTCCACCGTCGTTCGCGACAAGGACGGCATTAGCTCTGCGCTGCTTCTCGTCGACATCGCATCGCGCCTCAAGGCGCGCGACGCGACCTTGCTGGACGCGCGCGATCAGCTCTCACGAAAACATGGTTTTTTCGCAGACCGCCAAGTGTCGGTTCGGTTCGAGGGCGCGGACGCCCAGGCACGGATCAACGCCATCGTCGATCGCTGTAGGGATAGCCCGCCGGCGGCGATCGGCGGACAAGCCGTAGTTCGAATGCTGGATTTGAAGCGACAATTGCAATGGACACCGCTCGCCGTCAGCCCGGAGCTGGGGCGAGCCGCCAGCAACCTGCTCGTCTTCGAGATGCAGGGCGGGCATCGCGCGATGATGCGGCCCAGTGGAACCGAGCCGAAGCTCAAGTATTACTTCTACGCCGCCGCACCGGCGCGATTGCGCCATGATCTCGAGGAGGCGAAAAAGCAGGCGGGCGCAGTTCTCCAACGGATGGTCGAAGACCTGGTCAGTCCGTCCAACGATTGCTGAGCAGGGCGCGGGCCATCGAATCCCAAGCCTGCGATGCACGATACAGCTCTTTGGCCTCTCGGGCCGCCGTGCGGTGGCAGGGAAGCGGCGGACGGCCGTACGAGTTGGGCGGCGGCAGCTCCGCGCTCAGCTGCTGGGCCTGGCGCGCACAACGCGCTGAGCGCTGCCGACAGAGTGCGACGATGTCGTCGGCGGGCGTGACGAGATGGGGCGATACCTCGATGCCCACTACCTCGGAGAAGTCACGAGAGCTGACGCCTGAAAGCCACATCGCGCTCTGGACGTCCCGCCCCCGCGCGGCGGGCGACTGGGTCGACCACGCATCGGGCCGGAGCGTCCGAATGTCGGAGTGATAGGCCTGCCGGCCTTCGAACGGTGCGGGGATGTCGGACGCCGGGCGAAGCCAGGCAACGATGCGAGTGTGAAGCATGAGGTGCCCCGGTTTTCGCGGACGGCCGCCGCCACGGTCAAAAAAGCTACCGCACCGAAGCACCAACGACGATCACAATTGCAACGAACAGAACGATGCCCGCGGCGCCCCAGAGAAGCGAGGTAGGAGGGCGTCGTCGACGGCTTCGCGTCGAGCCGCGGTCAGGCAGGGGGAATGGAAGGTCTTCCGTCAAGGAGTCCGGCTTGGAAGCCGTTTCGTCGAGTCGGGCGCCGGTGACGCCGGGCACCGTCATTGCATCGAAACGTGGGTCCCGGCGCGGGACCGTCGGGCTGGTCCGCGAGATCGATCTTCGGCGACCAGGACGCCCTTGCAGGGCGCCAACCTTGAGCTTGGGTCCGCCACGACCTAGCTCGATTTCGTCGTCGGTGTGCAGAGCTGCGTGCTTGACACGCTGACCGTTGAGCCAGGTGCCATTGCGGCTGCCGGCATCGACGAGGATGTAGCGACCGTTCTCGCTGCGGATCTCGGCATGCCGCCCCGACGCATCCAGATCGACCTCAGGATCGAAGTTGACGTCGCTGTCCGGCATTCGTCCGATGCGAATCAGATCTTGGTCGAACTCGAGCTCGCGTCCCGAATCGGCGCCTTTCGTTTGGCGAAGTCGGATCACGATCGGGCCTCACTCAGTGGGCGGAATGAGCTCGACTTCCGTCGGCTGCCCAGGCTCAACCAAGATGTCCTTGCCCACTTGCGTGCCATCGGCTTCCCGCGCTTCGAAATGATACGCGCCAGGTGGCAATCGCAGCAACACGGTCTCGTCGACTCGAAGCGGCCCATAGCTCCTGCCGTTGACGTAGAGCTGTCCGTCATCGATGGCTGCGCGGACCTGGACTTCGACGGGGGCTTCAGCGTTTGCGAACGAAGGAGCCGGGGGCACCGGGGCCTCTGCCGTTGGCTTGGTACTGCGTCCTGCGCTGGCAATGGCGACCACCGCCGCCAAGCCAAGCAGCCCGAGAACCGACGCTGCCGTCGTCCAGGAGAAGGAGCCCTGTCCGGCTGGGTCGGAGCCGCGCTCGCGAAGAGGGAGTCGTGGCCTGCCCATCCCGCCGGGCACCATGCTTTTGACGACGCCGGGCAGGGTCGGACCGGAGGCGGCGCGGTCGTTCTCGCCGCGTGGAAGCGGGTACTGCTGGTAGAACGGCACCTCCCCTGCTTCGGCCAGGGCCAGCCCCTCACCTTCGAAATCCGCCACGATGCAGGTGACGTTGTCGTGACCCCCGGCGGCGTTTGCAAGGTCGATCAAAGTGTCCACGAGCTGCGGCAATGGGCGAATTCGGGCCATCTCCGATTCGATGGCGGCGTCCTGGATGAGGCCGCTCAGGCCATCTGAGCAAAGAAGGATTCGGTCGCCTCGCCTGAGCTCGACGAACGTGAGATCAACGACCACCTGCTCGGTCGTGCCAAGCGCTTGAAGGATGATATTGGAGTGTTCGAACACCTCGGCTTCGTCTTCGGTGAGCTGGCCCGCTTCGATCAACTGATTGACGAGTGACTGATCCTTGGTGATCAGGGTCAGACGCCCGTCTCTCAGGATGTAGCAACGGCTGTCCCCGACCTGCCCGACGAAGAAAACTTTGTCGACGAGCCCAGCAACGGTTGCCGTGGTTCCCATGCCGCGTCGCGTTCGGTCCTTCTTCGCGGAGCGGAATATCCGCGCGCCGGCTTCTTCGATGGAGTCGACCAAACGGCGCGCAAAGCTGTCCCGGTCGGCCGCCGGGGCGTCGCCACGCATGGTCTCAAAGAGTGTGTCGACAGCCATCTGGCTGGCGATCTCACCGGCCGCGGCGCCACCCATGCCGTCGCAGACGGCCAAGGCTAGCCCCCGATTCGAGAGCGAACCCTCGAACACCTGCTCGCCCGCGAGCGGGCCCGAAGCAACGCTCAGGTCGCCGACCATGAAGTTGTCCTCATTGTGGTCCCGGATGAGCCCGACGTGGGTTTTCCCATAGATCGTGAAACCGATCCCCTGCTGGCCGGGTTTCGGACTCGGGTCGGATGCGCCGTCCCAGCTCTCTTTCCCGGGCGCCGGGAGCAAGGTCTCGTCCGTCTCGCCTTGCTTTGAACGATGATCGCCATCGCGGTGTGCGTCGCCGCTCATTCAGCCCCCGCCAACATCCATGGACCCCTCCCAGACACTATAACGAAACAGGGTACATCCGCACGGCCGAATTCTCCAACGGATCGGGGCTCGAACGGCAATATTTGAGTCGTTTCATAGGAGGAAATTGAATCCGACGCGCAAAACGAGCATGGCGTCCAAAGGGGCATCGACCCCCCGCAAGGCCCCGTCTCCAGGCGTGGTGAAAGACTGGGTCCGCACGAGGTTCCCTGTGACGAGGAAGGAGAAGACCGTGTTGTGGCTCAACTCGACCTCCGCACCCAAGCCGATCTCCGCCGTTCCGCCGACGGTTGCAACGCGAAAGCCAGGGCCCCACATGAGGAAGCCCCCTCGGAGCCGAATGAGCGGGTGGGTCGCGCGGCCCGGCAGAAACGAGTACTGGAACAAGCCTGTGAACATCTGAGGCACGGAGGTTTCGTAGACCCCGTTCGCTGTGAGCAGCCAAAACTCATAGCTAAAGCCCAACCCGATGCCGTTCATCCATCGATAGGAGAAATTGAGCCCGACAGCCCAACCCAGGTCGGCGATACAGCCATAGCCCTCGGGGCAAAGCCGTTTCGTGGAAAGGGGGATGACCATGCCGGTCTCCGCGCCGACGGCAATTGCCCCCTCTCGCTCAGAGGGGCCGCCCGGCAGCTCCGACGAATCGGCCCCAGCCCACCGAGGTGCGGCTAGACAGAGAGCCCAAAGGCAGATCGAAGCGCGGCGAGTTGGCACGGCTGTAGCATAGAGTGTCGAATCCCTTGCGGACAAGATTGACAGCCCCTTACCCTCTCTTATAGTAGCGCCGATTCGACCCCGCTTAGAGGTTTTCGGATGGAGATCTTCCTAAACAAGCGCGCGATGCGGCAAGTCCGACTCTCGGTCGCCGATGCGATTGCGGACGGTGAAACCGATGCATTGCGCGAGGACCTCGTCAGCACCTTTTCGGACGATGATATCGAGGAGATCGAACGCCGAATCGACAGCGGCGACTTCTACGACTTCATCACCGAGATTCTGGACGAGTGGTCCGGAGAAGATCTGGACGAGCTGTTGGAGCTGCTCGAAACCCAGCTCGCCGACGCGGACGTGGACCTGAAGTACACTGCCCCGGAGGACGACGACTCCGACGAAGTCGAAGAAGACGAAGAAGAAACCGAAGAAGAGCTCATCGTCGACGACTCCGACGACGACGACGACTAGGCGCGCCGCGCGGGGGACGGTGGAACGCGACCTGGGGTTCGGACGCCGACCACCACGCCGCCCGATTGACAGTTTGTCTCCGTCACGCTACCAGCATCGCCGCGCTCGCAAGAGCGAACCCTAGGCCACCGTAGCTCAGTTGGTAGAGCAACGGTTTCGTAAACCGTAGGTCATCAGTTCGACTCTGATCGGTGGCTCCATCTTTTCGGGCACTTGGATGTATGGCGAATTTGGCGTTGACCAATCGTTGACCAATCCGGGAGCCACTTTCGAGTCGTCTGACCACTGCTCGGTCGCTTCATTGGCCACGCGCCGAATGGAGTCCGGAGCCAGGCGCGCGTAGCGTTCCGTCGTCGTTCGACTCGCATGTCCCAGCACCACCTGAACTTCCTCGAGCCGCCACGCTCGTCCCCACGTCCCCATGATGAGGTGGCTTGCGCACGTATGCCGAAGATCGTGGAATCGCAGCTCGGGCCGGATAGCCGCCGCAGAACGCCATTTCTTGGCCCACTGCGCGTCATATCCTTTGGTGTGCATGGCTCCGTCTCGGGCGTGAAAGACCAGGCCCGTCGCCCTTGTGACGTCGTCTCTGCGCCTCCACCGCGCGAGCTCCTCGAAGACAGGCGGCAGCATCGGGATCCGACGAACCTTCCCGCCCTTGGTAGGCCCATCGAAGGAGTAGCGAACGAGGATCTCCCGCTCGTCGAAGTCGACATCCTCCCAGCGGAGGCCCCAGATCTCCCCGGCTCTCATTCCCGCATAGATGGCGACCGTGAACGCCGTGCGCTGCTTGGCGGGCAAGTCGGGAAGATCGAACACACCGCGAATCTCATCGCTGGTCAGATAGGTCCAATCCTCATCGGTTCTTGCCTGACGCGGCACACGCACACCTTTGCAAGGGTTTCCGCTGGCCCTACCGGCCGCGACTGCGTCGGAGAAGGCCGAAGAGAGGGCGTTGAGCGCGTTCCTCACGGTCTGCTCGGCGAGTGGCTTGCCTTTGCGCGGCCCGTGGGTCGCGCGTTGCGTGATGAGCTCTCGTACCCACTCCTGCACGTGTCGTTGCTTTACGGTACGGAGTGTGAGCGAGGCGAGGCCCGACGAGAAGACGTGTCGTTCCCACGATGCGCGGGTGTCTTTGGTGCTTCGGTGCGTTCCTCTTTGTTCGCGGTCGTCTAGCCACCGCTTTCCCCATGCCGCTACCGTGAGGCTCTTTGAATGATCGTGTAGGAGCTCGAAATAGGCCTGCGACTGGGCACGCGCTTCGTCGATCGTGTCGAAGCATCCGAGGGACTCCCGCTTGCCGTCGCGCGCAGTCGGTAGCGGATTCCCTTACCGGTCGTAATCCGGGTGATCGTACCCAGAGCGCAGTCAATCTTGCTTCGAGGGCTCATCGGTGGAGCTTACCCAGGGAACGCGGCTTCTCATAGGCCCGGTTACGCTCTCGGTCCGTGGCTCGTGCAGGGGCCAACGTCGGTCCATTCTCCTCTTCCCATTTCAGCTCTTGGAGCAATTTCTCGAGCGGCTCGGGACCAAGCCATCGGCGGGCGGCCCTGGCGATCTCTGGAAGCGTAAATCGACGCTCAGATACGACTACCTGAGACGAAGCTGCCTCATTTGAGTTGTTTGTTTCACCGATGATCCGCGCCAATGTGATTGCCTCACTCTTGTTATTGGTTTTGCCACTCAAAAAGTTGCGCAAGCCGGAGACGTTCCATTTCGGCGGGCTGCGCTACAGCGAGACCGGGCAGGGATCAAGGACGCGACTGGCGACGCTGCTTGGCGCTGTTCGTCGTGCGCTGTCTTTTTTTGGCGCGCCTTGTCTTTTTTTTACGCGTCTTGGCGTCGGTTGGCGCCATCATCGTGTGCTCGCGCACTCCACGAGACAAATCGCGATCCCGCGCAACTTTTTGGGGGGCAAAACCGATAACAGAGATGGGCGGCTCGGCGCATTGGCGACGAACAGGCTCGGAGAGAACACGATTGGTCAACACAGATCACGATCGATTCCAGGGAGAAACTGACGAAGCCCGTTCACCAGCCGTCTCGACTGCGGAAGCGCGGTGCGCTCACGAGTCCTCGGCGGCGAAGGCCCCACGGTGCGCAACGCCCAATGCGGAAAGAGGGCCAACCTGGCTCACCTACGAGCAGGCGGCACGGTACGCCGGATGGTCGGTGGGGCACCTGCGCAATCTGGTGAGTGCGGGCCAGGTTCCTGTCTACGGCATACGAAGGCGACGTAGATTTCGCCGGGATATGTTAG
>Ga0265303_10000766_pt1 | contig 18839 bp, 18 predicted proteins | sample Helome_2_FD_192494 | JGI IMG/M metagenome (GOLD analysis project Ga0265303, IMG submission 192494) | Marine sediment microbial communities from subtidal zone of North Sea - Hel_20160317 (Illumina Assembly) | ecosystem: Environmental > Aquatic > Marine > Subtidal zone > Sediment ... | reverse complement strand
AATCTGCTATCTGTTGAAGCGGGGAAAGGTCCACCATGCACCATAGAGGGACAAACCTCTACACCGGTAGGAACACCGTTAAAAATAATACGGCCCACACGACTTCCGAGGGCAGCCACTACATTTTCATGTTCACTTACTTCCTGTTCGTTTCCTAAAATAGTACCGGTAAGCTGTCCTTCTAAATGGGCGAGTATGGTTGTAAGTTCAATAGTATCCTCACACTGAACAACAATAGAAAAGGGGCCAAATACTTCCTGGTGTAGTTTTGGATTCTCCAGAAAATTTTTCCCTTCGGTAGTAAGAACAAGTTGTTGGGCGAAATAGGGTTGCGGTTCTGTTTCAAAATTTGCTATTGGGCTGGTTCCAGACTGCGCAGATGCTATTTGTTTGCCGTTTTCATAATTACCATAAATATTGGGATGCAACATGCAACTGGGTTCCAGCTTCGCAATTTCTTTCCCAAGGGAACCGATAAAAGAGTCTAAGGCTTCACTTTTCAGGCCTAAAATAAGTCCGGGATTCGTACAAAATTGCCCTGCACCCAACATAATTGATCCCGCGTATTGTTCTGACCAATAATTTCCTTTTTCATGGAGAGCAGACGGGAAAACCACCACAGGGTTAATACTACCCATTTCTGCGAAAACCGGAATTGGTTCAGGACGCTCATGAGCTAATTTGTGCAAGGCTGTTCCACCTCTGATACTTCCTGTAAATCCAACCGCTTTTATTACCGGATGTTTAACAAGTTGCTGGCCAACTTCTATTCCACTGCTATTAAGGTTGGAAAAGACCCCATTGGGCATATCTGTTTTTTTTGCCGCTTTTTGAATAGCCGAGGCTACCAGTTCGCCGGTTCCCGCATGCATTGGATGGCTCTTTACAATAACCGGACAACCGGCTGCAAGTGCACTGGCAGTATCACCACCTGCTGTGGAATAGGCTAGCGGAAAATTACTGGACCCAAATACAGCAACAGGTCCCATAGGGAAAAGCATCTTTCTTATATCCGGTTTTGGTACAGGAGTCCTCTCCGGTAGGGCAGTATCTATACTGGCCTCCACCCAGGAACCATCTTCCAAAGTGCTGGCAAAAGTTCTTAACTGGCCGACGGTGCGACCGCGTTCCCCTTTCGCCCTGCCTTCAGGGAGACCGCTTTCCAGGCAATAGGTTTCGATAAGTAAATCGCCCAGGGATTCTATTTCATCAGCAATAACTTTTAAGAAGCCAGCCTTACGTTCAGCTGTGAAATTTCTATAACTTTCAAAAGCTTCTGAGGCTAGTTTTGCTGCTTCATTCAGTTCCTCCTCCGTGGCTTCATAAAAGGTCCATTCGTTTTCCAGATTTAATTTAGGATTAAAAGTTTTATAGGTAATGGCGCCTTTGGCAGAGTATTTATTTCCAATATAATTTTTTCCTGTAATCATAGTTGTGTTCGTTATGCCGTATGAAAAGTTGATTTTTTCAAGGCTTTATAATCTGGTAATATAGGCCTTGTGCCCATTCCTTGTTCAATAATTTTTAAAACCCTTCTGCGTTCGTCCCCACGAAGAGGTAGTCTGGGAGCCCGAACGATTTCTGTCCCTATTCCCGTGGCAACTTCAGCCAGTTTAATATTCTGCACCAGTTGTGGGCTAATATCCAGTTCCAATAGCGGTAAAAACCAGCGGTAAATTTCCAGGGCTTCTGCAGTTTTACCAGCTTTAGCCAGTTCGTAAATGGCAACAGTTTCCTGTGGAAAGGCACAGACCAGGCCGGCAACCCAGCCATCGGCCCCCATTAATATGCTTTCGAGACCAAGGGTATCTACCCCTGTAAGGACTTTTAACCGATCTCCAAATCTGTTTTTTATCCGGGTGATATTAGAGATATCTCGGGTGGATTCTTTTACCGCCTGTATATTGTCACATTGCAACATTTCCTCAAACATATCCAGAGTAACTTCAATTCCATAATCTACCGGATTATTATAGATCATGATAGGTAATTCTGTACTTTGAGCAATAGCTTTAAAATAGGTAACCGTTTCAAAATCATTTGCTTTATAGCGCATCGGGGGCAGCATCATAAGTCCGCTCGCACCATACTTCGCTGCGTTATTAACAGCTCTAATTGCCCCTTTGGTAGATTGTTCTGCTATGTTTATAATAACGGGTATTTTCCCATCTACAATACCCACAGTGGTCTCTATCAGGATCCTCTTTTCATCGTCTGAAAGTGTACTGGCTTCCCCCAGGGTACCTCCCAGTATAATTCCGCTTACACCTGCCTGAACCTGCGCAATTATGTTAACTTCAAACATTTTTAAATCCAGAGTATCTGCCTCTGTGAATTTGGTGGTTACAGCGGGCATAACGCCCTTCCATTGTACTTGCATAATTATCCGTAATTAATTGTAAAATGTAAAATTACTTATTTTACCACATCGAACTTATAAACGGTAGTGGATTTATATATCTCTCCCGGTTTTAACAAGGTGGTTGGGAAATTAGGCTGGTTAGGAGAATCTGGAAAATGTTGTGTTTCCAGGCAAAAAGCGTTTCTTTTCATATAAGGTTTACCACTTTTACCAATACTACTCCCATTTAAAAAATTACCACCGTAAAGTTGAACACCAGGTTCTGATGTGTATACTTCCATTATTCTGCCACTACTAAGTTCTGTTACTCTGGCCGCAAGGACCAGCCCTTCACTATTTTTAGGAGATTCATTCAAGACAAAATTATGGTCATAACCACCACCTATTACTATTTGCGCATGAGCACTTCCGAGATCTTTACGAATCGTTTTTGGGGTGTTAAAATCGAACGGAGTACCATCAACGCCATCAATTGTACCAAGTGGGATAAGACCTGCATCTACCGGGGTATACCCTGCAGCGTTTATCATCATTACATGATCATTAATATCTCCCTGACCTTCTCCTTTAAGATTAAAATAAGAATGGTTGGTTAGATTAATAATCGTGGTTTTATCTGTAGTAGCCTCGTATTTGATTTTTAGTTCATTTTCATCTGAAAGAATATAGGTAACCTTTACATTCAGGTTGCCAGGATAGCCTTCTTCCATATCGGGAGAAACACGGGTAAATTCAATTTGGTTAGTGGCGGTTTGCCTGGCTTTCCAGATCACCGCGTCAAAGCCAATTGTGCCACCGTGCAAATGGTTTTGCCCGTTATTCTTTGCCAGTTGATATTCAGTGTTGCCAATAGAAAATTTACCTTTGGAGATGCGATTTCCATACCGGCCAATAACCGCTCCGAAATTGTTTTTAGGGCCATTCATGTAGGCTTCCAGCGAAGTTAAGCCCAGGACAACATCACCCATTTTACCATCTTTATCAGGCACATGTAAGGCAATTAATCGTTGTCCATAATTCGTGAAATCAGCTCTTAGTCCATTTTTATTAATCAGCGTATATAAGTTAACGCTATCACCCTCAATAGCAGCTCTAAAATTGTCTGGATTTATTGTATTGGCATATGAAATCTTTCTTTCTTCCATCTCGGTTTCATTATTGGTTGGTTTGTCCTTACAGCCTAAAAATATGAGAGAAAAAAGGAATAAAAAATTTAAGGAATTAATCTTCATACGAGATTTATTTATAGACCATTAAAAGTAACGAAAAGTAGGGAGGAAAAAGGGATACAAGAAATATTATTGCTTTTAAAATGTATTTAATTGGAATGGGTAACATATTTACGAAAAGTCACTTTCTATTAAATAAAATATTTATATTTTAGGCTCATGAGATCAGTTTTCACGGGAATTTTCGTTTTGTTACTTCTTGTACAATTTTCGTTACGAGGGCAAATTGAAGAAGATAAAGCACTTCATTTTGCAGCCGGTGCTTTTTCTGGGGCAGTCGGGGCATTAATCGCTTCTAAAGTAACCAAAAGAAATCGTTTTTGGACTGTAACTGGTTCTGTTGCTGCAAGTGCTTTGGCCGGATTGGCTAAAGAGGCGATAGATACAAGCAATGGCGGTGAATGGGATAATGGCGATTTGGGTGCAACAGTTCTGGGCGGGGTTACCGTTGGCATTAGCATTGAATTGTTTTCGAAAAAAGAAGGTAAATACTATGTTAAGAGGAAGAAAAAAAGTAAAAATGTCAGCAAGTTAGATGGGTCTCCCCAGTTCTCAGAGGAATAATTCAATTAAAATCCTTAAATATATGTTAAAAACGAACAGACTTGTTTGTACTTCAAAAATTTGATATATATTTGTCCCATGCAAAAGCAAAGTGTAAAAGAAAAGATTATTGAAACAGCTTCCAGGCTCTTCTATTTTGAAGGGTATAATCAAACCGGGATTAACCAGATTATTGAAGAGGCAGGTGTGGCTAAATCCAGCATGTACCAATCCTTTAGATCCAAGGAAGAGATTGCCGTGGAATACTTACAACGCAGACATACGATGTGGATGGGTCATCTTTCAGACTATGTATCGGTTAAAAAAAGTGGTAAAGAGAAAATAATTGGTGCCATGGCGTATATTAAAGATTGGTTGGAAAACGTGGAATACAGAGGCTGTGGATTTCAGAATATAGTCACTGATCTTCCAAAAGGTCAGGGTTCAATTGCGGATCAGGTATTGCTTCATAAGAATGAATTACTCGATTGGGTGAGAGAGGAATTAAAGGAAGAGGATTACAACATTGAAGAAGGAGATATTTTGGCAAAAGAGATTATGGTTATCGTGGAAGGAGCTATTATCCTGTCACAAATTCAAAAGAATTCTTGGCCCGTTATTTCGGCTGAAAGCGCATTAAGGAAACTATTGGCGCTTTAATTTTTTTAAAAACATAAAACAGACTTGTCTGTATGATATAATATTTGAAATTAAGCAATAATTAGTAATAACAAATAAATACAACTAGAAATGAAAATTTTATCATCATTAAGCTTCGAAGAAGCAAATGAAAAATCAAAGGACATATTTGAAAATATAAAAAAAAGTATAGGCATGGTACCTAATCTCTATAGTTCAATGGGGGTATCGGATAAATTATTAGGTGGCTTTCTCAACTTTTCAGAAATAATTAAAAGCGGTGAATTCTCTAAAAAGGAATACGAAGCAATAGCCTTAGCCACATCACAGGCAAATGGCTGTGCGTATTGTTTGTCTGCCCATACCGCTCTTGGAAAAATGAATGGTTTTACAGAAGACGAAACACTGGACCTTAGGACAAATAGCATTGCGGATCCAAAAATTAATGCACTGGTAACCCTTGCCAGTCAGATGGCTGAGCGCAGAGGACATCCCTCTGACATAGCCGTACGGAATTTTCTGGAAGCGGGTTATAACAAAGCTGCTTTTGCAGAATTAATTGCAGTAGTTGCATTAACTACGATTACTAATTACGTATTCCACAATGGAGGCTTCGAAATTGATTTTCCAAAAGCAAAAAATATTGATCAATTACAAATAGTTTAATAAAACCTTATTGCATAACAATTTAAAATTATTAAAAATGAAAACTACTAGAAAAACCATATTACAAACAAAAGGACTAATGTTATTAGCCATGCTCATAACATCATTATACGTTGTTGCTCAGACCAGTACAAAAAGTGATTTAACTGTTACTATTGAAAACGAGGTAGACTATACCCAAGTGCAGCATAAGACAATTAAAATTAATGGGATAGAGATCTTTTACCGGGAGGCAGGCAGAAAGGATGCTCCTACCATTTTATTATTACATGGATACCCGACATCTTCATATATGTTTCGAAATTTAATTAAAGACCTCGCAGATGATTACCATTTACTGGCGCCGGATTATCCGGGTTTCGGAAGAAGTGAACAGCCTGCTATGGAAGATTTTGATTATAGCTTTGAGAACATTTCTAATTTAATTCAGGAGTTTGTAGATACTTTACAAGTGGATACCTATAGCCTATACCTTATGGACTATGGAGCACCAATAGGATACCGAATTTTCCATAATGATCCACGTAGAGTCGACGCATTTATAGTTCAGAATGGAAATGCCTATGATGAAGGGTTAAAGGATTTTTGGAACCCGATAAAGAAATACTGGAATGAATATAGCCTTGAAAACGGCAAACCCTTAGAAGGCTTTCATTCTCCGGATGGGTTAAAATGGCAGTATACTCATGGCACACATAACCCTGAGGCTATAAGTCCTGATAATTGGGAATTAGATTTACGTCATATCTCCCGTCCTCAGAATAATGAGATTCAGTTGGCATTATTCTATAGTTACCGCACCAATGTTCCATTATACCCTGCGTGGCAGGCCGATTTTAGAGAGTTTCAACCACCAACATTAATTGTTTGGGGAAAAAATGATTACATCTTTCCTGCTGATGGCGCCTATCCTTACAAAAGGGATCTTAATAATCTGGAGTTTCATTTACTGGATACAGGGCACTTTGCGCTGGAAGAAAAAGGAGATGAAATAGCACATTTTATTAACTCTTTCTTATCGAAAAATAACATTAAATAAGAAAATATTGAAAACATCAGAAATAGTTAAGTGCAAAACAGAGGTTGAACAAACTTCAAAGCCACAAATAAATTTTTCACAAAAAAGAAATGCCTTTCCAAGTTATTATGAAGGCATGTCAATGATAAAATAAAATATTATGAAAGCAAATGTAAGAACAAATAACAACAAAGAATTAGGATCTAAAGATAGCATCTTGTCAACACTTCGACATGAATACTGGAAAAATAAAAGACGACATTCCTATATTACAAAACTAAGATTTGTTTAAAAATTTAATGCAGAACCTGGAGGAATTTAATTGATAATCAGCGGATTTTGGAATGGAAACAAACCAAATCCCACTTTATTAAAACAACAAAAATGGAACAAAAGAAATATCCTTTACCCCCTTTTACTGAGGACACAGCGAAACAGAAAATTCAAATGGCTGAAGATGCCTGGAATAGTAAAGACCCTGTAAAGGTCTCTATGGCCTATGCGGAAGATAGTGAATGGCGTAATCGCTCTTTATTTATCAAAGGAAGGCAAGAGATACAGGAATTTCTGACCCGGAAATGGCAGGACGAACAGAAATACAGGTTAAAAAAGGAATACTGGGCACATAACTCAAACCGTATAGCGGTTCGATTCGAGTATGAATATCAGAATAATAAGGGCCAGTGGATAAGGTCCTATGGCAATGAGAACTGGGAATTTGATGAATATGGATTGATGAAAAAGCGTTTTGCCAGTATAAATGATGTCTCTATTACTGAGGCTGAACGAAAATTAAAGATTACTTAGAATATTCCTGTCTCTTGCTGCCCCAAATTTGGGTAGCTTGAGAAGGTATAATTAACTGTATAACATTAAAAAACAAATTTAAACATGAAAATAGCAATCAATGGTATGGGCCGTATTGGCCGCGCCACTTTAAAGATCATCCTGGATACCCCAGGATTGGAGCTTGTAGCTGTTAATGATATTGTAAATATTGAAAATACGGCGTATCTATTGAAATATGATTCTGTTTACGGTATTTATGAGAAAGCAGTTGAGCATAAGGGTACTACCCTAAACGTGGATGGAAATAAAATTCAATATCATTCCGTCAGAAATCCGGAAGAATTGCCTTGGCAAGAATTGGAAGTAGATCTGGTCATAGAAAGTACCGGACTGTTTACCAATCAGGAAGATGCCGAAAAGCATATAAAAGCAGGGGCTAAAACAGTCATTATTTCCGCACCAACCAATAGCGAGGATACCCCAACGGTAGTGCATGGTGTAAATTCCGGAGATGGAATAACCAGGGTATTTTCATGTGCTAGTTGTACTACTAACAATATTAGCCCGGTAGTGGAAGTATTGGGGAGGCGAATTGGCATTAAGAAAGCCATTATGACCACTGTGCATGCTTATACCGCATCACAGAGCATTGTAGACGGACCATCAAAGAAGAACATGAGAATGGGAAGGGCAGGGGCTGCCAACCTGGTTCCGACCACTACCGGAGCGGCAATAGCTACAACCAAAGCCATGCCCTGGTATGCCGGAAAATTCGATGGGGTGGCCATACGGGTTCCCATCCCAGTTGGGTCAATTTCTGATATGACATTCGTGATGGAAAAAGATGTTACCGTTGAAGAAATCAATACCATTTTAAAAGAGGAATCCAATACCCCTCGCTATATCAACGTAATGACTACTACCGAAGAACCTTTGGTTTCTTCAGATATTGTTAAAAATCCCTATGCTTCAACCGTAGACCTGGGCATGACCAGAGTGGTAGATGGGGATCTGCTAAAAGTAATGACCTGGTATGACAATGAATGGGGGTTTACCAATCAGATGATCAGGCAAATCCTCGAAATTAAAAGTTGATGGAACAATTTCAGGCCTTTATGAACCGATGTGAAGTGTTGGCTGGGGAGGCTGCCAAAAAAGGTAATTCGGCAATTGGGATCATACTGGTTCACAAGGGTAAGATAGTAGCCGAGGCTCAGGAGTCGGCAACTTCCAAATCGGATGTAAGTTGTCATGCCGAAATGGAAGTGCTTCGAAAGGCTGGAAAAACTATAGGGAAAGACATGAGTGGAGCCATTCTGATCACAACTAAAGAACCCAGTACTATGTGCAGTTATGCCATACGATTTCATAGGATGAGTACAGTGGTCTTTAAAAACAGATCTGAATGGGTAAGTGGAGTTAGCAGTTCTTTTAACTTGCTTACTTCCAAAGATGTACCCCCTACATGGGGCGATCCGATTGAATGTATTTTGTTGAATAATTAAGAGAGATGTTATGAACTATGCCAAATTAGCGTTTTCTGATCCTATTAAGGCCCTGCAGAAAGACCAAGGAAGTCGTCAGGGTTATGAACGAATGGAACAATTTACTTTTCCGGATGGCCTTTCTTACAGGGAGTTGAGTTTTATTAAAGAACGCGACAGTTTTTATGTGGCTTCATTTGGGGAAAATGGGTTTCCATATATCCAACACCGGGGAGGCCCAAAAGGTTTCCTGAAGGCAATAGACCTGAAGACTTTAGCATTTCTGGATTTCAGGGGAAACAAGCAGTACATTACAACCGGTAACGTACAAACCCATAACAAAGTGTCCTTGATTCTGGTTGATTATCCAAACAGGGCACGACTTAAAATTTATGTTGAGGCGGAAGTGGTCTCCTTATCTGAACAACCGGAATTAGCAGAAAAATTGGAATTGGAAGATTACAAATACAAAGCCGAACGTATTTTTCTTTTTCATATTAAAGCTTTTGATTGGAATTGCCCGCAGCATATTACGCCAAGGTATACGGTAGAGGATATTTCCAAGATGGCGGAAGAAAAGAATAATTATATTGAGAATTTAAAAGCAAAAATTAAGGCTTTGCAGGAAAAATTAGAAGATTATGGACCATAGTAGGAAAAGAGCAACCAAAAACGCTTGTAAATGAGAGCCTGTTTATTTGTGCTTTGAGTATATTGAATATTTAATTATTGACAACATGTCTATACTACAATTTGATGCAATTATCATTGGTTCTGGTCAAGCAGGAACTCCACTGGTATTTAAATTGGCTGCTGAAGGAATGAAAGTAGCATTTATTGAGAAAGAGCACTTTGGGGGAACCTGCCTAAATATAGGATGTACGCCAACCAAGACTTATGTTGCCAGTGCCCGCAGAATGTGGGATGCTCAGCATGGAGACGAACTTGGTGTAATTATACCTGAAGGTGTAAAAGTAGATCTAAAAAAAGTTAAGTCACGAAAAGACAACATTGTAAAAGCTTCTGTGGATGGGATTACAGCTGGTGTAAAGAATAATGAGAACATAACTTTCTTTGAAGGAACAGCGCGTTTTTTAGCAGAGAAAATAGTAGCGGTGGGGAAAAAACAATTATCAGCAGATGAAATTTACATCAATGTTGGTGGTCGCCCTTTTATTCCAGAAGGGTTTGAAGCGGTTAATTACCTTACCAATCAGACAATTCTGGAGTTGGAAGAACTTCCTCAACATTTAATAATTGTTGGAGGGAGCTATATAGGACTCGAATTTGGACAAATGTTCAAAAGATTTGGCAGTAAAGTAACGATTATAGAAAGAGGGGCTAGCATTATTAGCCGGGAAGATGTAGAAATAAGTGACCAAATTTATAGTTTTTTAAAAGACGAAGGAATAGACTTTCGTTTGAATGCGAACTGCATAAGTGGTCATCAAAATGAGGAAGGAAAGATATCCGTAAAGGTAGATTGCATGCAGGGACCACCGGAAGTTACGGGTACTCATTTATTGTTGGCAGTAGGAAGAATAACTAATACTGATACCCTAAACTTATCTGCGGCGGGTATTAAAACCAATGACAGAGGCTATATAGAAGTTGATGATTCCTTGCAAACAAATATTAAAGGTATTTATGCTTTAGGCGATTGTAATGGTAAAGGAGCTTTTACACATACTGCATACAATGACTATGAGATTATAGCTCAAAATAAATTTGAAGGTAAAAACAGAAGAGTATCAGATCGTATTTTAACTTATGGCCTTTTCGTAGATCCACCACTCGGACGAGCGGGACTGACTAAAAAAGAAGCCTTGAAGCAAGGCTATAAAATTTTGGAAGGTACAAGACCAATGAGCCGCATTGCCAGAGCTAAAGAAAAAGGAGAGACAAATGGGTTTATGAGTGCCATAATAGATGCCGAAACCAACAATATATTAGGTGCAGCCGTCCTGGGAGTTGGTGGAGATGAAGTTATTAGCAGTATCCTTAATATTATGTACGCAGATCTTCCCTATATGGTAATAAGAGATTCTGTTCAAGTTCATCCTACCATCTCTGAACTAATTCCAACAATGTTGGGGGGTTTAAACAAAATCAATTAAGTTGTATCGACAACTTGATATGAATTTAAAAGAGAATAGTAATATAAGTGAAGAATCACTTCGTAATGTGACTTCACATGTTGAACCATTGAAAACAAAACGAAAAATAAATCGGTTAAGCCCCATTAATACATAAATTTAAAGCCATTTTTGTAAAGTAATAAAGCGTACTAATATTATCATAATCATAACGCCCCTTTGGGTTCGGAAATGCGTAATAATTATTTAAAGTGATAGAAAAAATGAATGTGAGTTTATACAAATTAAAAACTATAAAACTATTTTGGATACAAACAAAAAACTAAAACAAAAATATGAGGCACTGGGTGAAAATCCGGAAACTTACCTGAAAGGCTTGCTTTACGCCAAACCCATTACTTATTGGGATTATGTAGAGACTGACACCTTATTATCATTACAAAAACCACGCACTCATTTTAAGGATGAAACCATTTTTATCATGTATCATCAGGTTACCGAATTAATATTGAAAATGATGAGACATGAATTGGAACAGATTTCGGAAGAGGAATTTCCTACGGAAACTTTTTTAATTACCAAAATCAATAGACTAAATAGGTACACTACCATGCTTATTACCTCTTTTGATATCATGAAGGACGGCATGGATTATGCCGACTATAATCAATTTCGTGCCACATTGACTCCTGCTAGTGGGTTCCAAAGTGCACAGTTCAGATATATTGAATTGTATTGCACCCGACTGGAAAACTTAGTGAATGATGAAGGGAAAGATCGTTTATCCGCCAAACCTACCGTAGAGGAATATTTTGAACACATTTATTGGAAGGATGCCGGATTAAACCGTGAAACGGGTACCAAAAGCCTGACATTGCAACAGTTTGAGGAAAAATACCTGGAAAGTTTTATTACCCTCGCCAAAAAATTGCAGGGTTATACACTTGAGGATATATTTCTCAAAATTAAAAATCCTTCTGGTCAATTAAATGAAAAGCTAAAGGAATTTGACCACCTTTATAATGTAAATTGGCCTTTGGTGCACCTTCGTACGGCAGATTATTATTTAAATGAGCAGGGTGAAAACAAGATCGCAACCGGTGGTTCTGAATGGAAGAAGTATCTTCATCCGAAACATCAGCAGCGCAAATTTTTCCCAACTTTATGGACTGAAGATGAAAAGAACAATTGGGGTATTCCTGAAGAATAATTATATAGAAAATTTTAGATTGAAAACTCGTTAGAATGATAATTCAATTATCCAGGTGTTTAGAAACATTCTCGAATTTGATTTTACCCTGTCTATTAAAAGGCTTTCCTTTTTAAGGTCTGGACGGGATTGCTTTCTCTCCACTTCCGTTAAAACTTCAGTAGATCAAAAGCGGCCTGGGGGGATGGCCCTTCAAATCCTTTAAAGAAAAGAAAAAGGAGGATAAATTAATGGTACTTTACTGATTGAATAAATTTTTGATAAGGACCTCTATTTTAAAGCCACTCTTTACGCTTAAAGTAGTAGAGCATACCTAAAAATACCCCAACCATAACTCCCCAAATCACAAAATACCCATATTGAAATTTAAGCTCTGGAATGTTTTCGAAATTCATTCCATAGACACCGGCTATAAAAGTAAGTGGGATAAAGATTGTAGCCATAATGGTTAATACTTTCATTACTTCATTCATCCGGTTGCTGATTGTGGTCATGTACATATCCATCAGACTCCAGATCAATTCTCTCTGAATATCTATACTTTCCGTTACCTGAATTACATGATCATACAAATCCCTTAAGTACAATTGCGTTTTTTCGGTAATGAGTGAGTCCTCGACTTTATCTATTCGGTTAACGACTTCTCGAAGAGGATAAATAGCTCGTCGTATTTTTAGAATTTCCCTTTTTAAACTATGGATTTCCTGAATGAGATCGTTGTTTGATTTTTCTTCAAATAAATTTTCCTCCAATTCTTCAATCTTTTCGCCCATTACTTCCATTAGGGTAAAATAATTATCCACTATGGCGTCCATAAGTACGTAAAGCAGATAGTCAGCACCGTTGCTTCTTACGCGGCCTTTACTATTTCGCAAGCGGTTCCTCACAGAATCAAAAACATCACCATCCGCTTCCTGAAAAGACAATACATAATTGGAACCCTGAACGAAACTTATATTCTCGAATTTAAGATTCTGATCTTTATCAAAATACAGCATTTTTAAGACTACGAAGATACACTCATCATGCTCTTCGAGTTTGGGCCTTTGCTTGGTATTCGCAATATCTTCTATAATTAGCGGATGCAGTTTAAAATCTATCCCTAATTTTTCAATTTCATTAACGTGATTTAGCCCATTGATATTAATCCAGGTTACAGTTTCTTTATTTTCATAGGAAAAAGCTTCTTCTATATTTTCAAGCTGTTTTTCATCCAGTTTCTCCCTGTTATAATCAAAGACATCTATAAACAAATCTCTTTTGGATTTGTTCCCAACATAAACGATAGTTCCAGGGGCTAAGCCCGTTTTTCTTACGACTTGTGAAGAAGTTGCTTTTTTCATATTTAGAAAGTGTAATACTCTACAAGTTAGTTTATTTAAGATAGGTGTACAACAGAATATTAGCGCATGTGAAGTAAGTGAATGCCTATATCTCTACGACCAGTTTTCCTTTGGCCAAATTGTTTTCCATAAAGGTATGGGCTTCAACAATTTGGTCGAGACGGAAAACCTTATCAATATTAAGGGTTATCTCGCCATTCTCAACGGCATCAATAAAATCTTGCAATAAGTCTTTCCTCAAATTAGCAGCATCTCCCATATAAACCGTCAATCGTCCCAGAGAAGGAATGTCGCCCATGGGCGTGAATTCCTTAAGTGTCCATTCACCGCCAAGTATTCCTGTCATGCAAACTATACCCTGGGGTTTAATGCACATCAAAGAGTCTTTCAGGGTCTTTATTCCAATTAATTCCAGGACCTTGTTTACCCCTTCAGGGAACAATGTTCTTAATTCCTGAGAAACTGTTCCATTATCAATAAGGACATGGTCTGCCCCGTTTTCAATAAGAAATTTCTTTTTACCTTCGTTCCTGGTTGTAGAAATGACGGTGAGCCCCAAATGTTTGGCCAGCTGGCAGGAGAGCATGCCTATGGAAGATGTTCCACCTCTGATAAGTAATGTTTCTCCCTTTTGGACCTCGAGCGCCTGGGTTAAAGACCCCGAAACAGTTTGAAACATCTCCGGAATAGCACCAAGTGTGCTCCAAGGTAAATTGCTTTCAAAGGGAAATACAATTTGCAATGGTACCAGGGTGAACTCTGCATAACCCCCATCAAAGTCTCTTCCCATACCGCCCATAATAGCAGCTACCTTCTGATCTTTGTTGTAGGTGCCGGACAAATCCTCCTCTACAGTTCCCACACATTCTATACCCTGGATTCTGGGAAATGAAACGTTTGGGGAATGGCCCTGACGGGTAAACAATTCAGATCTGTTTAAGCCAAAAGCTTTTATTTTAATTAATACCCAACCGTTTTTGACTTCAGGGACAGACTTCTCCTGAATTTCAATGACTTCCGGATCGCCCGATTTTAAGGTAACAGCGGCTTTCATATGTATCTTTGTTTTAAACTTAAGTATAAAAATTGAATTGAAAGACTTTTGCATCTTTATTACGATCCTTTTCGGAAAGTTGAACATTATGAAATGATAGTCGAAAACAGGCATGAAAAGAACAACTAAATCAGCATAACAATTAGGGACTATATATCATATAGTTATAGGATGTACTGATCCGAAACAATTATTTAGACTTGGAATAATAAAAAATTAATCACTTTTAAAATGAAGGAATCACTGGAGTTAAAGCACAATTTTAAGGTAAAACCATCTGACATTTATGATGCATGGTTAGATAGTACTCAACATTCAAAAATGACAGGAGGGCTTGCAAAATGCAACAACGAGGTTGGAGGAAATTTTACGGCCTGGGACGGATATATTGAAGGGAAAAATATTGATCTAAAGCCAAATAAGGAAATCACTCAAAGCTGGAGAACATCAGAATTTGATAAAAATGATGAGGATTCTAAACTCATAATCCGCTTGAAAGAAATAGAAAATGGAACAGAACTTACCCTAATACATAACAATATTCCAGAAGGTCAAACGCAATACAGAAAAGGCTGGGTTGAGCACTATTTTACCCCCATGGAAAATTATTTCCAGAACTTAAAATAGCAATTGCAAATAAAAAGAACACATATCATTCTTTACCACGATTTGAGGGAAAATTAAGAATATTACTTCGCAATTTGGACTTTATTATTTAGGTAATGTTATATACCGGTAAGCTAAAACTAAAAGCGGTTCCTTCATTTGGTTTACTAAGCACTTTAATCCTGGAATTATGTAGTTCCATTATTTTTTTTACAATAGCAAGGCCTAGCCCGTCTCCTCCTTTTTGTTCTCCTGTTTTGGTTTGACGATAGCGTTCAAAAATTAATGCCTGGTTTTCTTGCTGAATACCTGGCCCCGAATCTTTTATAATTATTTCAACAGTTGCTGGATGGGGCACTATTTTTACGGTTACTACACCATTTTCAGGAGTAAACTTTAGGGCATTATCCATTAAATTTTGTATGGCGCGTTCTACCAATGCAATATCTGCGAATACCAACGGAACTCCCGTGTTCATTTCAAGATTTAATTCAATATTCTTTTGCTCAGCAAGTACCTGGTAGTTTCTATGTATGTCATTGGCCAATTCACTTATTAAAAAAGGTTCTTTTTGGGGTTCAATTTGATTGGCTTCCAATTTTGAATACTCAAAAAGTTGTGTTATAAGTTTAGAAAGACGGTCTCCACTAGAATTTATTATTTTTAAATATTCTGCGCGTTGCTCAATGGTCAACACAGTATCTTTCATCTGCAAGGTTTCAATATAGCCCTGAATTATGGCAACTGGTGTTCTTAAATCATGTGAAATATTGGCAATTAATTCTCCGCGCAATCTTTCTAAAGACCTTATTTTTTCCATATCGTTTAATATTGTCTCGGCCATTTCATTATAGGTAGTAGTGACCCCTGCCAAATCACTTTTTTCGGCATCTTTGATTCGGTATTTTAAGTCGCCTTGTTGAAAACGTTTCGCCGCATAGACGAGCTCCCTTAGGTTCTTGGTGAGGTACCACACAGAAAGTATTCCTAAAATAGCTGCAAAAAGTAAGGTAACCAAAGAAGTGCCAATTCCAAGTTTTAAAGCATAGCTACCGAATAATAACTCTCTGGTATTCAGATATTCTTCGCCGGCTAAAATTATGTAAATATATCCTTCCTGACTGCCTTTTTTAAACTTGGCAGCAGAGAATACTTGTTTCTTTTCAATATTTTTTGGATCATCCCCAAGTATGTAGCCTTTGCCTTCTGATGCTATAAATTCTTTTACCGGTGTAAGAGAAACCTTTTTTTGGTTTGTTTCCGGAGCATTGTGATCGAGTACCACCGAATATTGAACATGCCCTTCCAAATCTAATAAATACACTTCAATGGCGCGGTTAACGGCCATCATATCATGCATAATGTCTCCAAAAAGTGCCTTGTTTACCACTCCGGTACTGTCAATAGGATTTTGGTCTACAAACTTTTCATCTATCAAATCCTGTGCTAAATTAGCGTGCAGCCTTTGGGTAGTTTCATAGAAATAGTTATTAGAAAGGTAAATAGTGGCCACCGTATAACCTATTCCAGCCAAAAGCAAGATTGCCAGAAATGATAGCACCAGTTTCTTTATCAAGTTATTTGAAAGTATTGTCGTATTCATAGTTCTTCATTGAATTTATACCCTACACCCCATGTGGTCAAAATAAACTTTGGATTGCTCATATCAGGTTCAATTTTTGAGCGTAATCTGTTGATATGGGAATTGACCGTGTGTTCATATCCTTTAAAATCGTATCCCCAAATTAGGTTTAAAAGTTTGCTGCGATCATAACTTTTGCCCGGATTTGAGGACAGTAATACCAATAGTTCAAACTCCTTAGGTGAAAGTTCCACCTTTTGACCATCCAGAGTCACTTTATGCATTTCAATATCCACGGTAAGATTGCCAAATAGTAAAATTTTTTGTGAAGAACCGCCTGAATCTATTGTAGCGCCCATTTTTTGCCTTCTAAAAATAGCTTTAACCCGAGCAATAAATTCTCTTACACTAAAAGGTTTGGTTAAATAATCGTCCGCTCCAACCTCGAGTCCCAATACCTTGTCAATTTCTTCAGATCTGGCCGTTAGCATGATTATGGGTGATTGGATGTTTTTAGCGCGGATTTTTTGACATACTTCTATACCATCCATTTCAGGAAGCATAATATCAAGTATAATTAAATCCGGAACGGTATCTATTGCTTTTCTAAGACCTTCTTCTCCACTGGTGACAGCGATAACCTCACAGTGCAAATCTTTCAAATGTATTTCCAACAAATGAATAATTTCAGGGTCATCTTCAATGATCAATACTTTCTTCATATGCAACTAAATAAAGGGTAAAATATCACGGAAAGTTCACAACTTTAATTAAAATATCAAATCTTCGAACCTAATAAGTCGGTTAAAACCCCCAATTTTTGCAATAATTTACAAATATAAAATGTAAAACCTTGAAAATCAGTACGTAATAAAAAATGATTTTTATGTGATACTTCTGTTACAGATTCAAATTTTCTTTGTCTTAAATTTTAACACAAGAAATTATGAACAACTTAAAAACAATCCTACTGCTTTTTTCCTTCACAGTATTATTTATATGTTGTGACGAAGATGATGCCAATATTGTGCCCGTAGAATTGAATGCAGGCACTCTTTCCGGAGGGCCTTTTACCTTTGCCGTTGATGGCCAAGCAGATAACGTTTCAGGAATTACATTGGATGCCTCCAGTCTTACAGGTAGTATTCAGAATTATGTGATTACAGATGACCAAAAGAACATTTTAGGACTACCACCAACTTTAGAAGCTTTAGAAGGGGTTAATTTTGATGGTGCCGGAATAGGTTCTTGCTACATTTATCACATTACCTTCGAAACAGGTTTAAACGGATTGGAAGAGGGTGAAAACCTAGATAATCTTTTTGGTGAGTTTGCCCTCTCGAATTTTATTGTCGTTACACGTAACGGGTTGAATGCAGGTACATTATCTGGAGGACCATTCCAATTTTTGATAGATGGTATGCCTGATATGGTTAGTGGAATTACCTTAGATGATACTGCGTTGAACGGAGAAACCCAATCGTACGTTATTACTGATGATTCTAAGAATATTTTAGGCTTACCCCCTAGCCTGGAAGCTGTGGAAGGGGTTGACTTTGATGGTGCTGGAGTAGGTACATGTTACATATACCATATTACCTATTCAGGAACGCTATCTGGTCTTGAAGGTGGTCAAAACCTGGATAACTTGTTGGGTAATTTTAACCTGTCCAATTTTATAGAAGTTGAACGTAACGGCTTGAATGGAGGGATTTTATCCGGTGGCCCTTACGAATTTACTGTAGATGGTAATCCGGATTTTGTCATGGACATTGCATTAAATGATTCTGAAGTTACTGGTAGCAACCAAGGTTTCATTATTACGGATGAAGCTTTAAATATTCTTGGTTTACCACCAACAATTGATGCCGTGAAAGGAGTAGATTTTGACGCAGCAGGAGCGGGGGTATGTTTAATTTGGCATTTAACCTATGAAGATGGCCTATTGGGATTAATGGTCGGTAACAATGTCTCAGATATTGACGGTTTTTACGGATTATCAAATTCCATAACCGTAACAAGAAATGCCTTAAATGCTGGGATACTTTCAGGTGGTCCGTTTACCTTTATTGTAGATGGTATGCCCGATATGGTTAGCGGAATTACTTTAGACTCCTCAAATTTGAACGGGACTAACCAAACCTTTGTTATTACAGATGATTCTGGTAATATCTTAGGTTTACCACCAACAATTACAGATGTGATGGGCGTTAACTTT
>Ga0265303_10000764_pt1 | contig 18852 bp, 18 predicted proteins | sample Helome_2_FD_192494 | JGI IMG/M metagenome (GOLD analysis project Ga0265303, IMG submission 192494) | Marine sediment microbial communities from subtidal zone of North Sea - Hel_20160317 (Illumina Assembly) | ecosystem: Environmental > Aquatic > Marine > Subtidal zone > Sediment ... | reverse complement strand
GAAGGGCAGCACGGCCACCGGCACTGCCTTGTCGACTCCCTGGCGAATCTCGATGCGCAGCTCGGCAGTGGCGGTGCCTGGCCACAGGGCCGACAAGACCGCGGCCAGCAGGCAGCGCACTATCAATACAGAAATCTTCATATAAATATCTTATTAATCAGTCGGTTTAAAAACTAATGTAATGTTTCTTTCGAATAGGCTGGCATCCGGCGGCGGCGGCAGTGGCGACGCTTTGTAGACCGCGTTTTCGATGGAGCGAACCACCGCCGCGTCACCATTGCACTGCCCGACCCGCACATCCACCACCTCCCCTCCGGGAATCTGCATCACGCGAACTTCGCACTCGAGTCCTGCCCGGGCGCTGCCCGGACGAATCCAGTTGCGCTGCACACGCTGGCGAATCACCTCGATCCACTGGTCCAGCAGCCCACCCTTTACCGCATTTTCCCGCTCTTGTTCGGCGGCCAGGGCCGCCGACAGCTGCGTTTCGCGCTCCTGCTGCCGCCGGGCATCGGCTTCCCGGCGCGCCTGGGCTTCGCGCTCACGAGCACGTTCCGCCTGGCGCTGCGCCTCGGCGCGACGCGTTGCTTCGGCTTTGCGCTGCTCCTCCGCTTTGCGCTGGCGCTGCTCGTCGGCGCGACGCTTTTCCACCGCGATGCGCTCCGCCTCCCGGCGTTGCGCGTCTTCTGCCTTGCGTTGTTCCTCCAACTTCCGCTGCCGGACAAGTTCCGCTTCGCGCTGCGCCTCGACACGGCGCGATTCCTCCGCGCGCCTGCGCTCCGCCTCTTTGCGGCGCCGCTGGTCAGCGGCTCGCTCGCGTTCCTGCACGGCATCGATATCCGCCACGAGGGCGGCTTCAATTGCCAGTCGCACCGGCTGGTTAGCGGATTTGCTCCAGAACGGCAGGTTGACCACCAGCAGCGCTACCAGCAGGCCATGGCCGGCTAATGACCACGCAACGGGGCGCCACGCGGCCGGTCCTGGATCGGAGGCAGCCACAGCTAGGCCGTCCCGTCGAGTCCCGCGTCGGTCAACGCCCGGTCGAGATCGGCAGGATCCGTCAGGAAACCGACCTTGGCCGCTCCGGCCTGCTGCAGGATAACCATGGCTGTGACGACGCGGCCGTAGGACACGCCCTGGTCGGCCTTCACGAGCACCGGCGTGCCTGGCTGCTGGCGAATGACCGCCGCGGCCAGCTCCAGGATCACCGCGGGCTCCTGGGGCACCTCTTCGTTGTCGCCCACGTTGAGATAGAAACGCCCGTCCGCATCCACAGACAGTATCAGCGGCTCGTTGTCGCGCATCAGCTCCGGGTCCAGCACCTCGGCCGCTGCCTTGGGCAGTTCCACCTCGATGCCCTGGGTCAACAGCGGCGCGGTCACCATGAAAATGATCAACAGCACCAGCATCACGTCGATGTACGGCACCACGTTGATTTCGCCCATCAGGCGACGCTTGTCCCGTCGCGCCATCAGTTCGGCCCCCCGGCTGCGCGGTGCCGGGCATGGCGCTCCAGAATGGTGGCAAACTCCTCCGAGAAGGTGTCGAAACGCACCTCCAGGCGCGTCACCTTGTCGGCATAGCGGTTGTAGGCGATGACCGCAGGAATCGCGGCGAACAGGCCCATGGCCGTGGCAATCAGCGCTTCGGCGATACCCGGCGCCACCATGGCCAGCGTGGCCGACTGCACGTTCCCGAGCGCGGTGAAAGAATTCATGATGCCCCAGACCGTGCCAAAGAGGCCGACGTAGGGGCTGGTGGAGCCAATCGTCGCCAGCGTGGCCAGATTCTCGTCCAGCCGATCCATCTCCCGGGTCTGCGCCACCCGCATGGCCCGCTGCGCGCCTTCCACGACCTGGCCCGGCGATACGCCGCCCTGCTGACTGAGGCGGCGGAAAGCCCGGAATCCGGCCTCGAAGACCCCGGCCATGGCCGTGGGGCTTTTTCCGCCGCGGGTGATCTGCTGGGAGATTTCCGTCAGGTCACCACCCGACCAGAACTCGGACTCGAAACGGTCCGAACTGGCGACGGCCCCCCGCAGGACGCCGCGTTTGCGCACGATGATCGCCCACGACGCCACGGAGGCCAGCAGCAACAGCAGTATCACAAGCTGCACGACCGGGCTGGCGGACCAGACCAGTGCGACCAGGGACATTTTATCGTTCATGAGCGGCTTTCCCCTGCCAGCCGGCCACGCAGTGCCGGCGGCATGCGGCGTGGCCGGAATGTTTCAAAATCGACGCAGGCCGCCACGCAGCGGCTGGCAACCAGCAACTCGCGGCCAGTGGCCCGATGGATGTTCTGCTCCAGGCCAAATCGCGCCCGGCCAAAATCTGTCAGCTGCGTGCAGACCAGCAGCTGCTCGTTAAAGCGCGCCGGCCGGCGGAAGCGCAGATCGGTTTCTGTCACCACAAAGTAGAGCCCCTGGTCCGCGCGCAGCTGGTCCTGCTCCACGCCACACGCGCGCAGCCATTCCGTTCGCCCGCGCTCCATGAACTTCAGGTAGTTCGCGAAGTAGACGACGCCTTCCGCGTCGGTATCTTCGTAATAGACGCGCACGGGCCATTCATGCCAGTTCTGCATAGGCAATCTCGCGCCGCCCACGCGGCGCCAGCGACCGAGGCCGCAACAACAACGCGCCGAGTGTAATGGAGGCCCGGAAGGCGGGCCAGACGTTCGGGGCCCCGGTCAGTCGCCGTTGAACAGGAAGCCGGTGGTCGGGGCAGCGGCAGCGGGCAGTGGCAGGCCGAAATGCTCATAGGCCAGCCGGGTGGCGACCCGGCCGCGCGCGGTGCGTTGCAGGAAGCCCTGCTGGATCAGGAACGGCTCCAGCACGTCTTCCAGCGTGCCGCGCTCTTCGCTGATAGCGGCCGCCAGCGAATCGATACCGACAGGGCCGCCGTCAAAACGCTCGATGATCGTCAGGAGCAGGCGCCGGTCCATCACGTCGAAGCCATGGGGGTCGACTTCCAGCAAGTCCATGGCGGCGGCCGCAACGTCACTGTCGATCCGGCCATCCGCCTCCACCTGCGCGTAGTCCCGCACGCGGCGCAGCAGCCGATTTGCAATCCTGGGTGTGCCGCGGGCCCGGCCGGCGATGTGCTCGGCGCCGGTGTCGTCGATGGGCACTTCCAGGATACCGGCTGCGCGCGTGACGATGGCCTTGAGTTCCGCGGGCGTATAGAACTCGAGCCGCTGCACGATCCCGAAGCGGTCGCGCAACGGCGAGGTCAGCAGCCCCGCCCGGGTCGTCGCGCCGACGAGCGTGAACGGCGGCAGGTCGAGCTTGATCGACCGAGCATTCGGCCCTTCACCTATCATGATGTCGAGCTGGTAGTCCTCCAGGGCCGGATAGAGGACCTCTTCCACCACCGGGCTCAGGCGATGTATCTCGTCGACGAACAACACATCGCGTGGCTCCAGGTTGGTCAACATGGCGGCCAGATCGCCGGGGCGTTCGAGGACCGGCCCCGCGGTATGCCGCAGGTTCACGTCAAGCTCATTGGCAATGATGTTTGCCAGCGTGGTCTTGCCAAGCCCCGGGGGGCCGAAAATCAGCACGTGATCCAGCGCCTCGCCCCGCCGCGCGGCGGCGGTGATGAAAATCTCCATCTGCCGCTTCACGGGCGTCTGCCCGACATAGTCTGTCAAGCGTTGTGGCCGGATGGCCTTTTCTGCCGCCAGCTCTTCCGGCTGGGCCTGCAGGCTGACAAGTCGGTCGGCGTCGTTCATGGCACTCACTTTAGCGTGCTTAGCTGGCTGCCGCGCGCAGCACCTGGCGCAGGATGTCCTCGGTGGTCGCCGCATCTGCCGATACCGTGTCGAGCATGCGCTTGGCTTCCGGCGGTTTGTAGCCCAGCGAGATCAGCGCGTTGAAGGCTTCGGCCCGCGGCGCGCTGCCCGGCTCGCCGGTGGCCGCGGCACCGGGCAGCGCAATGCCGACACCGCTCTCCAGCCGGTCGCGCATCTCGACGATCAGGCGCTCGGCCGTCTTGCGGCCGACCCCCGGCAGCCGCGTCAACGCGGCCTTGTCTTCGCTCTGCACACAGCTGGCGAAATCGTCCACGCTGATGCCCGACAGGATAGTCAGCGCCATCTTTGCACCCACGCCGCTCACCTTGATCAGGGCACGGAACAATCGCCGCTCGGATTCCGTCGCGAAGCCGTAGAGCGTCTGCTGGTCGTCGCGCACTACCAGGTGCGTTTGCAGCTGCACTTCGTCGCCGAGACCGGGCAAGCGAAAAATGGTCGACATCGGCGCCTCGACTTCGTAGCCGACACCGTTCACGTCAACCAGCAGCGAAGGCGGTTCCTTGCGCGCGAGCCGGCCACGCAGGAATCCGATCATCGCCCCGCCTCGGCAAGCACAGCCGCCTGCTTGCGCTGCGCCATTGGCCACTGGTGGGCATGACATAGGGCTACGGCAAGGGCATCGGCCTCGTCGGAGGCAGGCAGGCGGTCGAGGGACAGAATGGCCCGCACCATGTGCTGCACCTGGGTCTTGTCGGCACTACCGCGGCCAACTACTGATTTCTTGACCGCCCGGGCAGCATACTCGTGCAGCTCAATCCCGAACTCCAGCGTCGCGCAGATGGCCGCCCCGCGCGCCTGGCCAAGTTTCAGTGCGCTGTCGGCGTTGCGACTGACGAACACGCGCTCCACGGCCACCTGGGTAGGCCGACATTCACCGACGATGGTTCGCAAGCCTTCGTAGATGCAGGCCAGGCGCTCATCCAGACGGTCACCGCTCGTTTGGATGCAGCCGCTGGTGACATAGCGGGTGCGTATACCGTCACTGTCCAGCACGCCATAACCGGTAATCCGTGAACCGGGGTCGATGCCGAGGATGCGGACGGTAACGCTCACTGAGTCATTTCACAGGCCAGCCAGGATCTCTGCGGAGATGTCGGCGTTGGAATACACGTTCTGCACGTCGTCCAGGTCCTCCAGCATCTCGAGCAGCTTGATCATGCTCGCCGCGCCGTCCGCATCAAGCTCTGCGGAGACCGACTCACGCATGGTCACCTCAGCCAGTTCCGGCTCTGCGCCTGCGGCCACCAGCGCGTCTCTCACCGCCTCGAATTCCGCCGGCGCGCACAGCACGTCGATCGAACCATCATCGTTCGTCACCACGTCTTCGGCGCCGGCTTCCAGCGCAGCCTCCACCACCAGGTCTTCGTCGGTGCCGGCCGGGTAACTCACCAGGCCCACGTGGTTAAACAGGTAGGCCACGGAACCGTCGGCCCCGAGGTTACCGCCGAACTTCGTGAATGCGTGGCGCACTTCAGCCACGGTCCGGTTACGGTTGTCCGTCAGACACTGCACCATGACCGCGACGCCGCCGGGACCATAGCCCTCGTAGGTCACCTCTTCAAAGTCCGCGTCGCCCAGCTGCCCCGAACCGCGCTTGATGGCGCGCTCGATATTGTCTTTCGGCATGCTCTGAGCCTTGGCCTTGTCGACAGCCAGCCGGAGGCGCGGGTTCGACGCCGGATCCGGGTCGCCCATCTTCGCCGCCACTGTGATTTCGCGAATCAGCTTCGTAAACAGCTTGCCGCGCTTCTTATCCTGGGCACCCTTGCGGTGCTGGATGTTTGCCCACTTGCTATGGCCTGCCATGCGCTGCTGTCCCTAGAAACGAAAGGCCATGCCGACGTGAAACCAGGTGCTGTAGTTGGCCGACGATGCTTCCTCGTAATCTGCACTGACATAGCGCAGCCCGACATAAGCGTCGGCCTCCCGCAGGACGTTGTAGGCGACCTGCAAGGCGTAGTCCTGATACTCATCCATGTCGTTTCCTGACAGGATGCTTGGCGCATAGTAGGCGTGGCCGCGCAACGACAAGCGGTCGTAGTTAGGAAACACGTACCTCGCGAAACCGCCAAGGGCCAGTCCGTAGCCCGTCTGGTTAGAGTCATCGCCGTTGGTGTAGGCCAGGCGCAGGCCAACCCCCCCGCTGATCGGCGCGGCCCCCTCTTTCAGCTTGCCGACCACGTGCAGGCTGGCGTGCAGCGCATCGCCATTATCCGTGTGGTGCAGCCAGCCCAGGTCCCATTCCAGGGGCCGGCTGGCAATGGGGCGCGCATATTCGACGCGCACTGAATCCGTATTCAGGCTCAGGTTCAGTTCATCCGCCAGCGCACCGCTGCCACCCAGCAGCAGGCCGGCAAGGACCAGACTCGCTCGCATCCCCGCGCTCCGCAACAACAACAGGCAGAATGATACCCGAGCCGCGGGGCTGCGTTTAGCGGTTGATGGCGTGAATCGCCCGTCCGTCCACGGACAGCGCGGCCTCGTGCAGCGCTTCGGTCAGCGTGGGATGGCCATGTATCGTGCGCTGCAGGTCTTCCGTGCTGGCCTGGAACTCCATCGCCACCACGGCTTCGCCGATGAGTTCACCGGCCATCGGTCCAACGATGTGCACACCGAGAATCTGGTCGGTGCCGGCATCGGCCAGCACCTTGACCAGACCGGCGTCATGATCCATCGCTTTCGCCCGACCGCTGGCGGCGAAGCTGAAGCTGCCCGACTTGAAGTTCACGCCCTCAGCCCGCAATTCCTGCTCGTTCTTGCCAACCCAGGCGATTTCCGGTGCGGTATAGATGATGGACGGGATCACGGCGTAGTTCATCTCGGCCGCCTCACCGGCGATCAGGTCCGCCACCACGACGCCCTCTTCCGAACCCTTGTGCGCCAGCATCGGGCCGCGAACGCAGTCACCGACGGCCCAGACGTTCAGGGCGGTGGTCCGGCATTCCTCATCCACCGCAATCAGGCCACGCTCGTCCACGTCCACGCCGGCCAGCGGATCAAGCAAATCTTCGGTATATGGCCGACGGCCCACCGCGACGATGACCTTGTCCACGGTGATCTCGTGCCCACCCTGCTCGTCGTCATAAGTCAGCCGGACACCGTCGGGGGTGATCTCGCTGCCGCTCACTTTCGCACCGAGCCGGATATCCAGCCCCTGCTTCTTGAACTGGCGCAGAGCTTCGCGGGCGATCTGCGCATCGGCCATGAACAGGAAGTCGTCCATGGCTTCGACAATCGTGACATCGGCGCCGAGCCGTGCCCAGACACTGCCCAGCTCGAGCCCGATGACACCCGCACCGATCACGCCCAGACGGGCCGGCACCGCGTCAAAATCCAGCGCGCCCCAGGAGTCCACAATCCGCTCACCGTCGTAAGGGACCATGGGTAATTCAATCGGGCTGGAACCCGTGGCCAGGATCACGTGCTCGGCCTCCAGCAGTTCCTCCGCGCCATTATGGGGCGTATAGCGCACCTTGTTGTCGGGCAGCAGGCGGCCGTGTCCATACAGGCCGGTGACCTTGTTGGCCTTGAACAGGGCATCAATGCCGCCGGAAAGCTGCTGCGTGATGCGGCGTTTCCGGGCCTGCATGGCATCGAGATCCAGCGATAGCGAGCCCACGCCGATGCCATGATTCTTGAATTCTTCCTTGGCGCGGTGATACAGCTCGGAGCTTTCCAGCAGGGCTTTCGACGGAATACAGCCGGCATTCAGGCAGGTGCCACCGAAGGCCGGGCTGCCGTCGCGATTTTTCCAGGCGTCAATACAGGCCGTGCTGAGACCGTGCTGGGCGGCGCGAATGGCCCCGACGTAACCGGCCGGACCGCCGCCGATCACCACCACGTCAAATTTTCTGCTCATCAATATCTCCGCACCGGTGCACGCTTCGGCACCGGGCTGTTGGCTGGCTAAGGGTCAGATCTGCAGCAACAGGCGGCCGGGATCTTCCAGCGCATCCTTGATGGCCACCAGGAATTGCACCGCTTCCCGCCCGTCGATGATGCGGTGGTCGTAACTCAGTGCCAGGTACATGATGGGCCGCGCGCGCACCTCACCACCAACGATCATCGGGCGTTCCTGAATCTTGTGCATGCCCAGAATGGCACTCTGCGGCGGGTTCAGGATCGGCGTTGACAGCATCGAGCCAAAGACTCCGCCATTGGTGATCGTGAAGGTCCCGCCCGTCAGTTCGTCCATCGAGATGGCGCCCTCGCGCGCCTTCTTGCCATACGTGCCTATGGCCTTTTCGATGGCGGCGAAGCCCATCGCGTCGACGTCGCGTATCACCGGCACCAGCAGCCCCCGGTCACTGGAGACCGCAATACCAATGTCATAGTACTCGTGGTAGACAATGTCGCTGCCTTCGATGGATGCGTTCACCACCGGGAAGCGCCGCAGGGCCTCGAGGCTCGCGCGCACAAAGAAAGACATGAAACCCAGCTTCACGCCATGCTCTTTTTCGAAACGCTCTTTGTAGCGACTGCGCAGCGCAATGACTTCCGTCAGGTCCACCTCGTTGAAAGTGGTCAGCATCGCTGCCGTCTGCTGTGCTTCGACCATGCGCTCGGCGATACGCGCGCGCAGCCGATTCATCGGCACACGGTGGTCGCGGCGCGCACCCCCAACCGCCGGCACCGTTTCGACAGGCAGGTCTTCGGTATCGCCGGCCGGCTGCACGCGCTGGTCAACGAATGCCACTACGTCTGATTTGAGGATCCGGCCGCCTCGCCCGCTGCCCTGGATCTGGGCCTCATCCAGGTCGTGTTCTTCCAGCAGCCGGCGCACGGCGGGGCTCAGCTTGCCGGCATTCTCGGTGCTTGCCGCTGTCGCCGGCGGTGCGGCCGCCGCGGGTGCCGCCTCGGGGGCGGCCTGCGGCTCAGGCTTGACGCTGGCTGCAGGTGCTGCCACCGCCGCGGCCGCTTCGCCGGGCTCAAGCGTTGCCAGCAGCTCACCGCTGGTGACGGTGGCGCCGCTTTCGATCTTGATTTCCGTCAGCACGCCCGCTGCCGGCGCCGGTACCTCAAGCACTACCTTGTCGGTCTCGAGATCGACCAGGTTCTCGTCGCGCGCCACCGAATCGCCCGGACTCTTGTGCCAGTTGACGAGGGTGGCGTCCGCAACAGACTCCGGGAGTTGCGGAACCTTGACTTCGATGCTCATGCGTTGCTGTCCTAAGGTTAGTCGTTGATTCTCAGAGCCGCTTCCACCAGCGCCTGCTGGCGTTTCACGTGCAGCTGGAAGATACCCGCGGCCGGCGCCGCCGCGTGGGGCCGGCCTGCATAGAACAGTTCCTGCTCGCCGTGCAGTGGCTGCCGCAGGCGATGCTGAATCTGGTACCACGCGCCCTGGTTCTGCGGCTCTTCCTGGCACCAGACAACTTCGGTGGCGCGCGGATAAGCGGCCAATGCTGCAGCGTATTCCTGCACGGGGAAAGGATAGAGTTGCTCGATACGCACGATGGCTACGTTGTCGATGTGGGCCGCACGCCGCGCTTCCAGCAAATCGTAGAAAACTTTGCCGCTGCAGAATACGACCCGCCGGACAGCCGACGCATCCAGCTCTTCGATCTCGCCGATAATGCGCTGGAAATGACCGTTGATCACGTCGTCCAGCGGTGAACTCGCCAGGCGATGGCGCAACAGGCTCTTCGGTGTCATTACGATCAGCGGTTTGCGCAGTTTGCGCAGCATCTGCCGGCGCATCATGTGAAACATCTGCGCCGGGTTGGATGGCACACAGACCTGGACATTGTTTTCTGCGCACAGCTGCAAAAAGCGCTCGAGCCGCGCGGAGGAATGCTCCGGACCCTGGCCTTCGTAGCCGTGCGGCAGCAGCAATGTCAGGCCGCTGAGCCGACCCCACTTGGCTTCGCCGGAGGTAATGAACTGGTCAATAACGACCTGGGCGCCGTTGGCGAAATCGCCAAACTGGCCCTCCCAGATGACCAGGGTTTCCGGATCGGTCGTTGAATATCCGTACTCGAAGCCCATCACGGCTTCTTCGGACAGCAGCGAATCGGTGACGATGAAGGAATCCCGCCGATTGTCGATGTCATCCAGCGGCAGGTAGGAACGGCCGCTCGCCTGGTCGTACAGCGCAGCGTGACGATGAAAAAACGTGCCGCGGCGACTGTCCTGGCCGGTCAGCCTGATCTTGAAGCCCTGCTGCAGCAGGCTGCCGTAGGCCATCATCTCGCCGAAACCCCAGTCCATGGGCAGCTCTCCCGCCGCCATTCGCTCGCGATCGGTAATGACCCGGGCAACCCGCGGGTGCAGCGTGAAACCTCGCGGGATGCGCGTAATGGCCCGGCCCAGGACCTCGACTTCTGCCGGGGTAATGCGGGTCACCGGGTCTTCATCAGGATCGGCCCGCTGATAAGGCCGCCAGTCCACCGTGTACTCGTTACCGAGGTTGCCCAGCACCGCTTCGGGCAGCGGGTGGCCCGTGTCGAGGCGATCGCGGTAATCCTCCACCAGCTGGTCCGGCCCCGTGGCATCGACGACGCCCGCCTCCAGCAGCTGGCGGCTGTAAATCTGGCGCACAGTGGCGTGCTTTTTGATCACCTGGTACATGCGCGGCTGGGTGGCCGCCGGTTCATCGGCCTCGTTGTGGCCGTGGCGCCGGTAACAGAACAGATCAATGACCACGTCTTTGCCGAAAGTCTGGCGGAACTCAAGCGCCAGCCGGGTCACGAATACGCAGGCTTCCGGATCGTCACCGTTGACGTGGAACACCGGCGCTTCGATCATTTTCGCCACGTCTGTGCAGTACGGTGTCGAGCGAGCGTCACGCGGGTCGCTGATAGTAAAGCCAACCTGGTTATTGACGACGATATGTACCGTGCCGCCAGTGGAGAAACCGCGGGCCTGTGAGAGCTGAAAAGTCTCCGGCACGACGCCCTGCCCGGCGAAAGCCGCGTCGCCGTGAATCAGCACCGGCAGGATCTCGCTGCCGCTGCTGTCACCCCGGCGATCCTGGCGGGCACGAACCGACCCTTCGACCACCGGGTTGACGATTTCGAGATGCGACGGATTGAAGGACAGGGCGACATGCACGTTGTCGCCACCGGTGCGGATATCGGACGAAAAGCCCAGGTGATATTTGACGTCACCGGAACCGGTCAATGCGGTCAGATCCTGCTGGCCTTCGAATTCCGTGAACAGCTCCTGCGGTGCCTTACCCAGGATGTTCACCAGCACATTGATCCGCCCGCGGTGGGCCATTCCAATCACGACCTCCTGCACGCCGCTGGTCCCCGCCCGCTGAATCAGGTCGTGCAGCATCGGAATCAGGCTGTCACCGCCTTCCAGGGAAAAGCGTTTTTGGCCGACGTATTTCGTATGCAGGTAGCGCTCGACGCCCTCGGCCGCAGTCAGCTGATCCAGAATAATGTGCCGGTCATCGTTGTCGAAAACGGCGGTGAGCATGCCGCGCTCCAGGTGCTCACGGATCCACAAACGTTCCCGGCTGCGTGACAAGTGAGCGAAATCGGCACCCACCTTGCCGCAGTAGACCTTGCGGAGAATCGACACGATTTCCCTGAGCGGCAGCCGGCCGTGGCCGGTGCCGGCCAGACCGCCGGTAAAGAACTCTGTGTCCATGTCGGCCTCGGTCAGACCCAGGTAGTCCAGGCGGAGCACGACCGGCACCCGCCGGTCCATCATGCCGAGGGGATCGAGATCGGCTATCTGGTGCCCGCGCAGGCTGTAAACCTGGATCAGCCGGGATACCGCCGCCTGCTTCTCGTTGGCTGCCGCCACCCGCGGCCCGGCAGCCACCGCCGCCGCGGCCGGCACGTGCCCGGCGGCCAGGGCTGCCTGCAATGCCCGGTGGGAGGCCTGCTCGCCGTTCCCGGGTCTGAGCTGCGTAAACATCTGGCGCCAATTCTCAGGCACCGACTCAGGATCGTCGAGGAATGCTTCGTAAAGGTCTTCCACGTAAGGCGCATTGGCGCCGAACAGGGGCGACGACGCATACCTTTGCTGCAGTGACTGGCTCATTAACAGGCCGGTTTGTCTGGGGGCGGCGTTCCGCGCTCATCAGGACGGGTGGGACACCCACGAAGCGCTGTAGTTTAGCCCAAGCGCCGGGCCCATTGAACGCGCAACCGCACGAAATTCACCGCCAGCTTCAGCCAGTCATCTGAGCACCGCTGCCCAGGCAGTCGAGCCCCCGGAAGCGAGGCCGGGGAACAGCCTGGCGAGCAGGAAAAGCTCCCAGGCCAGCAGCGCCGCATAGCCGAAGCAAAACGCACGCAGTAGCTGTATCACGGGTACGCGGCCGAGAAAATGCCGGTTCACGGCGAGGACCAGCAGAATGACCCCAACGCCCGTGATCGCGATCTTGGTGGCGACAAACGAGTTGGTGTCGCGGCGGATCAGCCAGTCCATCAGGCCATTCACTTCCCTGCCGCCGGCTTCCAGTATGTTGAGAGTCAGCAACGCATCCGCGCAGCTCATCAGCAACACGGCGAGAGCCAGGTACAGCACCCGCGGTTCGTGCCAGTCCAGAAAAACCTGCTGATGATCACCCTGGCGGCGTCCCAACCGGCGACGAGGCCGAACGCCTCCATAGGCCAGGGATCGCAAACCCGCCTCGCGGCGTTCAGCTGCCCGCCGCTCGGCCAGCAATCCAGGCGCCGGGCCACGGCGGCCCATCAGCTGGCGGACGACCAGCTCCCTTGCCTTGTTATGTCGCCGTCGCTGCGCAGATCGGTCCATGTGCACGCCTTATGAGAGTTTGCAATCGGTGCCGGACAACGCACTTCCATCATCCAGAAGCAACATCATATACCAGCCTTATAGCAATGAAATTAAAGTATTTATTATGTCAAATAATCCGCGAAGATCTCAGCCGCGGCGGCGTTGCCATGTCCATGCGACGGCAATCACCAGCGCGCCGAGCAGCACCAGATTGCTGATCGCAAGGAACGCCGTCGTCGACACAGCCAGGGCCAGCCCGCGGCAGATGTTCACCACCGCGTGCCAGCCCAGGCACATCAATACGCTGCGCGTGCCGTCCCAGATCAGCGTCAGCCAGATCGCTGCGGACAGAATGCCCACTGAGAAAGCCACCCACTGGGCCCAGCCAAATTCCGGGCGGCTCAGAAAAAACGGCAGATGCCAGCACAGCCAGACGGGCCACAGGGCCAGGGTGGCGAGCAGCGGCCCGAACCGTTGGCGCAAGCGCGGCAGCGCGAGACCCCGCCAGCCAGGCTCCTCGCCCCATGCCTGGAGTACGCCCCCCACCACCACCAGGTCTACAAGACCCGCCAGCGTGGCCAACTCACCCACGGCCGGCGCGACAGACGACGAACTCTCGCCGAGGGCCCCCGCTACCAGCAGGGCCAACAACAGCAAACCGACGGGACTCAACAGAGCAACCAGGCCCCAGAGTGGGCCGACCCGCCAATGGCGCAGGCTTGCCAGGATGTCCCGGGGTCCGTCGCGCCCGGCCAGCGCCCGGGCGACCAGCATCGCCGCAACAAATGGTCCGAAGGCAGCGATTGGCTCCACCCAATGCGGAACATCTGCTGCAACCAGGCCACGTCGTGACAACATCAGCGGCAATCCCAGGGACCAGGTAAATGCGTACGCCAGCGTGTAGAAACTCGCCAACGGATAACGGCGTAAGACTGCACTCATGGCGGCAGTCTCTCATGCTGTCCGGACGCTCACGACAGGGACATGCCGGGCCCTCCCTATCGCGGACGAAACCGGCGGGGCGGCGCGAGACAGAACACCGGTGTTGGGCTAGGATATTGGCCGAACTGCAAAGATCAGAGGTTTGAGGCATTGGATTGACAGCCTCTGCAGCGGTCGGTCAAAGTCAGGAGGTGCCGTGGCCAAGAAATTATTCGTGGGCAACCTGCCCTACAGCGTCGACGAGGAGGGGCTGCGCGACTTGTTCGCCGAACTAGGCGAGATCGCGTCGGCCAGTATCGTCACGGACCGGGATACCGGCCGCAGCCGCGGTTTCGGCTTCGTGGAGATATCCAGTGATGCCGAGGCCCTTGCGGCAATCGAGGCGTTGAACGGTAAAGAAGTCGACGGCCGCCGGCTGACCGTGAACGAGGCGCGCCCGCGCGAACCGCGGCGTGACATGCACGGCCGCCGCGGGCGTTAAGGCTGGGTCAGGAAAGCGCCGGGGCCGAATCCGGGCGCTGTTTCGGCAACAGGGCGTAGGCAAGCAAGTACGCCACCATTGATGCCGCCAGGCCAGACAGCGCGGGAACGATCGTCTCCGGGCTGATCAAAATATCGTTCGCGTTCATCAGCGCCGTGCCCGCCCCAACTACATAGGCAACGACCGCTGCCGGGTTCCACGCGGCCGCGTCTCCCAGCTGCGACTCGCTGAACCGCATTCGCATTACGAAGTAATAGTGAGCGATTACCGGGCCAATCAGCGGCGGCACGATGCTCGCGAGCACTTCGATCCACTGCCCGAACCGCTGGTAAATCCCGAGGCCAACCACCGTGCCAATCAGTCCGCAGGCCAGGGTCATCACCCGCTGGGGCCGGCGAAACACAGCGGAGGTCTGAATCACGGGCAGGTAGAGATTGGCGTCACCTGTCGTCCACAACGCGAGACTCATGCCGACAATGCCGACATACATCAGGAGTGCCCCCTCCGTGCGCAGGTAGGCGGTGAAGTCAAAGGTACCCGACACCACGCCGCCCAGTGCACCCACGATTTGCAGAAACCACTGGGCAATGATCAGGACAATAAACGGGATTGCGATAGCCACCCACGCGCGACGGGCAAAGCGCGTGTATTCCGCCATCACGATAGCCCCGACAATCCACGACCCGATGACCAGGTTCACTGCCCGCAACGGTGATAGCGGATCTTGAGAGTCTGCAGCGGTGGCGGCAGACAGTTCGAGGAAGCCTGACCAGCCGCCGGCGCGATCGATATTCAACCAGGCTGCGTAGAGACCAACCAGCACCAGCACGGTGACCGCCGGAATGCTGACATACTCAAGACCCTTTACACCAAAGTATGTTGTTACCGTGAACAACAGGCCGGCGAAGATCGCCACTGCATAGAACGTAGCGCTGTCGGTGTTTCCGGCCCAGGCCGAGCCGAAGGCGCCGACCACAATGCCCTGCCAGCCGATCAGCAGGATGGCAATGATCAGTACCGGGATATACGCACCGATGCGGCCGTACACCAACCGGTAGAGCAAGCCACTGTTGCAGGCCGTGCGATAACCGATGTAACCGACCACCGCACCGATGGCGAAGTTGGCAAGATTCCCGGCGAACGTCGCGAACACGATGTCCGGCCAGAAGCTTTGCCCGGCACCCAGAATACCGCCGGTAAATAAGCCGGTGACCAGGAAACCCCAGCCGAAAGCCAGGGTCAGCAACGGCCCGGTGTTCCGCCGCTGGTCGTCAGACAGTGGGGCAATCGGATTGTCTGCACTCGCCCGTTCGTGCTCGGGATCCCAGCTCCACCAGTGCTTCAATCTTTCGATCATCGGATTCCCCCTTGACTGATGATCGACTCCGAACCCATTGCGCCGCAACGATCAGAGCCGGAAACGCTCAGAATTTCACCTCGGGCGGCAGATTCGCCAGCGACCAGGCTTCAAAAGGCACGATCTTGCTCGCAAACGGATCGGAGAACAGCTGGTCCAGCAGCCAGCGGCGACGCATTTCATCCTGCGCCTGGATGTCGACCATCGTAAAGTCGTCCTGGCCACGGCGCGCCACCTGGTCCATGTACAGACCGACGAACTCGTCGTACAAACCGGCGATGAATTCGAAAGACTGCCGGGCGTCCCCGGGAAATACAGGCGGCCCGTAGAAACTGACACCTGCACAGGCCGGGCGCCTACGCCAGCGTGCCACCGTATCTTCGGTGCCTTTGCAGATCAGTCGCCGGTAGAGATCAGGCTGTTTGTCGTGCCGGGCAAAATGACTGTCGGTCAGCGCTTTCAGCGCCTGGAGATCTGCATCAACGCGGGTGCCCGGCATCACGCCGAGCCAGCCAGAGGCCGAAGGATCGCCCGTCTCGAAGAACTGCAGCACGATCGTCGCGTGCAGCATGCCCACCAGCGGGGTCTTCGGGTGCGCGTCCAGGGAATAGAATCGGCCCCAGGTCAGGATTCGGTCGCCTCGTCCCGGGCTGGTCTTATTGCCCAGGGCCAGCATGCGACCAAACTTCTCGACCACCGACCCTCGCGTGACCCGGATGTCATAGTCCGAGTACTCGCTGTCCATCACCAGCGTCTCGACATCTGCGCCGTTGTTCAGCGCGGCCACGCGGCCAAAGTATTTCTCGTCCATGGCCTGAACGAATTGGCTGTAGTCGCGAGCCAGGGCCTGCTGCCCCGGCGGTAAGCTGGCCAATCGCTCGTCGGCCACCGCGCTTGTCAGGCTGGTTACCAGGAGCAACGCGGCGGCAACCCTCGCTTTGACGACTAAGGCACGCACGGATATCGACCCCCGAGTGATGGCTCAGAGAAACAGTATGAGAGATGGGCCGGCCGCAGGTGGTCCACAGGCGTCATTGCCCATTGTGCGCACGCAGCGCATGGACCGGGGCGGCTGAACTGCTAGCAGCGGCAGCCGCCGAGCGCCCGCTGCAGGGTCGCGAATCCGACCAGGGTCAGGGTTTCCGCGCGCGCGAGTTCCGCCTCGACCTCACGCTGGCGCTGTTCCGCCTGGATCACCGTCAGGAAGTCCGCAAGACCCCGCTCGTAGAGTCCCCGGGCAATCCTGGAGGTTTCAGTAATCGCTTTTGCAGACTCGCGCAGATGATCTCGCGTGTCGAGCAAACGACCGTAGCCGTAGGCGGCGGATTCTGCTTCCTGCAGCGCAATGAGCACTGTCTGTCGATAAGCGAGTTCTGCCTGTTCCATCCGTGCGCGCGCCGCGGCTTCGCGGCCGCGGAGTTCACCACCGCGAAACACCGACCAGGTGACTGTCGGCGTCAGCGTCCAGCTCTTCGCCGCCGACGAAAACAGGTTGCTGGTACTGCCCGCTTCCCAGCCACCCTCCGCCATCACGCCCAGCTGCGGATATAAATCGGCCACCGCGATGCCGACCTCGGCTGTCGCCGCGGCGAGGCGCCGCTCGGCAACCAGCACATCCGGACGACCCTGCAGGACGGCCAGGCGTGCACCCAGGTTCAGACGTTCCGGCGGCGCCGGCGGCGGTTGTATCTCCTGCAAGCCGGGCAGCCAGGCTTCCGGCGGCTGACCCGTCAGCACCGACAACGTGTAGATGGAGTCCCGCACCAGGCCTTCCAGCACCGGCAGGCGCGCAGCGCTCGCCTGGGCCTCGGCCTCGGCGCGTCGCTGTTCCAGCTTGCGCGCTATGCCCGTTTGCACCTTGCGGGCCACCAGCTCAGCAAACTGCCGTTGCAGCTCGGCATTGCGGCGCGTGACTTCCAGCTCCCGCTGCCGACCGCGCAATTCGCCGTAGGTGCTGACGACGGCCGCCGTAACCGCCAGCTTGACGGCACGCGATTCGGCCTCTGCACCCGCGAACCCGGCAATCGCCGCTTCGCGCCGGCGTCGATTGCCGCCGAACAGATCCAGCTCCCATGCAAAACTCGCGCCTGCGTCGTAGACAGAATCAGGCGACGGCGTGAGGCCGGCATTGACCAGGCTCGAGCCAGCCCGCGGGGAGCTTTCGCTCAGCCGGAAACGAGTGCCGGATGCACCGATGTCGACCTGGGGATAAAGCCGCGCGCCAGCCACGCGCGCGATGGCGGCCGCCTCGCGAACCCGCGCCCCGGCGGCCGCGAGATCGAGGTTTTCGGCCAGTGCGGCGGCTACCAGTTCATCCAGGAGCGGGTCTTCCAGACTTTGCCACCAGCCAGGCCGGGCAGCTGCGGGTCCGGCCGCGGCATCCTGTTCGGCAACCCAGCCACGGGTGTCTTCAAGCGCCGGTGCCTGGTAGTCCGGGCCGACTGCACAACCGCCCAGGGCAACTGCTACAGCAAGACTCAAAGCACGCGAGTTCATGCCCTGGCCCCTTCAGTCACCGGTGTGTAAGGCGATGCCCCTTGCCCGAGCAGGCCGCGCACCGTGAGCCAGCGATAGAGCGCCGGTGTGAAACCGAGGGACAGTGTTACGGAGAACGCAACGCCACCGGCGATCACCACCGCCAGCGGCGGCCAGAAATCTCCGCCGGTAAACACGAGCAGTGGGATGAAGCCACCGACAGTGGTGATAGTCGTCGACAGTATGTGCCGGGTACTGCCCAGGGTTTGCGTGACGATGGCATCCGGATCACCGGCGCGTGCATCACGGTTGGCACGAATTGCCGCCAGCACGACGATAGAGCCGTTAATGGCCACACCAATGAGCCCGGTGCTGCCTATGATCGGGTTGAAGCCAATCGGATAACCGGCAAACCACAGGGACAACATACCCAGCCCGGCGGACAGCCCCGCAACCACCAGTATGCTCGCACCCAGCAACAGGCTGCGGAAAGAGAGAATCAGCGTCGCCGCCATCAGGATGCCGAGCACCGGCAGATAGGTCGTCAACAGCCGAATGGCTTTACCCTGCTCGTCCGTATCACCCGCGATTTCCAAGCGGTAACCCGGAGGTATTTCAAAACCGCTCTCAGCCACGCGGGCCAGCACGGCGCGACTCACGTCAATGGCAAGCTGCCCATGGCGGATAAAGCCGAGCACGTCGTTATACCGCTGGCCGTTGCGGCGGGTGATTGCATCCAGTTCCGGCTCCAGCCGGACTTCGCCCAGTGCTTCGACCGGCAACCAGCCGTCGCGCGTGACCACCAGCGCGCCCGCCAGGTCCTGCAGCGCGTCGCGGTTGGCATCCGGATAGCGCACGCGCACGGGCAGTTCTTCCAGATCTTCCAGTACCGACCCGCCCGAGAATCCTTCCAGGTTGCCCTGCAACTGGGCAGCGATCTCATTCAGGGTCAGACCGGCAAGCTGGGCGGCAGGCTCCGACGCGTTGAGCACCAGCTTTGGCAGACCACCGTCAATGGAAGTCTGCGTGTGCAGCACGCCCGGCACCTGGTGCATGATCCGGCGCAAGTCTTCACCGAGTTCGC
>Ga0265303_10000762_pt1 | contig 18860 bp, 16 predicted proteins | sample Helome_2_FD_192494 | JGI IMG/M metagenome (GOLD analysis project Ga0265303, IMG submission 192494) | Marine sediment microbial communities from subtidal zone of North Sea - Hel_20160317 (Illumina Assembly) | ecosystem: Environmental > Aquatic > Marine > Subtidal zone > Sediment ... | reverse complement strand
GGAAATGATGACTTTCAGTTTAAAAGATGTTGAGGTGAATGCTAATATTCTGGATGATCCTAAGTATGATTATCTTTTTAGTGTAGACACTTTAAATCATCTTGTACTTAACGGAATGCCCTTCCGTGAGGCTTATAAACAAATTGGTTCGGAAATTGAAGCAGGGAATTTTAAGTCTAAAAAGCAATTAAAACATACTCATGAAGGGAGCCTTGGTAATTTATGCCTGGATAAGATAAGGGCCAAAATGGTATCATAAATTTCATGCGCTTTTTAAAATTAATTGATTTCTGAGATTGCCATAAACGACAAATATTTTTATCTTTAAGACAGAAGCTATTGCAGATATCCCATTAATATGTTTTGTCTCGTTTATAAATCCGCTGCTAAAGCAACCTTTAAGCAAGTTGATGTAAAAGAAATGCTTGAAAAAGCAAGGATTAGCAATTCCGGTAATAATATTACAGGTTGTTTGTTGTATTATGAAGGAGAGTTTATTCAGTATCTGGAAGGTAATCAGATACAGGTTCTTAGACTTTTTGATAAGATCAAGGCAGATAAACGGCATGAGGACATTACCATTGTAGCTTATGGTATAACAGAATCCCGGGAATTTAAGGATTGGGAAATGGCCTACGAAGATTTCTTTGGTGACAATGACCAGGTTAACTATTTCAGGCTGCTGCTCGATTCTTATAATGAAAAGGCAGATTCACCCATTCACTCAAACCCCTCTTTTAATGCTTTCTGGCTTGCCGTTAGGGAAAATCTTGGAAAAACTTTAGAGTCGCAACCTTAATTTATTGGTTCATCCCTAAATTTATAACTTCCTGTTTGGTTAAATGTCTCCAATGTCCCCGGGGAAGATCTTTTTTAGTTAACCCAGCAAATATTACCCGATCTAGCTTCTTTACATCATACTCCAGATGTTCAAAAATACGTCGCACAATCCTGTTTCTGCCGCTGTGTATTTCTATCCCCACCTCGCGTTTAGGAGAATTGTTTATATAGCTTATTTCATCAACCTTGATCGGACCATCATCTAAAGTAATTCCTTCTTTTATTTTCTTTAAATCTTCAGCAGCAAGGTTTTTGTTCAATTCAACATGGTAAATCTTTCGTATTCCATGTTTAGGATGGGTAAGTTTTTTTGCCAGATCCCCATCGTTGGTAAAAAGTAAGAGACCGGTGGTGTTCCTATCGAGTCGGCCAACCGGGACTAATCTCGATTTTGAAGCTTTGGAAACTAATTCCATTACTGTTCTTCGCCCTCTTTCATCACTCGTAGTGGTGATAAAATTCTTGGGTTTGTTTAAAAGCACATATTCCTTTTTTTGTGGGTTAAGTATGCGTCCGTCGAACTTAACAATATCGGTTAGTTTAACTTTGTGGCCCATTTCAGTTATGGTCTTTCCGTTAACCGTTACATTTCCTGCTTCTATGTATGTGTCGGCTTCCCGCCTTGAGCAAACTCCGGCATTTGCAACATAACGATTGAGTCTTATTAAATCGGGATCTGAAGAAACACGATTTGTACTTTTGGAACTTGTTGCAACACCTCCTTTGGAGAATGTTTTTTTTGTATTCCCTTTGCTTTTTCCCTGAGAATTACTTTTATCTTTATTTGATCGCGGTCTGCGCATTGTCTGAATTTTGAGCAAAGGTAGTAAAGGGAATTGGATGTAGCTTGTGTTAAAAGTCAATATCTCCGGAAGTTAATCTTCAAGATCGATTGTTGACTGCCTTTGCCTGTTTACCACCAATTTGGTTACATCCGGTCTTGAGTAATGACCGGCAGGATCAAAATTTTGTCGTTCTTCATATACACGGTTAAAATCTAAGGTTTGAAAAATGATCCCTTCCTTTCTAACCACAGGTTCCAGGATCCATTCTCCGTCGGGACCTGCTATACAAGATCCACCATTTGCTAAGATTTCAGGTGTATTTTTTAATAATAGCTCTGCATAAGGCAAATTATCAGGAATATCTATTTTATTCATTAAGGATGATACAGAGACTACATAACTTCTTGATTCCCTTGCTATAAAACGGGTAATATCTTTTGTGTTATAATCATTGCCAGGCCAAACAGCAATATGCAAATTTTCTCCCAAACCATACATTGCAGCCCTTACCAATGGCATCCAGTTTTCCCAGCAATTTAACCCCCCTACCGTAAACTGTTTCAATTTATGGGTTTCAAGGCCATGACCGTCTCCCGGTGCCCATGTAAGTCTTTCGTCATACGTTGGTTGAAGCTTTCGATGAACAGATTTTATTTCTCCGCCATTATTAATGAATACTAAAGAGCAATACAAGCTATGACCGCCTCTATCCGGGGCACGTTCTATAATTCCAAGGTAAATAGCGAGTTTATGTTTACGGGCTAAATCGCAAATCCCATCGAGATCTCCATTTTCCACCTGAATAGCATTATGCATATAGTGCGCGTGTAATTCCTTATTTATCTTTAAATTCCAGGAAGCACCATCTGTATATGCCAGCCAAAACGGATATCCCGGCAGAAATCCCTCTCCAAAGATTAAGAGTTCCGCACTATTCGCAGCCGCTGTGTGGATGGTATCCTTTATTTTTGCAATGGTGCCTTTTTGGTCTAACCATACCGGGGAAATCTGTGCCAGTGCTAATCTTAAATGATTCTGCATTAGAATATTCGGTTTAGAACGAGATCTACATCAATCAATAATATACTAAAAACTCCCGCAACAATTATAAACTTAAGAATATTGTGAAGCCAGATATAATCTAATTTCGTCCTGGATTTCCAAAGCAAAATCAGAAATAATATTAATAAAAGAATACAGGCAATAAAGTAAATATACATATAGCCAACGTCAAATTTCCTGATTAACAACGATGCCGGAATCAACGTCAGAAGTATAAGAATAGTTATAATCAGTTTCGAATAGAATGAGCCATATAAAACAGGAATGGTCGTATAATTTTGAGCAAGGTCACCCTTAATATTTTCCATATCCTTAATCATTTCACGGGCTAAAATCAGAAGAAACAGGAAGGTGGCATGGGCAAAGATTACGGTATCAAAATTCCTGTAATAGACTAAAATTGCAAAAAAAGGAGCAATTATTAATGTGGCTGAGACTATGTTTCCTAAAAAAGGTATTTTTTTTAATTTATGCGAATACAACCAAATTCCGAATATATAGGCTGCGAAAAATAATACTGCTCTGAAAGATACATAGCTGGCAAACAAAACGGCAAGGAAATTAAAAATAAAGTAAGCACTAAGCTTTGTTCGCTGATTTACCAATCGGTCCAGCATACTCTTTCGAGGTCTGTTAATAAGGTCCTTCTCGGAGTCATAAAAACTATTAATAATGTAGCCCGCAGATATTACCAGAGCTGATGCCAATACCAGTACAAAAAGATTTGGATCAAATACTACCTCACGCAAGGGAAGTTTGGGAGCAAGTATATAAATTGAAGCCAAATACTGGGCCAGGGTTATCATAAGAACATTATACCCTCTTATGATCGAAAACAGACTCAGGCCTTTTAATAGCAAGAGTTTGTTTTTTCTACTAAGCATTTTTAGGGACTTAGAAGTTGTATACCACTTCTAGCTGATATCCTTTTAAGGCAGTTTTCGCTTTTTCCAAATCCTGAGTGAATCCTAAAATATAACCACCTCCTCCGGATCCGCATAATTTCAGGTAGTAGTCATTAGTTTCTATACCTCGTTCCCAAAGTTTATGAAATTCCTTGGGAATCATAGGCTTAAAATGGTCTAAAACTACATGTGAAAGTTGCTTGAGATTCCCGAAAAGCGATTTCACATTTCCACTTACAAAATCTTCTACACAGGCATCCGTGTGTTTAATAAACTGATCTTTCAAAATTTTACGGAAGCCCTCATTTTTCATCTTATCCATAAATATTTGTACCATCGGAGCTGTTTCTCCAGTAATTCCACTATCCAATAAAAAGACTGCGCCTTTGCCATCCAAATTCTGAGATGGAATACTGGTTGATTCTATATTCTCCTGTGAGTTAATTAGTATAGGTAAACTTAAATAACTATTTAAAGGATCCAGTCCGGAGGATTTACCATGGAAAAATGATTCCATTTTACCGAAAATCTCCTTGAGTTTTAGCAATTTTTCACGTGTCAGGTTTTCAAGAACAGTAATTTTTTCAATAGAATACTTGTCATAAATTGCGGCCACCAAGGCACCACTGCTTCCAATACCATACCCCTGGGGAATAGAGCTATCAAAATACATCCCTGCATCTACATCGGCCTTTAACGCCTGCAAGTCAAATGACAATAACTTCGGTTCGCGATCTTGTAAATCGCTTAAATAATGATAATATTTTTTCAGGCTTTCATTTGATTTCTTCGCTGTTTCAGACAGGTTCTCGTCTTTCTTTAGGGCACCTTTAAAAAAATTGTAGGGTATGGATAGTCCTTTAGAATCCTTTATGATTCCGTATTCACCAAAAAGCAAAATTTTTGAATAAAAAAGTGGTCCTTTCATGTAAATTCAATTAATTATGTCTCTAAGATAAGGGGTATTAACTCTATTAAAGGCTTAAATTACATTTTTTTGGCCCCAAAACCAATTTGGTCGCAAATATACTGACCATTTTCACAATAGGCAATTAGCTCTTCTTTAATAAATTTATTTACCTCTCTTTTTTCATTATTAGGATAAAGAAGGTGCACGTTGGCCCCGGCATCTAAGGTAAAACAGAGATGCTTTTTACTATCCCTGCGAAATTCCCAAATTTTCTCAATAATATTAAGTGTATTCGGTTTCATTAGTATAAAATACGGAATACTGGTCATCATCATTGCATGTAAAGTGAGTGCTTCACTCTCAACTACTTCAATAAAATCATCAAGATTACCCTGGGCAAATATTGAACGTAAACGTATCAGATTGTCATGAGCCTGTTCAAATCGCTTTTGACCGAAAGGGTGGTTATGCATTAGATTATGGCCTACTGTGCTACTGACACTCTTCTGTCCCTTATGTACTAATAGAATTGTATCCTGAAAACTTTTAAACACCTCGCTTACCGGATAAGGATAGGGTATTCCATATAGATTTGTACTTCCAATTATGTCATTGTGTTCTCCCCACTGAACAAGATTGCCTTTAATACTTCTACAAGCACTCCCTGATCCCAATCTTGCTAAAAAAGATGCTTTTTTATAGAAAAAATCCAGGTCCATTTCGGAAACCATTTGTTTTTCTATATCCATGAGGCATAAAGACAAAGCGGCCATGCCACTGGCAGAAGAAGCTATGCCACTGCTATGTGGAAAGGTGTTCGACGTATTAATTGAAAAATGATAACTTTTAAGAAAAGGAATATACTTTTCAATTCGTTTAAAAAACGTTTCAATCTTTGGCTTAAAATCTTCCCTGCTTTTCCCTTCAAAAAGTAAATCAAATGAAAATTCATTAGTTACTTTGTCAAGCTTAGCAAATTCCACAGAGGTTATAGTTCTGCACTCATCCAGGGTAAAACTTACGGAGGCATTGGCCGGTATTTGATTTTGCTTCTTACCCCAATACTTAACCAATGCTATATTACTTGGAGCTTTCCACTGTACCCTACCTTGTTCCTTTTCATACTTATAGGATAAAGGAATAAAGTCGTTTTCAATCATGCACAAAACAATTTATGCAAAGATAGTTTTTAACCGCCTTAGCAATAGCTTCAATTAAAATAAATTACTATTTTAGATAACTTACGTCAACTAATTTTGAAAAAGAAACTAACCTATATTGCCATTTCAGTAGCTATATGTCTTATCATAGGTTTCTTATCTGGGTTTGCAACCCAGTCTTCAGTAAATGATTGGTATCTGTCGCTGAATAAACCCAGCTTTACTCCCCCAAATTGGATTTTTGGTCCTGTCTGGACCCTGCTGTACATACTAATGGGCATAGCCGCAGGTATCGTATGGGCAAAAGGGTTTTATCATATTTGGGTGAAAACGGCATTGTATAATTTTGGATTTCAATTATTATTTAATGTACTCTGGAGTGTCGTTTTTTTTGGATTTAAAAATCCCTTCTGGGCACTTTTAGTGATTCTGTTTCTCCTTGCTTTGATTTTGCTAACCATTAGGTGGTTCAATGTCGTAAGCAGGACAGCAGCATATCTCCTTATTCCTTATTTTCTCTGGGTTTGTTTTGCCACTATCTTAAATTATAAGATTTGGGAAATGAATTAGCTTTTAGATAGTTCCAGTAATTTTAAAGTAGTTTTATGGTTTCTTGCCGTAGCCTTAACATTAAGTTTTTGCTCAAAAAGGTTTGTATTAAGCTTGGCCTTACCCATCCCTGCAAAGCATTTCAGATAGATATAATTCCTATGAATAAAATACCTTTCATTTTGAAATTTAGACTCATTAAATAATTCTACTGCCTTTCTTTGTGGAACATCTTTTAGGAATACATAATATATTTTACTGATATCATCCCCATCAAAAGGTTTAAATGGATTGTCCCTTACTATTTTTTCAAGATTAGTTATTGTTAAAACAATTACAGGTACCAGGAAGCCATATGCTTTTTCTATAGCACTTTCTATTTGATGTTCTAAATTTAAGGAATCAACTTCATTGCTTTGAAATATAACATTCCCACTTTGGATGTAGGATGTAACTTCTGAAAAACCCAATTTTTTGAATATGATTTTCAAATCAGTCATGATTATTTTCTTATGACCTCCAACGTTGATTCCACGTAATAGAGCTATATATTTAGGCATGGGAAAACAAATTTTGAAACAAGAACCAAAAGTACTGAGCTCAAGTTAGCTAATTATGAAGTATTAAATAAATCCATTACATTTATTACCTTTCATTTTTTAATTTAATAAAACCACCATTCGAATAGTATGCAAACCTATATTCTTGCATTTGATCAAGGCACCACAAGCTGCAGAGCACTAATTTTTGACAAAAAAGGAACTATTATTTCCACTTCTCAGAGAGAATTTACACAGTATTTTCCAAAACCGGGCTGGGTGGAGCACGATGCTATGGAAATTTGGTCCACGCAGGTTGCTATGGTTGCTGAAACAGTTTCTAAAAAAGGATTAGACGCAAAAAATATAGCCGCTATCGGAATTACAAATCAACGTGAAACGGTTGTTATTTGGGATAAAAAAACTGGTAAACCCGTTTATAATGCAATCGTATGGCAAGACAAAAGAACTGCTGAATATTGCGACCTTTTAAAAAGCGAGGGGAAATCTAAATGGGTAAGAGAAAAAACAGGGCTTGTAATTGATGCTTATTTCTCCGGAACAAAAGTAAAATGGATATTAGATAATGTTGAAGGAGTTAGGGAAAGAGCAGAAGCAGGGGATTTAATCATGGGAACAATAGATACCTGGCTTATTTGGAACATGACCAAAGGTGAATTACATTTGACCGATGTGACCAACGCATGCAGAACACTTTTATTTAATATCAACACGCTGGAATGGGATGATGAACTATTAAAGTTATTTACTATTCCAAAAAGCATGTTACCGAGTGTAAAACAGTCTAGTGAAGTTTACGGACATACTGCCCCTGGATTGTTTGCTGCCAGAATTCCAATTTCCGGTATAGCCGGAGATCAGCAAGCTGCATTATTTGGTCAGATGTGCACTAAACAAGGAATGGTAAAAAACACTTATGGTACGGGATGTTTTATGTTAATGAATATTGGTGATAAACCAATAGTCTCTAAAAACAATCTTCTTACTTCTGTAGCCTGGCAAATTAATGGTAAAGCTGAGTACGTCCTGGAAGGAAGTATTTTTATTGCCGGTGCTGTGGTACAGTGGCTTAGAGATAGTCTTAAAATCATTAAAACATCTAAAGAAGTGGAACAGCTGGCCGGCTCTGTAGCCAATTCCGGTGGAGTTTATTTCGTTCCTGCTTTTGCCGGTTTGGGCGCTCCACATTGGAATCAACACGCTCAAGGTACTATTTTTGGTCTGACCCGTGGTAGTACAGATGCTCATATAGCCAGGGCTGCGTTAGAATCTATTGCTTTTCAGACTATGGATATTTTAAAAGCTATGGAAGCAGATTCGGGAATATCAATTAAGGAGTTACGGGTAGATGGCGGTGCCACAGTCAATAATTTACTTATGCAATTTCAGGCTGATGTATTAAACACTGTAACAGTTAGGCCCAAAATAGTAGAAACTACAGTGATGGGGGCTGCATTCCTCGCCGGATTGGCAGTAGGTTATTGGGACAATCTGGAAGAAATTCAGGAGATTTGGCAAACCGATATACATTTTAAACCAACCACAGACCGAGATTCAATAAATAGTCATATTGAAGGCTGGTATAAAGCTATAAATGCTTTAGAATTTTGGACAAAATAGGTAAAAACTAATACTATATATGACACCATTTATCGCTGAAATAATAGGCACATTTCTGTTGATCCTTCTGGGATGTGGCGTTAATGCCAACGTAGTGCTAAAAGATACAAAAGGACACAATAGTGGATGGATTGTAATTACCACGGGATGGGCCTTTGCTGTTTATATAGGTGTACTTGTTGCAGCCCCTTATAGTGGTGCGCATATAAATCCGGCAGTGAGCATAGGTCTGGCAGCTGCAGGGGAGTTTCCCTGGGAGGAAGTTCCCTCCTTCTTGCTTGCCCAGTTTATTGGTGCTATGCTAGGTGCTATATTAGTATGGCTGATACATAAAGATCATTTTGACCGTACTGAGGAACAAAGTTCAAAACTTGCAGTGTTTAGTACCATACCGGCAATCAAAAATACGTTCACGAATCTTCTGGGGGAGATTTCCGGAACTTTTGTACTGGTATTCGCTGTTCTCTTTTTTACCGATGCAACCATAATTGAGTCAGAAACTGTAATAGGCTTAGGTTCTCTTGGGGCCTTGCCCGTAGCCATTGTCGTTTGGGGGGTTGGCCTTTGCCTGGGTGGCACCACTGGTTATGCCATTAACCCGGCAAGGGATCTTGGGCCAAGAATAATGCATGCACTTTTACCTATTAAAAACAAAGGCATAAACGATTGGTCTTATTCATGGATTCCTATTATTGGACCTATAGTGGGAGGAGTACTTGCAGCTTTTCTTTACCTGGCCTTTCCGCTGGTTTAAGCTCAATATATTCTATAAAGATTTCACAATTGCCCGGGCAGCAATATAAGCTCCGGTCCATGCGTTTTGAAAATTAAAGCCTCCGGTAACCGCATCTATATTTAATACCTCGCCTGCAAAATACAAATTAGGGAGAATTTTACTCTCAAAAGTCTTAAAATTTACTTCTTTCAGATCCACACCACCGGCAGTGACAAATTCTTCTTTAAAGGTACTTTTGCCTTCTACGTTGAATTCTGAAGCCGTTATAAACTGAGAGAGTCTTTCCAGCTGCTTCCTGGAAACATCGGCCCATTTTAAATCCCTGGCTATATCCGATGCAACTACTAATTTGCCCCATAATCTTGCAGGGATATCAATAGCCCTGGTTTTGTAAATTGTCTTCTTTGGATCGATCTGTTTTATATCATTAAAAAGAGATAAAAGTCCCTGTTTATGATAATCTGGCATCCAATTTATCCTAACTCTAAATCTGTAGTTGTACTCATGTAATAATCTGGCAGCCCGGGCCGAGAGCTTTAAGACAGCCGGGCCACTTAGACCCCAATGGGTAATTAGAACAGGCCCTTCCGCAATCAAATTCAAAGCCTTTATTGCTCTGTTTTTAAATTTGGAATTAATCTCCTTCCCCATCATCTGTCTGGGTAAAATTGCAATTCGTGCATGCGTACTCAACCCGGGTATTCCGGAAATTCTAGTATCATTAATATTAAAAGTAAATAAAGATGGTACCGGCGCTACAATTTTATGTCCGAGCTGTTCTAACAAATTCCAAATTTTAGTACTACTCCCGGTTGCCACTAAAATTCTTTTGGCGTGATATATCTTTTTAACCGATTGTACCTGCCATATAAATTCTTCATCTAATTTTAAATCATTGTGAGGCAATATATTTATAACTGAACTACTCTTCAGGAGCGTAATACCGTATTTCTGAATTTCACTAAGAAAACATTCAATAATGGTCTGAGAGGTGTTGCTGACAGGAAACATTCTTCCATCAGACTCTGTTTTTATGCGTATTCCGCGTTTCTCAAAAAACGCTACGGTATCTGCAGTAGAATAGATGTGAAAAGGACCAAGAAGTTCTTTTTCCCCTCGGGGATAGTTTTTTACCAGTGAAGATGGTTCATATTCGGCATGGGTAACATTACAACGGCCACCGCCTGATATTTTAACTTTTGAAAGAACCTGTTTTCCGCGCTCAAGAATCGCTATTTTTAGTTCAGGATTTGCTTCTGCAATATGAATGGCACAGTAAAACCCGGCAGCACCTCCTCCTATTATAATGACATCAAACATTACCTGACCCGCTCCGGGTAATTAGTGAAAATACCATCTACACCCAATTCTCTCATTTTTGAAATTTGCTCTTTATCATTTACAGTCCATGTGAAAATTTTAAAACCCTGACTCTTAATTTCCGAAACATTTTCCTTTGTTAGTCCGAGGTAATTGGGGTTTATGGCTACAGCTTTTAATTCTTTTGCAATGGCAATAGCATCCAAGGGATTTTCCTCTGTCAGGACAGCAATAGCTATGTCATTATTAATACGGCGCATTTCTTTCAACTCCTCCCAGTTAAAACTGGAAATCAAAAAATCATCCAAACTCCAGCCCCCGTTCACCAGATAAGAATTAATAATTTGAATTATATCTTCAGATGTGCCCGGTCCCTTTAGTTCAATATTTAAAGGCACCTTATGATCTATTACATCTAAAACTTCAATTAGTAAGGGAATTTTGTGATTCCCTTTAACAGTCAAACTTTTTAGAGCTTCTAAATTCAAATTTTCAATATCACCGCTTCCATTTGTTAACCGGTCTATTTTCTTATCATGAAACACCGCTATTTCTCCACTTGCGATTTTAAAGACATCTATTTCTATCATATCCACATTCAGGTCCAATGCTTTCTGGATAGAGGCAAGGGTATTTTCTGTCTCATGTCCCATAGCTCCCCTATGGCCTATGACTAAAATGGCGTTATTTTTTTCTCTGCAATTCATAAAAAAAAGAATAAGTATGACCGGTATTAATCTTCTCATCAAATTGAACTTTTATTTGCTCAAAAGTACAACATGATCCTTAGAATAATCAATTCAGCGCTGTCTATTAATAATGGAATGTTTTTGCAATTTAATTATATATATATTATTTTATATCCCCATTAATTATGAATTTCATAATTATTATTTATTATTTTTATCATATTAACAAACCAATTAATTTCAAAACTATGTTTACAAAACAAAATTTATTAGCAACTTTGGCCGGCTTTGTGGTCATGTTCGTACTTGGCTACGCGATCTGGGGATTCGCGACAGTTGATTTTTTTGAGGCACACACCTTAAATGACATCATGAAAGACCCCCCTGAAATGCTTCTACTTGCTATAAGTAACCTTATTGCAGTATTTGCCCTTAGCACTTTATATACTAAGTGGGCAAGAGGAATCCATAATGCAGGACAGGGTTTTAAATTTGGAATCTGGGTTGGTATTTTTACCGGTCTCGGATTAGGCCTTCTTAACCAATCTACAACTGAATTAATGGACATGACCGGTCAGTTAGTGGAGGCCTTTTTGGAAATTATCTTTTACGGTATTATCGGAGCGGTAATTGCTTTGGTGTATAAAGCCACCGCCCCAAAGACAACGGCAGCTTAAGTGATCCTTTTGGTGAATCGGCAATACATAATTCGCATGGCGGATTCACCATAATTTTAGCAAATTAATCTGAGAGTTTAAAGATAAAAGATTCTAATGGAGCAATCTCCACCATTAATTTACCTGTTCCATCAGCAACCTTTAGCTCTTTTTTTGTTTTACCATATAAGGCGTCTGTCATTTTAAATGATCCCTCTTTCAAGTGCCATTCCTGTATAATTTCCTGAGGAATTTTTAATTCAAAAGAATAGGATTCGTCGGCTTCAAAATTAGAAATGACTATTAGTTTTTCATTCTGGGACCATCGCACATATGAAAGTACTCTGTAGTTATAATTCTCGGTATGCTCCCTGTTGTAATAATGTATATCAGCATACTTCCCCATTAATGCCTCACTGCCAATTGTAAAATTAAGTAACCTTTTGTAAAAGTCTCTTAACTCCCTTTCTTCAGGCAGTAATTGACCCCCATCATACTTTTTATTGTTTATCCACCGCTGATGATGTGGAACTCCAATATAATCGAATATGGATGTACGGGTTGGACTTCCAAAACCTGCAAGTTCTTTCGCGGGTTCACCTACTTCCTGACCAAAATAGATCATCGTTGGTGAAGTACTTATAGTAGCTGAAACTACCATAGCAGGTTTCCCCTTTTCCGCACTGCCTGCAAAATCTGGACTTGCAATACGTTGTTCGTCATGATTTTCAAGAAAATGCAACATTTGATGTTCAATATCCTGCATTCCTTTTTGTACCACAGGAATATGGTCTGTCCATCCATGACCCTGCATAATGTGTTTCAGGCTATCGTAGAATTCAACCTTGTCATATAGGTAATCCATTTTGCCCTTAAAAATATAAGTCCTGTATAAATCCGGATTATAAACCTCAGCCAATAGAAAAGCATCAGGATTTTTGATTTTAATATTGGAGTTCATATAGCTCCAGAACTCCACTGGTACCATTTCGGCCATATCAAAACGAAATCCATCCACCCCTATCTCTAACCAATACAAGGCAATATCTTTAAATTTTATCCATGAATCAGGAAGGTCCTTATCAGACCAAAAAGCATAGTGTGCCTTATAATCCTTTTGAGTGAATTCATCAGGTAAAGTTGCAAAATCATATGATCCATCAGGCCGTACACCATAATTTATTTTAACAGTTTCGTACCAATCATTAATGTCCGGTTGTGCCAGGCGCGAACCATTCCCGGTCCATTTTGCCGGATTCTCATCAAATTCACCATCCGCCAAGGGGTGTTTTTCGCCTCCCAGAGGCAAGTATCCGTTTTGCCATACCGGTACTTTAAAGGATTCTTCCGTTATATAATAATAATTGTTATCCCTATTGTATTCGATAGTATTTTTGTCCTTTGCCCCAAATGGTTCCTGGCCCTTTGGTGTTGACCCGCCTTCATATTTTCGCGCAACATGATTTGGAACTATGTCTATCAATAGTTTTAATCCCGCATTATGCGTCCGCTCTATCAAAGACCTAAACTCCTCCAATCTATTTGTCGGGTCATCCGCCAGGTCGGGATTAACATTGTAATAATCTTTAACGGCATACGGAGATCCCGCCCTACCTTTCACAACATCCGGATCATCATTAGTAATATTGTACGCTATATAATCTGTCACCAAAGCGTGATGGGGAACCCCCGTATACCAAATATGGGTAATCCCAAGATCTTTGATCTCTTTTAAAGCTTTATCTGTAAAATCAGAAAATTTACCCACTCCATTTTCCTGGATAGTTCCCCAGGGCTTATTTGTGGTATTTGTATTTCCAAACAAACGAGTAAATACCTGATAAACTACTTTTTTATTTGATTGATTTAAGCTATTCATTTTTTTAATATTTGTTCGTTTTTTTTCCTCAGCACACCCTATAAGCACAAAGCAACTTAAAATTACAAACATGATCCTTTGCATCTTAGTCAGATTTTTTGGTTAATAGTACTACTCCGTTATCTTTTAATTGCAATTCATTTTTCAAAATAACTTCCTCTGAGGTGAGTATATTTTTAAATGTATTACCTATAAGATTCATTTCATTAAAACGTTCCAAGTTTAAGGTATAGGGTTTCTCGTTTTTGTTTAGTATCAGCATTACTGTTTCATCCTTGTAATGCCTGAAAATTACATAAACACTATCCTTTGGAGCAAAATGAACAGTTTTACCCTTGTGAATAGCTGAACTTCTTTTTCTGTAGTTCAGTAATATTCTTGTAAAATCCTGCATTTCTTTCTGTTCCTTTTTCAGGCCTTCCCCGGTAAAGGCGTTGACCACATCCTTTTTCCATCCCCCCGGAAAGTCGGACCGGATTAGACCATGGTCTCCGGGATTTTCGGTATTACTGAGCAATACTTCCGTACCATAGTAAATTTGTGGAATTCGTGGAGCAGTAATTATAAATGCCAGAGCCATTTTTGTTTTAACAAAATCATCCATCAACTGTGTAAAAAGGCGATCCATGTCATGATTGTCTCCAAAAAACAAAATCGAAGCAGGATCGTGATATGCAAAATCATTGGCAAGTCCTTCATATAATTTTACCAAACCCGAATCCCAATTCTCTTCCTCATTAAGTGCTTCTATTAATGCACGCTGTAAAGGAAAATCCATTGTTGTTTTTAGGTTAGATTCGTAGCCGTCAGAATTACTTACCCCCTGTTGCCAATAACGAACCAAAAGAGGGTTATAAGTCCATTCCTCACCTACAATGTTGAATTTTGGATATTCATGCATTATATTCCCGGCCCATCTAGACATAAACTCCTTATCCGGATAAGGATATGTATCCTGTCTGATCCCTCCCAGTTTTAAAGTCTCTATCCACCAAATACTATTCTGAATAATATAATTGGCCATAAACGGATTCTTTTGGTTTAAATCTGGCATTGAAGGCACAAACCAACCATTATCCATAATATCTTTATCGGCCTCTGAGGCATAAAGATCCTGATTAACTGTGCGCCGGTGGTTCGTAATCTTCGCTACAGATCCTGCCTTATAATTTGATTGATAGTTCAACCAATCCTTAAAGGGTAAATCTGACATCCACCAATGATTAGCCCCGCAATGATTGGCGACCTGGTCCATAATTAATTTTATGCCCTTATCAGATGCTTTCTTTGAGAGCCTAATATAATTCTCAAGATTCCCAAAACGCGGATCCACTTTGTAAAAGTCTGTCATTGCGTAGCCATGATACGAAGTCTGGGGCATATCATTAATCAATAAAGGGGTAGGCCATAAAGCAGTAAAACCAATTTCTGATATATAGTCTAAATGATTAATGATTCCTTGAATATCTCCGCCATGACGAGCATGATCATCTTTTCTATTGATCTTTTTTTCAAGTAATCCTGAGACGATATCTATTTCAGGATCGCCATTTGCAAAACGATCTGGGGTAATTAAATAAATTACATCTGACGCATCAAAACCTGAAAATTCCTCAGATGGCCTTTCTCTTCTTTTTAAAGGATATGAACAGAAGATTTCATTTCCGTCCTCAGTAGTGAATACTATTTCCATTATACCGGGGGAAGTATCTGCCGCAATGGTAATATCTATAAATAAATAATTCGGGCTTTCAGTCCTATGGAAGGTGTGCAGGCTAATTCCTTTGTATAGAATTGAGGGAGTAGTCGCGCCAATCCCCTTGCCATTTACCATTAACTGTAAGCTGGAATCCTTAAATCCTAACCACCAATTCGGAGGCTCTACCCTATCTATTTGAGCGGTTGAAAAAGATACTATCAAAAAGAGCATAGCAGTTAAAACAATTGATTTTATCAACCCTCCAATTTTCATCATAGGTTAATTTCTTGTGGAGCATAATCTGAATAAAATTATAAAACAGGATCTTTTAGATGTTTTGAACAATAGTTTCCTGAGATGGTTTTAAAAGAACCCTTTTATCATTTACTCGTAGTGTCATTTCAGCAGTTCCTTTGTATTCAAAACTGGTCTGATTTTCTGTGACGTTAACCTTAATAATACGATTTCTGAAATTTACTTTAAATGAATACGACTTCCATTGCTTTGGAATTTTCGGAGCAAAAGACAGTTTATCATCTTTCATTCGCATTCCTCCAAATCCCTCTACGATACTCATCCATGTACCTGCCATAGAAGTGATATGTAAACCCTCTTCTACCTCTTTGTTATAATCATCCAGATCCAATCTTGACGTACGTAAATAAAATTTGTATGCCTGTTCCATCCTTCCCAATTTGGCAGCCTGAATACTGTGAACACATGGTGATAGGGATGATTCATGAACTGTAAAAGGCTCATAGAAATCGAAATGCCTTTCAAGTTCTTCTATACTGAAATGGTCTTCAAATAAATAAAACCCCTGTAATGTGTCTGCTTGTTTTATATAGGGGGAACGCAAAATTCTGTCCCAGCTCCATTTTTGATTAATCGGTCTTTGTGAAATATCCAGATCTTCAACTGTGATAAGTTCTTTGTCCAGGAATCCATCCTGCTGAAGGAAAATCTGCAATTCATCTGAATATGGAAAATACAAATTTTGTGTAATCTCTTTCCATTTATCCGTCTCCGTTTCAGTGAGTGACGTTCGTCCTATTATCCTGGTGTAATCTTCCACATAGCCTTCTTTTACTTTCTGTAATTGTTGTAATGTATATTCCATGCACCATTTTGCAAGATAATTGGTATACCAATTATTATTGACGTTATTCTCGTATTCGTTGGGCCCTGTCACGCCTAGAATTACAAACTTATTTTTGTCATTGGAAAATGTAGCTCTTTGACCCCAGAAACGGGAAATCCCTATCAGCACTTCGAGCCCCATTTCAGGTATATATGAATAGTCTCCTGTAAATCGATAATAGTTGTATATGGCAAATGCAATTGCTCCGTTCCTGTGGATTTCTTCAAAAGTAATTTCCCATTCATTATGACATTCTTCACCATTCATTGTTACCATTGGATATAAGGCTGCTCCATTAACAAAACCTAATTTTTGCGCATTCTCAATTGCTTTTTCCAGATGGTTATATCTGTATTGCAGAAGATTCCTGGCCACGAGGTGATCCTTGGTCGCCATATAAAAAGGAATACAATAGGCTTCGGTATCCCAGTAAGTACTACCTCCATATTTCTCTCCAGTAAATCCTTTTGGACCAATATTTAGTCTGGAATCCGTTCCCAAATAAGTTTGATTGAGATGAAATATATTAAATCGAATACCCTGTTGCGCATTTACATCACCCTGAATGCTTATGTCACTCATCTCCCAAATTTTAGCCCAGGTTGCTATTTGTTTTTCCAACAGTTCATCAAACCCAAACGAAGTAGCAGATTTGAGGGCCTTTTTAGCGGCATTTACCAATTCATCAGGCTGGTGATCTCTGGAAACGGTATAGCCTCCATATTTATAAAAAGTAACGTCTTCTTCCTGCTTTGCAGCATATGTATATTCATGCCCAACCCATAATTCTTTAACCTCTTCAGAAACATCCACTGGTACTTCAACTCCATCAGAAGTCAATTGGCATTCCATAAAAGTGCAAATCTCAAAATGAGTTTTCATGGTATGAGCCTCAATAAAGGCCTGTTTCCCTTCCGAACTCACTTTAGTAACATTCCAGAATTTATCGTCCCAATTACTGTCCTCGTTAGTAATGCCATTATCTAAATATGGAATAAATTGAATTGTAGCGTTTTTATTTACCAGTGTGATGTTATACTTAATGGCCCCTACTTCATCAATATCCAAGCTCAAAAACCGAACCACTTCAACATCAACAATAATAGCATTGGGTAAAGTAGCTGAGAAGTTTCTTTTATACCAACCCCCCTTCATATTTAGTTCTCGCCTGAAGTCCTTAATATTTGTACACGTATTAAGATCCAAAGGTTCTCCATCAACAAAAACGTTAATTCCAATCCAATTAGGAGCATTTAAGACCTTAGCAAAATACTCAGGGTAGCCATTTTTCCACCAACCTACCCTTGTTTTATCCGGGTAGTATACTCCTGCAATATAACTTCCCTGAAAAGTAGGACCAGAATACTGTTCCTCAAAATTTGCACGTTGCCCCATAGCACCGTTTCCAATACTGAAGAGGCTTTCAGAAGATTTTACGTTCTCCTTAATGAATCCTTCTTCAATTATAGACCATGCGTCTGGTTTGATGTATTCTTTATTCATTTTCCAATGCGTTAATATCTTTATCTAAGAATTGATTAAAATAGGCAATTAAGTATAATTTTCGGGATAAATACCTTAATTTTTGCTCTTAAGCAGTAAAATCAGGTCATCTAAAAACTTATGATCTATTTCAGTGAAGTTGTTAAAACCATAGTTAGCATCAGACAAAATTTTCACATCTCCAATTCCTATACTTTCCATACCTGCTATATTTGCAGCCTCTATTCCCGCCAATGCATCCTCAAAAACTACACAATTTGTTGGTTCTGCTCCTATTTTTTTTGCCGCTATTAAAAAGACTTCAGGATCTGGTTTAGCCTTTGTAACCTGAGTTCCATCCACAATAGCGTCAAAATAAGGCATTAATTGAACCTTTTCCATAATCGAAATGGCATTTTTACTTGCAGAGCCCAGTGCCATTGGAATTCTTTTCTCTTTAAGATATCCTAATACTTTGACCACACCGGGAAGTATTTCACTTTCGTCCATTTTGGAAATATATTTTAGATAATCCTCATTTTTTTCTTCCAACCATGTATCGAACTGTTCTTTTGAAACGGAAATATTTCCCATTTCCAACAAAAGTTCGAGACACCTTTTACGGCTTACCCCTTTAAATTTCTCATTGTCCTCTTTGGTGAAATCAATACCCAGTTCGTCGGCCAGGTTTTTCCAGGCCAGATAATGGTATTTTGCAGTATCCACAATTACTCCGTCTAAATCGAATATGAAACCGGTTTTTTTCATTTTAATTTTAATAAGTTTATTTGGTTGATTGTAGATTCTCTTTCAATCAGTGTTGCTTCAATAACTTCTGTCCTAAAAGTTTCTTCTTCTTCGTCAATT
>Ga0265303_10000760_pt1 | contig 18876 bp, 13 predicted proteins | sample Helome_2_FD_192494 | JGI IMG/M metagenome (GOLD analysis project Ga0265303, IMG submission 192494) | Marine sediment microbial communities from subtidal zone of North Sea - Hel_20160317 (Illumina Assembly) | ecosystem: Environmental > Aquatic > Marine > Subtidal zone > Sediment ... | reverse complement strand
ATTTCGTCCAGGTAGTTGGGTACCACCCGGATATCATCGGTCATACTGCGTAACTCCTCGGCCAGCGCCTGCGTTGTGACCACCACCCGATCGGCGATTCCCAGACACCTACGCACCCGTTTCCTTACATCCTTGTATATGGTTTTGGAAAAGGGATTTTTTGGCGGCATGGCATACATCAGGTCGTCCTGGCCAAAAACAATAAAGGTCTGATTCACTCGCTTGTAGGCCTCCATTGCATCCATGTAAGGATCGTGCATGGCGTTATGCATCAGCAGGCTGTCGGCCTGAAACCGTTCGAGTTCCGCACTACTCGGCAATTGAACGAGATCTTTCGAAAAAGGCAGAATCAGGCTGTTCGCGATTCCTTCGCCATGCATAACCTTCAGAGGCTGCTGGATACGGAATTTCCAGGAACCAATCGAACCAGCCCCCATACCAATGACACGGTGCAAGCTATCGTTATTGTGCGGCAGCTGCGCAGAATAGCTGTCATCTATAAAAAACCGTTTGCCAGCCAATCTCAGATTCGGGTTATAGGCCCGATCATTGGCAAGCTCGGTCAGTGAATTCGCGCATATTAGTTCGGATTCACGAATAACCAATTCATCCACATCGAACGCCTCCAGCTCGGACTGGCCATCACCGATAAACATCAAGGTTGAATGTGGTGTCCAGACAATCTTGCCGCCGCTTTCTCTCACTCGCAGGCAGAAATCAACCGCTTGGTAGAATGTCAGCCTGAGAGCAGTCGACATGCCCTCGACCGACTCGAATACCGACTTGCGAACCAGCATGCAACTTGTGGAAACCGCAGACAGTTCCTGCGCCACCTGGGCGCGCCCCATATAACCCGAATCCTCAAGGGCGAGACCTCCGAATGCCCCCATGCCGACGGAATATGAACCCGCCCCGGTAATTATGCCACCACCGACCACTGTCTTGTCCGATGAAACCAGGCGCGGCGCAACCACAGCAACATCCGGTTTCTGGAAATGTGCCACCAGACGTTCCAGCCAGTTGGGTTGAATCGCAATGGCGCCCGGGCTCATCAGCATCAGATATTCACTATCCGAATTGCGGACAAGCTTAAGTACCTCTTGCCACTGGACGCCGGATTGTGGATAGCTGACAACATCAATATTTTCTCTGCCACGCAAGGCAGCGGGAACATCGACAGTATCCCTGATCAGCAGTTGAACCCGGAAATCCGGATATCGCGTGTGTGATAGCAGGCTGTCCAGGAACAACTCCAGCTTCTCCGGCTTTCCGCTGACAGGGACAATGATCTGCACCGGTGGTTTGTCATCACAGGCATAGTCGACAAAGCAACTGCCGAACAGGCTGCCCGGTTTCGCTTCACCGTCAATGCCGCAGCGTTTGAGGTGTGCCGTGACACTCGTACGGCGATTGGTGGCAACAAGATCCTGATCCAGGGCTAACTGGAAGCGATCCTGACGATGTATCAACACATCCGGGATGTGGCCGACCACTTGCTCACCGTACTGCTCGATGACCCGAAAGACGGCATCATAACTCTCAGCACCGGCTCGAAGCCCATAGAGGCCTGCCGCAAGCAGCGCCTGCCGTTGCATAAGAACGAACGTCCCCATATAAGGCATGGCGCGCAGCAAATCCAGGTTGAATTCCGGTTTGAACAGGGGATCGTAACGTTCTCCGCTGGCATCAATCCGGTCTTCATCCAGATACACCAGACGCCATTCCGGATGTTGATGCAGATGCTCCACATGCAGATACAGGCTGTGTGGTTCCAGGATAGTGCCGGCTTCCAGCAAACCCAGCCAGTCGGCTCCTGACGTCTTGACAATGGTATTCACACTATCCATCAGGTCACCTTCGACCTGATGCCATTCCAGCATGTCCATCTCGTCGAACAGCGGGTCTGGACAAGGAACACTGGAAACGACGCTTAGCCCCCACCCGCCGTACAATTGCCTGCTAAGAGAGTCAAGTGTATCCGCCAGCGCCTCTTCCTGACCTGATACATGAGCCATCACCAGATGAAAAGAAGGCTGGAGTGTCCAGCTGCTCATCATGCGCCTGGTAAAGCGCTGCATGTCTCGCTCCTGTAAGCTATGGACCTCCAGCCATTTCCGATAGGCGGTTTTCTGTTCCTGGTCATTGCCATCGGAATGTTGTTCGATGTCTGTCCCGACCCGTTTCCCCACTTCCGGATCGATCTGACTGCTTATTCCGGGTTGGTTTGCGCTGACACTATCGGCTTTGGCATCCGTGTTACCACATTGTGCCAAACCGCTTGCGGTATGTGTCGCCACTGGTGGCGTCAGTGCTGCAAGCCAGACATCCAGGGGCCGGTCCAGCACATGGCTGGAGCTGGAACGATCATGTGACAGTTCTCTTTTCTGTTCCACTGCATCAGAACCATCGAGGTGCGCGCGAATAGCATCGGCATCAGGAACCACCCTGACATCATCGATAATAGCGGACCATGTGTCGGCAAGCTGACGAGTCGGCACCAGCAAGCGATCACAGCATGCCAGCGCCCAAAGCATACGTTGTTCTTCCTCATAGCCCCGCGAGCCAGGCTTTTTAAGTTTTTTCACCGGAACACATTTACGGTCATCCAGTACCAGCACTTTGAACACCGATTTGTTGAATTCCGCGTAGTACTCGAGCGCATTCAGCTGAATATCTGACATCGGTGCACGAAGCAAAAGCACATCGGGTTTCGCCTGCTCCAGTTCTACCGGCTGCGGCATCCATTTTTCCGTGCCACCGTGGGTAGCCGTATAGGTGCAACGCAGGCTATTATTTTCCTGTAGCTGCGATAACAATGACTTCATAGAAAAGTAATCATCGCTCCAGTCGGCCGTCGGAAATACAACAAGCCGCAAACAGTCATGGCGATGCATATCCCAACCCGGAAATAATTTATCTTCCGGCAAAACATCCCGACTGGAAAGACCGAGGTTTCTGCTATATGCCGGGTCATTGGCCAGAACCGGCAGCCATTTTCGAATAAGTGCCAGACACTCCTGCCGACGATTTTCTGCATCATCTTTCTTTTTGGCCTTCTTTTTCTTTTTTAGACTGAATGAGCCGTGATGCATAAGCACTGCATAGGGCGTATAGACGACGCGGAGCCCCTTTTCCCTGACCTTAAGGCACAAATCGACATCATTGAAAAGAATTGAAAAACTCTCTTCGTCCAAACCACCTACGGAAAGGTACAGATCCTTTTCGATCAACAGACACGCCGCCGTTACCGCAGAGACTCCACGCACGGTGAGATTCTGCCCCATATAGCCCGGTGATTCCGCCGCAGCTCCGTCATGCGAATGATTTGCACAGCCGGACATACCAACAACAACTCCTGCATGTTGTATTGTTGTATCCGGGTACAGGAGGCGAACCCCGACGATCCCAACGTCCTTACGCTGACCAAGGGACAACATCCTATCCAGCCAGTCTTCCTTGATGACCTCAGTATCATTATTCAGGAGTACCAGATAGTCGCCTTTTGCCAGCTCTGCAGCCATATTGTTGATTGCAGAATAGTTATACGGTTTTGGATACTTCACAACCCTTATACGTGGATCATCGCGTTGGATCTTATCGAAATATTCCAGTGTCTCCGCTTTGTTACTGTTGTTATCGATCACTATCACTTCAAAATTCCGGTACCCTGTTTTCCCTAACAGGCTTGATAAACAGGGTTCCAGAACCTCTAGTCCATCTTTTGTGGGAATGATGATTGATACGAACGGCGCAGTGGCGTGTTGGTACTCTACGTAGAAGACTCCCGGCCTGTATCCATCTATCACGTGCGATTTCAGCGCGCATCTTTCAAGGTGCTGCCGCAGGTAGTCTTTACGTCTGCTGATCGCTGCAGGCATACTCTCCAGGCGGGTATTCTCGTCATAACTATGGAAAAGAACCGCCGTGTCATGCGTAAATACAGCCTCGCCACCATCCTCAATGATTTTCAACAATACCCCGTACAAAAAGTCATAATGTGCCAGGGACACCAGACCGATATCTTTCCTGACTGTTTCTGTCTTTAGTAGACAACCGTTTCCAATATAGTCGGATGAACGCAGCAGATCGATGTCGGCCTCGGGCTTGAACTTTGCATCAAAGAACTCTCCAAGCTTATTCACCGAGTCGGTATCGGAATAGACAACTTCAACGCCCTCTGTGACGTCAGCAAGATCAAGCATTGAAACCAGGAAATGAGGCTCCAGCCGGTCGCCGGAAATCATGAAGCTAATCCAGTCAGCGGAAGATTCCCTGACCAGCTTCCCCAGCTCTGTCTCCAGACAATCTGTCTCTATCCACTCCAGATTCAGTTCTGAATCGAATTCTTCTGTAATCACCTGACTGCCTGAAATAACGGATAACCCCCATCCGCCATATAACTGGGAGACCACGGAACTTATCGAGTCGACGACCGGATTTCGATCTGTGTGTACATCAATAAGCACAATATGCACCGAAGGACATTTTGACCATTTTGTGCGCACGCGATTTTCGAACAAAGTGATGTCATAATCTTTCAGCGCATGGTGATCCTGCCATTTATTGTAGAGCTCTACGCTGAATCCACCGGACTCACTACCCCTTTCAAAGACCGTTGTTGTTTCAGATCCCTGCCGAGCATCGCCGGATTCCCCGGCAGGGTATCCGTCCGCAGCTGAATTGAGCTGTTCCTTCCAGTCTTTAAGTTTCAGCTCACCATTTCCATCTGCACGCAATTTATCGCCCAGTGCGCTATAAACCTCATTCACAAGATCCTGAACAATTTTCACCTCCGGGGCTGCCTGAACGGCTTCCAGCGCATAGCGGTAGGCTTGTGTGGTGCCCAGGAAAGGGCACTGGAAGTAGGACCGGTCAATTTCCAGACACAATCTCGCCACGGTAACTTTGGCGGTTATGATCGCCGCTTCGCGCGCCTTTCCCTTGAGGCTGGCAGGAACAGAATACAGGCGTTCCGGTGACCAGCGTTGAATGGCATTCAGAGCGCATATAGCCGTTTCATAATGGCATGCAAATGCAACATCCTGCGGTCTGTTGACGCTCAGGTTAGCGCCATGAACACGATATTCTGTCAGCCTGTCGTCGAGACGTGCAATTTCATGATTATCAAGGATGCGCAGCCAGAGATCGTAGTCCTGAAGATAGCGCAACTCGGCATTATGCAGCCCTACTTTCAGCCAGACATCTTTACGCGCCATAACAGAGGGGGCGCTGAGAAAGTTCCCTCGCAAAAGCTGTAATCTGATGTCTGAAATAGGCGTGTCGAAAATATCAGTCACCACATCAAACCGATTACCCTCTGCGTTAATCCCCACTACCTTTGTAAATACAGTGGACACATGAGGATTCCGGTTCAGATATTCGACCTGCTTGTTAAGCCGATCCACGTGCATCCGGTCATCGGAGCCCAACAACGCGACGTATTCCCCTTTCGACTCGAGTATCGCCCGATTAAGCGCCCCCGATGGCCCGGTGTTTTCCTCCAGCAGAACCAGTCTGATTTTATCGGGATATTGTGCAGCGATATCCCGCAGAATTTCCGGGGATCCGTCTGTTGAAGCGTCATCCACGACAATGAGCTCCCAGTCACTTAGCGACTGCGCAATGACCGAGTTTACCGCCTCGGCAATAAACCTCTCGTGGTTATAAGAGGCAATGCAAACACTAACAAGCGGCAAGGGATTCATTTTGGCATTCCTTTTTAATAGCGGAAATTACTGTTCCGATATCCTTTTCGGGCATGTGAGGACCAATCGGCAGACTGAGCACTGTTTGGGAAAGACGTTCAGCAATCGGATAGGACGCCGCACAATGTTTTTCATTTTCATAAGCCCCGGACGCATAGGGGGGGACAGGGTAATGTATACCGGTCTCAATATTGTGGCTGGTCAGGCGTTCTTTCAGCCCATCGCGGTCCGGGTGTCTGATGACAAACAGGTGCCAGCTTGGGCGCACCTGGTCGGATGGGACGGGCATTTCCAGTCCGTCTATATCCCCGACTGTTTCCAGGTACCTGGCGGCAACCTTCCCACGCCTGGCATTCCATTCGGGCAGACGTTGAAGCTTAGCCCTTAAAATAGCGGCCTGAAGTTCGTCCAAGCGGGAATTGGCGCCACATAAGTCGTGTGAATATTTTTCGATCGAGCCATAATTGCGTAGCTTTGATAGGCGTTCTGCAACATCGACATCATCCGTGACTACCGCTCCGCCATCACCGCAGGCTCCCAGGTTTTTGGCCGGATAAAAACTGAAAACAGCAGCATCTGCCAGATGTCCGGCGCATTTTCCCCGGTACGTGGCGCCATGAGCCTGTGCGGCATCTTCGATTACTCTGATGTCATGTCTGTCAGCAATGCTGCTGATGGCATTCATGTCCGCAGGGTGCCCATACATATGGACCGGAATAATGGCCCGTGTTCTGGACGTGATAGCAGCTTCGATTTTTTCCGCATCAATATTGGCACTGTCCAGCCTGCAGTCGACCGCCACCGGTCTGGCTCCAACTGCACTGACTGCAAGCCAGGTGGCAATAAAGGTAAAGGCCGGTACGATGACCTCGTCGCCGCTGCCTATATCCATGGCCTGAAGAACCAGCTTTAGCGCGTCGAGTCCATTACCCACGCCAACACAATGGTCAGCACCACAGAATGCAGAGAACTCGGTTTCAAAAGCCTCCAGTTCCGGGCCGAGCACATACCAGCCAGACTTCATCACACGTTGAAGAGCCGCATCCATCTCCAGTTGCAGTTCATCGTATGCAGGGCGCAAGTCAAGAAACGGGATCATCCCCTCAGATCCTTTAACGCCTGAAGATATTGATCGTAGTCACGAAAATAATCATTTTCGTCATAGTGATTGGAAGCCAGCACCAGACAGACTGATCCGGAAGAAAAATTATCTATTTCACGCCAGATCATGGGACACACATAGAGGCCATGATAGGAACGATTGAGGTGGTAGCGATGCTTCCCGTTCCCCGCATCCAGTATTACATCAAAGCTTCCCGACATAGCGACAATCAGCTGATGCAGCCCCTTGTGCGCATGCCCTCCCCGTTCCGCACCTCCTGGTACATCATAGAGGTAATACACGCGCTGAATATCGAAGGGCACCTGCTGCCGCCCCTCAATTGCGGTTAGATTGCCCCTTGGGTCTGAAATCTTTGGTAGATCGATAATCCTGCAGTTTTCCTGCTTCATGATTGCCCTTCCCTGATCAAGCTGCCGCCACCGAGTCTGTAGTGGCACCCACACCGGCATTCAACGAAACCGGACTCGTCAATCGGCAGACTGTCACCACAAACACAGACCCAGCCGGCAAAACGCGCCGGGTTCCCATAGACCTGGGAGAAATCCGCAACGTCCCGGGTTACGACACTGCCTGCACCGACCATCGCCCAGCACCCTATACGAACTCCCGGAAGAACAGTTGCGTTAGCCCCGATACTGCAACCACGCGCAAGGCGTGTTTGCGGATATTCTTCCGGATATTTTTTACTTCTCGGTCTTTTATCATTGGTAAATGCCGCTGCCGGCCCTATAAACACATCGTCCTCCACAACCAGACCATCCCATAAATACACACCTGACTTGAGCGTGACCCGGTCACCGATTGTTACTTTCCCCTCTATAAGCGTGTGATCGCAGATATTGCAGTCCACACCAATGTTGGCACCCGATAAAATATGACTGTATGCCCAGATACTCGTTCCTGCTCCAACCGATACGCCCTCATCAACCAGAGCCTGAGGATGTATTTTCGCCGTTTCATTGACTGCAGCTTGATTATTTCTCAACACCCTCACTCCTCGAATTCACACACAGGGTCACCAACGCCAATCGTGCGACCATGCCTCACCCTCGTCAGAATCAAGCCTTGCGACATACAGGTCCAGATCCTGTTCAGTATCCACTTCACACCAACGTCCCTCAATTTCGACGACACGTACTGATATATTTTCGCCAATCAGTTTCTGCAGCAATGTCGTCATATCCAGACTGTCAATAGCAGATCTGTCATGCTTGCCAATAAGCCTCCTCGTTTTCATCCATCCTGCCGGACTGAACCTCAACAGACCCATATACTGGCCACGTATATCGATAATATCCGCGGTTTTTCTCCCAATATCAGTCAGACAGCCATTGTGCTCACGAAATGTTTCCGCATCACACAGAGGATCATCAAAACGTGCCTCCCAGAGTTCTCGCCATCTGGAATCATAGCTAATCGCTAATTCTGCATTGAGGTTGGCGAGTCGCGTTACAGCATCCGGGTGATAGACAATATCACTGTATGACACGATGCATGTTTCCTGTTCGAGCACACTTGATGCGCACATCAGGGAGGCGACCATATTGGTCAGGTCCCAGCGCGGATTGCCGATCACCTCGCAACCGTAGCCTTCCAGATACGTTTTTCGATAACCTCCTACAATCAACACATCCTGAATACCCGCTTTACGCATTGCCTCGATCTGCCATTCCAGCAGTGTTCTACCGGCAAGCCTGGTCAGGCATTTTGGAGATTCGTTGGTCAGTACTCCCATTCGTGTTCCACGTCCCGCAGCAAGAATAATACCTTTCATGATTCCGATATCCGGCTTACACCCGGCCACCATAGCCAAACAACCATTGAATCACCCCCCTGTCCTCAAGTGAGTACGACACATCCCGTTCTGGATGCCACATCAAGCCAAGCACCGCTCTGTTGTCCAACCGTACAGCCTCGACCCAACCATCATGTGTCGTTGCCAGTGCATGCAAAGAGGGCTGAAGATTCTCAACACGTATTCCGTACCGATGAAATGAATTAACCAGCCTTTTACCAGCCCAGTGTGTGCCTGACGGGTCTTCGGTGATATTCACCTCGTGTTGTGCCGCCACGTGGGTCACCTCGTCACACTTTTCAAGCTTTCCACCCAGATTGGTGTGTAGCAACTGCAAGCCACGACATATCCCCAGTACGGGCTTCCCGCTTTCCGTAAAATACTCCAACAGCAGTCTCTCCGTGATATCTCTGAGGCTGTTTTCCCCGATATCGTTGCCACCACTCAAAATCAATCCATCCAGCTGCCAGGCGTCGGAAAACTCCACCACACCCTTCCCCAGATTAGGGACAGGTATCCAGTGCACACCCGGCAGCGCAAACTCCATATAGCTCGCCCAGTGGAGCGCCAACGCATCGCGTGGCTCTGGATACCCCTCGGCGTCGACCACTCGCATCGTGATCCCTATGCGCCTGCATGCAACCCTAGTCGCCATACACAGGTTTCAGACGCTTGTCATCACAATCGAGCAATGCGGTTCCGCAGCTACTCATACGCTGGTACATCTGCTCACCACAACCGATCGCTGCCGGCAAGCCGAATTCTGCGCAACGGATAGCCATATGGGAGTTGGTACCCCCAAACTTGGTGATCAGTCCTTTAATACCTTTGGTAAATATCCAGTCGAAACCCGGATCGGCATTTTCGATACATGCGATCTTCCCAAACAGATTGACCGTACCGGTCGAGCGACCATCAAGTACCTGTACCGGCGCTTCGATTCGGCCACTACCGATATAATTGGCGATACTGCGATACAAGGGTACAACGTACATATCTCTGACCCCCCTGAGCAGGTATCCCAGTTTCAGTGCCTGCGCTGCCCGCAACGCACACCGACCTTCTTCCGCCTTGGAAATAAAGTATCGATCGGCATAATCAAGCAGTGGCTCCCTGAGTACGGTTGTCAAATCGTTCCACGAAAGGAAAGACAAATCATCACGTGAAAGCCCCTCGCATTCTCCCCAACGCAGCAGACTTTCCAGGGCGTCCGACAGGTTCCGCGTGAAAACGAATTTCCCCCACTCCCTGCCCGTAATGGCACGCTGTGCATACTCAATCAACCGGGTTCCGTCGATACTGGATATACCAGCCTCATCGAGAAGCTGATTCAAGCTGTATTCCTCGTGGGGAAGGAGCTTGAAGTGTTCTGTACTCTGGCTGCCCTGTGACACCTGCAGCTGCATAAAGAGGTCTGTTCTCTCGTCATAACGCAGGGAGGTAATATCGTAGGTACCAGGCCGCAGATGGCCGTATTTTTCCATGAACGTCGCCTGCGTGATTTCCGTCCTGGCGACCCTCTCATAGTCATCCGTTAAATCACTGGTAACGGTATGCAGCGACCGTTTTAGAAGAACAATGCGTTGCGGGTCGATAGCCCCCCTGCTGACAGCCGAACGCAGCAGTGATTCGGCAATAAACGCATGACGCGCCAGAATGGAGAAGTTCCAGGTACCCAGTTGCTTACATTCTTCAATCAGCTTGTAGGCGTGGTTTAGCGCGGCCATACCTGACAGCGATGCAGGCCCCTTGCGTGCCACCTGGCGCCTGTTCAGGAGATTGATCGCATCCCATGCACGAGCCAGGCTGCCTGTGGGTGTGAGCGCTACATTCCTGTCGGTCAGGCTGGTCAATACTCCCCTGTAGTCTTGATACTCCCTGTTACCAAGGACACCCTGATAACAGGCTTCATAACGCGCGTCGAAATTGAAGTCCATACAACTCTGGACGACCTCGAACTCGACCTTGTCGTGCAGTTCAGGTTGAGAGTGCAGCCGCTCCAGCCAAGCGTTTACAAGCCTGTCTGCGGACTCAGTACAGACTTCTGCCGGAATAAACGAGTTAAAGCTGTTGCGTACATCGATGTAGGGGTGACAGGCGATTACGACCATTAACTCTTCACCCGGAAGATCCCGATATCCCATGGCCTTCCGCGACAGGCGCCAGATATCCCGGGTTACCAGTTCGCGATAGAGTGAGATAGCCAGCGGCCGCGGTGTGGTGCCGATAATTTCGGCCGGATTCCAGTCCGGCATCACACCAAATATGCTCTTATCGCCAAGCAGACCATCACGTGGACGGGAATGCTCCTGTACAAAGCGGTCAATAAATTCCAGTTGCCGCGACAGCCTGCGCTCTGTGACCGGATGCCAGCTTTTGCATACGGTGATCTGTCGCACCTGGAACAGGTAAAGCGCTCCTTCCTTGGTCAAGCCGAACTCAATATCCAGCGGTACATCCCCGAACAGAGCTTCAAGCTCCTTTGCCAGAGACAAAAACTTCAACAAGCGATCCGACTCTATATGGCCAAGATCCTGATTCCTGTAAATCAATACCGTCTTATGTACACCGTCACCACCGGTAATTGAATCAGTGCGTCCGGTCTCATCATCATAGTTAATAACATAGTAGGGCGCGCCGTGTTCAAGATCATACGTCATGATCACGCCGCTGACTGCGACATTGGGCAACATAGGCTGCACCAGTACCTGGTCATTTGGATCGCCTGCATAAGAACTGATTACATTCTCAATTGCTGATTCAACTGCCTCCAGGCTGCTACCATCTACACTCAGACAGGTTTGATAAGCACCAGCCATGGATTGCAGCTGGCCGTCCTCGCACTGACTACTGCTTCGTACAGCCAATCTGCTTCCGGCAAATGCCCGCTGGATGTTATCCAGAATATCCCGTTTACTTTCATGCCAATCGCAGACAGAAAAGTACTGCAGGTCAAGTATGGATGCTCCGCACAACACTCGCTTCAGCCTAGCCAGTGTTTCAGCCTTGGTGCCAAAACACTGCGTTGCGCGCTCAGTTGAATGATTATTTAGAGCAAGAGGTTCCGGCAGGCTCATTGGCGGTTACCTGTTACCGATGGCCAGCAGGGCAAGGTGCTTTAATACAGGGTGAATAACGTAATAGTCCCTTCCTTGTTCAATTGTTTGTGATCTCAGCGTACGCCATCCACCCTGGTTGGTATAATCGCCAAGCACCTTGACGAGAAGATCAGCTCGTATTGCAGAGTCGTATACATAGTCCACATCCAAGCCCGCTGGCGGAACAGGATAGCTTTTACGCGCAATGACCGGACCAGCGTCAATTTCATTCGACAACAGAATGGCCGAAGCAGAGCAGTTCCGCTCTCGTAAAATACTGTAATAGATTGTGGTGCTACCTCGATAATCCGGCAGCCAACCACCGTGTATGTGAAGAAACGGTGCATTCAGTCCCAGCAGCTCCGAACTCACAATCTCGCCACCATAACCGGAGTACACCACCAGTTTCGGTGCTAAATCACCCAGCGTTTCTACAATCTCCGGGGAATTGACCGACTCGCAGGTCAGTATTGTTGTATCCCACTGCCGGACCAGACAACTGTCTTCCAGCGGCACTGATAAATCCGGCACCAAGACAGCTTGCTCCACCTCGTTGAAGCAGACGTCCACGCTCTGGCCCGGTCGCCCAGTCTTGCTGCCGCCATAAATCAGCACCTGTTCCGGATCAAGACCGTGTGCCGCCATGCACTGTGCATACGCCTGTGAGCGTGCGGTCCGCGCTGCAAGGAACAGGACATCCTCCAGTTTCACAATTTAATCTCCAGAGTATCTGCGAGCCACTCAATATGGTGCTCTTCCCTGCCCAGAAGATCAGAGAGTTGTTCTTTACCTGCCGATGACAGCAGATGACGTACGCTAACCAGCGTATCATTGCACTTCAACAGAACATTCAGATATGCGATATCGCCCGTAAGGGTATAAGCCGCGTCCATTAACCCGGAAAACCCGGTGTAAAGTTCGACATTCCGCCAATTTGAACCCGGCTCCGGCTTGTGTGGATACTCGCTTGCATAGCTGCAATATACCCGTTTAGAAACCTCGAAACGTTTGCGCAGAATGTCTGTCCAAAGTCGTGTTTCATCCGAAAATTCACCAGACGACAACTCGCTCATGAGCCTGTACAGCAGTGTGCGAGTGTCAATCCCGCCATCTTCCGACAGCCTTTGTGAGCGGGTTTCGGCAAGCTCATCCGGTTTCCCGAATAGATCACGGGCAGCGTGTACACGTGCCTCACGCCACGCATTTATAAACTTCTCACCGTGAAACCGCGTATAGAAATATGTATTCCTGTCTTCAAGACGGTTACCTTGCGAGTAGATATATTCCACGGAGCTCATGCTGCAACCTCGCTCACCCGGGACAGAATCTGCACCGCCATATCCTCGTGTCTGATCCGGATGTCGCTGTTGTCGATGGTTATATCGGGTGACACTGGCGTAGGAAACGGAATATCCACACCCACGACATTCTTCATTTCCCCTTTCTCTGCAGCCGAATACAGGCCTTTGCTATCCCTCGCTTTTACTACATCCAGCGGTGTCGACACATACACTTCCAGATAGCCGGACAGATTCTCACGGTTCCAGTCAGATATATCGCCAAACAACAGGAGGATATTGCACACTACATTTATCCCCTGACGATCAAGCCAGGCGCAAAGCTGTTTTATACGCTCTGCGTTTTTACGCCGCCCTTCAATTGAATAGTCAGAGCCGGAGTTACCCTGGTTGAATATTTCACGAACCTCGTCACCATCGACCAATACAGTGTTTGGCTCCCGTTTTTTCCATTCCTTGTACACGCATTTTCCGATAGTTGTCTTGCCCGCACCTGACAAACCGATCAGCCAAATAACCATTCGTTCATCTCCTGTACATCAGGCAGCCAGGATGATTTCCCGGTTCCCCAGTGCCTGTGCGGCGACACTGGCTGAAAACCCCTGGTACGGTGCAAAGTAATAATTTCGCAGCTGCCGGCGGATCAGCTTCTGTTGTTCCCATACAATCTCGTCCTCCAGCAGTCCCCAGATTTTTGGAACGGTAAAGGTATCCAGGTTGGGTAAGCTCTGGCGCAGGGCAATATCGGCGGAGTCACCACCCGTCAGTGCATCTTTCTCAGCACCGGGCACGTTGAGCAGGATGGTCTTTTTATCCAGGTAGAGAGCACCGAATGCGGGACCGCCGTAGTCACAGACTAAAAAATCGGCGATCTGGAACAATTCAAGATTATCTACGTGTTCGGTAATCACCCGGGTAAAAGGCAACTGCTGAAGGCGCTCGATCCTGGCATGCTCGGTCTGTACTGATAAAGGATGGGGTTTGACAATAACGTTATACGCTGACGCCAGTAAGGAAATATATTCAGAATACAGATCCAGCGAGCAAAGCTCCCTCCAGGTTGGCAACCACACAATAGTCTGAAGATCAGGGTTACATGCATACTGCGCAGCAATTTTCCCACTATCATGGCTTGTTGAAAAATACTCGTCATAACGCGGGTAGCCCATCTGCAACTTGACAGTCGATTCGCAAAAAGCCAGCTTTTCTACCTGGTAAGGGCCAAAACACATAATCATGTTGTAAAGCCGGTTCCAGTCTGCAAAGTTATGCTTGGCCTTGCCGAGTGCATACATAAAGCGAATATTGTATTCACCCAGAACACTTACCAGCGGTGTACCGTTGATATTCTCGAGGCAATGATTTGACACCAGATGGCGGTAACGCTGCCGCCCCTGTATACACTGCTCAACATCAACGGTCCGATAGCCCCGCTCAGCGGCAATCCGGTGGATTCGTGCGCGCTCTTCACTCGAACCGGTTACAACAATTTCAAACTCATCGGCTGACATGAGTTTCCACACCGCCCCATAATGGTTGAACATTTCGGCAAGGTGCACCAGAAATCCCAGCTGTTCCCTGACTTTTGACATGCCTGTACCCCGATATCGTTAAGCCTCCTTAATGCAATATACCTGCCATTATATATCTTTTTGAATAACAAATAGTTACATTGCCTCTTTCTGACGGCCGCCAGAATTACGACACATTTATGTCATTTCATGCCGGTTTATGGACCTCTGTCGCCTGGCGCACTCTTCTTTCTGAGTTATATAGCTGCAATACTGTCAGCAGACGTATTAGAATCGCGCGCTTCGGCCAGCAAGCGCCGCTGACAGGGCTCGGCCTCGCGCCTCAGGTAAATGTTTCAAGATCATCTGCACCGAGAGATTCATGTCTGGTTTGCACAACCTGACCACGTCACCAATCCGGCCTCACTTGAACAATATCGCGCAATCCTGTCCACGCAGGAAACCACTCGTTACAGGCGTTTTCACTTTCCCGCAGACAGCCAGCGCTATTTGATTGCACACGCTCTGCTTCGCAATACTCTCTCGAAATACGCTGATCTCCCACCCACCAGCTGGACATTCACACAGGGAACTCACGGACGCCCTGAAATCAGTAATCCGGAGGTTCCGGCCATACGCTTCAATCTCACTCACACAAAGGGCCTTGTCGGCTGTGTAGTAACACTGGAAAACGACTGTGGCATTGACGCTGAAGCACTCAGCAGCCGTCATGACCTGAGCGGCATTGCACAACGCATGTTCTCTGTGGATGAATCGCGTGAATTACAACGGTTGAAGGGTTCTGTTCAGCTGGACTATTTTTTCGCTCGTTGGACCTTGCGAGAAGCCTACGTCAAAGCGCAGGGAATAGGTATTTCCTTTCCGACCCGGAAGCTGACCTTCACGGTTAATAAAGACAGCTCGGCTGAAGTCTTATTTCACCCGGATATCGAAGACCAAGGGGAAAACTGGCGCTTCGAGCTATTAAAACCCACCGCAGAGCACATAGCCGCCCTCGCCATCCGCCGAAACGGTGATATTGAAAAGAAGATTGTTACGCGTTTTATCGAATTTTAGGTGAAGGAAAACACATCGTGCTCAACAGCGGTCTGCTGTCCGCTGCTACAGGAAGTTGAACAGGTTCAGATTCTGTACCTTTACAAACGACTGTTGCGCTGCCTGCAGGATAACACTCTCCTGGCTCAGCCGGGTGGCCGCTTCGGCATAGTCCAGATCCTCGATCGTCGAACGGGTCTGCTCAAGCTGCACCAGTAGCGCCCCATTGATATTCTCCTGGCTTTCCAGGGCATTCAATCGTGCCCCCGCAGAAGCTCTGGCTCTGAGCAGATGATCCATAGTCCGGTCAAGCTGATCGAGGCTGCTGTCATTCGGTGCATTGGCTTCAAGATCTGTGGCCAGGTTTTCAAGGGTGGTGAAAATATCTTCGAAGCCACCGCTCCCGTCGGCAATATCCATAAATACGGCCTGCCCGGAGTCACCATCGGCCAACTGGCGTGCCGGCCCGATTTGAATCTGACGTTGGCCCTGATCCCCGGCGTAGCTGAACACACCCGGGGCCGTTTCACTGAACGGCACGGTCAGCACCTGAAAACCGGCAAACATATACTGACCGTTGCCATCCTTGTGATTGGCGAGTCCCATAGCGTTGTTGGCAAGCTGGCGGACTTCAGCGGCAATCGCAATCCGTTCATCGGCGCCATTTGTATCGTTGAGTGCCGACACGGTCAGTTCTCTGACGCGCTGCAAGGCATCGCCGACAGATCCCAGGACGCCGTCCTGCAACTCAAGCCGGGTGCGCACGGCCAGAATATTGCGCTGAAACTGTGCCGTGGTTTTCGACGTTTCCGACAAACCGATGAGCTGTGCCGAACCCGTCGGATCATCGCTTGGATTGACAATACGTTTGCCGACGGCCAATTGGTTCTGGGTTTTGAGCAGCCTGCTCTGCTGGTCCAGTATCGAACTGATACCCTGGCGGAACATGTGCAAGGTACCGATACGCATCACTATCTCCCAACAGCGTTCAACAGCGTCTGGAATGTCGAGTCGGCCACCGAAATCACCTGCGCAATAGCCTGATAAGCCTGTTGAAAACGTATCAGGTCAGCGGCTTCTTCATCGAGATTGACGCCGGACAGGGTATCACGTGATTCCTGTGCCTGAAGCAGCAGCGCGCCCTGCGCCTCGGCGGTGACTTGTGCGCTGAACGTTTGCGTACCCAGCTTGCTGATCAATTGACCATAGGCCCCCTGAAAATTGGTTGAACCGTTCTCCATGGTCTGCCCGCTTTGCAACCCGGCCAGTAACAGCGCATTGCTGTTATCACCGGGTGCCGCCGCAGCCGCTGGCGCAGCGGCGGCGATCTCGCGTGGATTATTTATCAGCAGGCCCATGGCAAAGCTGCCACTACGGGTCGGCCGAATCTGAAAACGGTCACCCGCTACTGCACCACCGGCGATTTCAATACTTAATCCATCGACGACAAAGGGATCTGCGGCACTACCACTACCGGTCATAGCCACTGCCTGGTTATCACTGAGCCGGTTAAGTGACCAGGCCGCACCGCCAAAACTCAGCACATAGTCGTCGGTTGTCAGACTGGCCATATTGGCAGTGTCGAAGGATGCGCTAACCGTTGCAGCACCGGTGTTACCGGTACTGGCAGCAGTTTGCGGACTGGTGATGGAAAAGTAATCCAGCCCCGGCGCACCGTCAAAATCCATACCCAGCGTATGCTGCCGGTTAAATTCGCTTGCCAGACTGACTGCGATCCGGCCCAGTGAATTTTCGGCCGGAGTCAGCACCTGATCACGAAAATCCAGAACAGCGCCCAGTTTGCCGCCAGTCAGGCTTTCGGATATAACCGCTGTTGCTCCGCTGTTGACTATCGCTACCTCTGTACGGCTGGAATCGAAGTCATTTACAACTGTCTGCAAAGGTGAAGCAAGAAAGCCGGTGACAAGCGATTGCCCGCTGCCGACAAACACGTTCAAGGCACCGTCATCCTGCTCCACGGTACGGACGAAAACCAGTTCGGACAGGCGGTTGACCATCTGATCACGCTTGTCGAGGAGATCATTGGGCGTCTCGCCACTACCCTGGCTGGTGGCCTCCGCTATGTTCTTGTTGGTATCCGCGATTGCCGCACTCAGACCATTGATCTCGGTTACGATATTCCCGAGATTCGCGTCGATCTCCGCACCAATGGACTTGAGCTGACTGTCCAGGTTGTGGAAGCGGGCGACCAGCGAGTCAGACTCGGACAGCAGCAGCTGGCGGGCGGGTATAGAGGCCGGGTCATCTGCGACAGTCTGTACGGCATCGAAGAAGCTCTCCAGGCCGGCACTCAAACCCGCATCGGCGTCACCAAGAATGTCGCTTACGCGTCCGGAAAACTGAAACAGGGTCTCGTATTGTGACGTGGAACTGCTTGTTTCACGCAGGCGATCCACCACGAACTGGTCAAACATGCGCCTGACGCCTTCGACATGCACGCCGTTGCCAATATAACCCTGGCCGGTAAAACTGGGCTGACGAGTACCCAGTTCCACGCGCTGGCGGGTGTAGCCTTCGGTATTGGCATTACTGATGTTGTGGCCGGCAACCGAGAGGGAGCGTTGAAAGGCCTGCAGACCGGAGACCGCAGTCCCGAGTAACCCTACCGCCATGACACAATCTCCCGCACTCTGCTGTGGACCAACCTGGCAACCGACATGTCAAATCACCTCGTGATCAGCTTAACGGCTCAGACACAGAATCCTTGACACCTGACAGCGCATCGCGGAGCCGCCCGCTGTCCATGATTCTGTTGATTTTTCCTGAATATTCAGGATCTGTGGCATACCCCGCCTCAGCCAGAGCACGTGCGAAAGACGGTGCATCCGCCGCCGTGTTCAGGGCCTCCCGGTAACGCGGGTTGGATTTGAGAAAATCGACATAGTCGGCAAAACTGTCGGCCGGTGAAGTGTAGGCGCGAAACGTGGCGTGCTGCTTGCGCATCACGCCGTCTTCGAACTCAATGGTTTCCGTTAGTGCACGCTCGCCCTGCCAGCGCGCATCCGCCTTGATACCGAAAAGATTAAAACTGTTGCTTCCATCCGTACCGCGAATCACATGTTGCCCCCAACCGGTTTCCAGTGCAGCCTGGGCCAGCAACAGCTCCGGCCGGGTACCCAGATCACGTGCGGCACGCTGCGCGTGCGGCCAGAGTTCCTTGACAAAAGCTTCAGGTGAATCCGGCTTCCAGTCAGGTGCAGCATTCACCTTGCTCCCCAGGGGGCCCTCTCTGCTGCCTTCGCCAGCATTCACCTTGCCACCCAGGGGGC
>Ga0265303_10000759_pt1 | contig 18880 bp, 18 predicted proteins | sample Helome_2_FD_192494 | JGI IMG/M metagenome (GOLD analysis project Ga0265303, IMG submission 192494) | Marine sediment microbial communities from subtidal zone of North Sea - Hel_20160317 (Illumina Assembly) | ecosystem: Environmental > Aquatic > Marine > Subtidal zone > Sediment ... | reverse complement strand
GCTGCGCGATGCAGGGGTCGACAAGCTGGTAGTGCTGCCGCTTTATCCGCAGTACTCGGTGACTACCACCGCGACCAGTTACAAGCACTTGAAGAATACCTTGAGAGACCTGGACTACTCACCTGCGGTCGAATTCATCGGTTACTATCCGGACCACCCGGCATATATCGACGCCCTCGCCGAATCGATTCGCGAACACTGGCAGCAGGGACAACGACATCTGTTGATGTCATTCCATGGCCTGCCGCAGGCGAATGTCGACCGTGGCGACCCCTACCAGCAGCAATGCGAAAAGACTGCACAACTGCTGGCGGCGAAGCTCGAACTGGACGCAACGGACTGGTCGCTCGGCTACCAGTCGCGCTTCGGCAAACAGACCTGGATTCAGCCTTATACCTCCGACGTGCTGCACCAGCTGGTCGAGCGCGGCGTCAAGGCGGTCGACGTCGTGTGTCCCGGATTCTCCGCCGATTGTCTCGAAACCCTGGACGAGATCGAGGTCGAGTACCGCAACGAATTCCTGCAACTGGGCGGCGAACAGTTCAGCTACATCCCCGCGCTCAACGATCGCGATGCGCATATAGAAATGATGCAAAAGCTGGTTCAACCCTATTTGTCTTGCGCGAGCCAGCCCGCTTCAGGTTGAATCATTAGTAGCATTCAATGTCTATTAAACCTTTCGCGCTAACACAGCCCACACCCGATAAAGAGTGTTAAATCATGTTTAAATCTTTTTTCCCGAATCCCAGGCTATTCTTCCTTTCGGTCGTAGTCTATGCCGCCATTTGCAGCTTTATCTGGTACGGGTTTAATGAGCAAATCGGTGCCTTCCTGGGTTTCGACCTGTCGTCATCAACCCCTGTTATCGGCCTGGGACATTTTATAACCGACTCTTTTTTACTGTTTTATATTTACTATTTTATCTGTACCGCGCTATTCGCGGCCTTCTGGTTCAAGTTTGAAAATCATCCGTGGCAATGGTGGTCTATCATTGGTTCGGCATTTATTCTATTTTCTACTTACTACTCCGTACAGGTATCGGTCGCCATCAATAACTGGCGCCGACCCTTTTTTGATTTAGTACAGAACGCTTTAAAAGGTTCGGCATCCCAGCCTGCCGATGCTGAGGCTGTTGTCGTTCCCCAGGAAACCGTGTCGTCGATTTCGAACGAACTGTTCGATCTCATCATTATTTTCGCCGAAATCGCCTTCCTGGCTATTTTCGTCTATGTCATCACCCGTTTTTTCGTCAGCCATTTTATTTTCCGCTGGCGCACGGCGATGAACGACTACTACACCGCGCAATGGGATGAGGTCAGGCATATTGAAGGCGCATCACAGCGCATCCAGGAAGATACCATGCGCTTCGCGGAGATTATGGAAGGCCTGGGGGTTTCAATAGTCGATGCGGTGATGACGCTGTTCGCGTTCCTGCCCGTGTTATGGGTGCTTTCAGAATATGTCAGCGAATTACCCATTGTCGGCACGATCGCACATCCGCTGTTTGTCGCTTCGCTGGTATGGTCGGTTTTCGGCACCGGACTGCTCGCGCTCGTCGGTATCAAATTGCCCGGTCTGGAATTTAAAAATCAACGCGTTGAGGCGGCGTTTCGCAAGGAACTGGTATACGGAGAAGACGATATTTCACGCGCCCAACCCCCGGCGCTAAAGGAGTTGTTTGCCAACGTGCGCAAAAACTACTTTCGTCTTTATTTCAACTACATGTACTTTAATGTTGCCCGCATGCTGTACCTGCAGGCCGACAACATATTCGTCTATATTCTTTTAATACCCACGATTGCAGCAGGCGCGATTACCTTTGGCATATTGCAGCAAATTCTGACCGCGTTCAGCCAGGTCAGCAATTCGTTTCAATACCTGGTTAATTCGTGGACGACCATTGTTCAATTGCTATCAATTTACAAGCGCCTGAGTTCTTTCGAGGCCGCGATAAAACATGAACCGCTGCCGCCAATTGATCAATTTGTGACGTGACGAAACTGGTATCTACCGGGCCGACAGTAACCAGACAGCCATGTGCCTGATCCTGTTTGCCTATCGTCAGCACGTCGATTACCCGCTCGTTGTAATCGCCAACCGAGACGAGTACTACGCGCGACCCACGCGAGATGCGCACTGGTGGGATGACGCCGATACTTTTGCCGGACGCGATCTCGAGGCCAATGGAACCTGGCTCGGCGTCAACCGCCAGGGACATTTCGCCGCGGTAACCAACGTGCGCGAACCCGGCGGCATGAAAGCCGCTAAAATATCTCGCGGCGAACTGACGCGCAACTACCTGTCGACAACGCAAACAGCCGCAGCGTACCTGCAACAACTCACCCCGCATGACCAGGATTACGCGGGCTTCAACCTGCTGCTGGGGGATCGACAGGGGCTATGGTTCTACTCGAACCGGGACCACGGCATCAAGCGCATCCAGCCCGGCGTCTACGGCATCAGCAACGGCGGCTTCGACGAGCCCTGGCCCAAACTGAGTTCAGGCAAGCTGGAACTCGAAGCGATGTTGAGTAGCGGGATAGACGCCGGGGAGTTGATGGAAATTCTCACCGATCACCGGGTTGCCCACGACCACGAATTACCAGATACCGGGGTACCACTCGACATCGAACGCATGTTATCGAGTCGCTTCATCCGCTCACCCGGGTATGGCACCCGCGCCTGCAGCGTGGTGCTGATGGATAAACACCAACGCGTTGCATTCTGGGAACAGAATTTTAGCGACGCCGAACACGACGGTCGCCTGGTGCAGGAATCTTTCAGCATTAGCAGCGACTGATCGATAGCCATCACCCCGGTGCCTATTGCTTGCCACAATCGAATCCATCGCTCAAAGTAATCAGCAAAACTCCCTTTTCAAATGCCTCGAATCCTCTAAACTCGTAAGCCATTTCAAATTAAAAACTAAAGTGCGGCATGAGCAGCGAGCAATCACTGGCAAGTTCCGTCAGTTTCGACAATGACCTGGTGCGACTGGGCTGGGATGACGGCAGCAGTAGTGAGTTTCATCCGCTCTGGCTGCGTGACAACTGCCGCTGCGCAGAGTGTGGAGATCCGGCGATCGGCTATCGAAATCTGCGCCTGAGCGCGCTCGACCTCGACTGCAAACCAGGCTCATTGCAGGTCGACTCAGCAAACGTTTTGATCACCTGGCAGGACGGTCACGATTCCTGTTTCCCTGCAGAGTGGTTGCGCGAGCACGCCTACGACAATCAACTGCGCCAGTCCAGGGCCTTTAAGCCGATACTGTGGGACGATGATTTTCGTCGTCATCCACCGACTTACGATTATGCCGCTATTAATGCCAGCGAAGCCCGGCTCCTCGACATGCTACAAAAGGTACGCGACTATGGGCTCTGTTTCATTCGCAAGGCGCCAGCCGAACCAGGAATCGCTGAAGCACTGACGCTACGTTTTGGTATCCCCCAGGAATCCAACTTTGGACGGGTGCTGGATCTGCTATACGATCCAGGAAAGCGCAGTATCGGCAACGATATCAAAGCGCTCAAACTGCATACTGACGAGCCTTATCGCGCCTCGCCCCCCGGCATCATGTTGTTCCACTGTATTGCCAACGACCAGACCGGCGCCGGATCTTCGACTTTCATGGATGGCTTCGAAATTGCGCAGCGACTGCGCGCTCACGACGCCGAAGGATTTTCAGCGCTTTGCAAGCATTCTCAAGCATTTCGCCGCCATTTTCCGGAAGATGTCGACCTGATCACCGAATTTCCTATCCTCAGTGTCGATGAATTCGGCAATCTCTGTGGTGTCCGCATCAATGACCGGGTCGCCGCGCCGCTATCGATTCCGCCACGCCATGTAGAGGTTTACTATCGTGGCCTGCGTTATCTGCTACAACAGTCCGAAGACGAGACGCTGGCTTTAAATCTAACCCTGCAACCCGGAGATATCGCGGTTTTCGACAATCACCGCGTGCTGCACGGACGCACTGATCTGACGGTCGAAGGCCAACGCTGGTTACAATGGATCCAGATCGAGCGTGGCGACTTTCATTCGAGTCTGCGCATCATTGCCGACCGACTGGGTCTGCCGCGTGACGCCAACCCGTTACTGAAAGGCGCCTATGGCTCATCCCCTGACTGGAACGACATTTAGTGCGCAATAGAGAAGTGAGAAGGTTATGAAAGTATTACTTGTGACCGGCAGCAGTCGGGGCATCGGTGCCGAAATCTGTCGCCAGGCGGCGGCTGAGGGCTGGAAGGTCTGTATCAACTATGCTAACTCCGCCGATGAAGCCGACGGCGTGGTTGCGCAGATTCGGGAAGCGGGCGGTATCGCCATCGCATTATCGGCAAACGTCGCCGACGAAGCCGAAGTGATTACCATGTTCGAGCGCATTGACCTCGAACTGGGGCCGCTGACCGGCCTGGTTAACAACGCCGGTATCAACGGTGGCGGTACCCGGGTCGATGAAATGGATGTCGCGATAACAAGACAAGTGTTCGAGGTTAACGTGCTCGGTGCCTTCATTTGCGCAAAGCATGCCATCAAACGCATGGCTAAACGTCATGGTGGTGACGGCGGCACGATTGTCAATATTTCCTCGGCCGCGTCCCGGCACGGTGGGCCGTTCACCTACATCGACTACGCGGCTTCCAAGGCGGCAATGGACACCCTTACCATCGGTCTCGCCAGGGAACAGGCCGACCAGGGTATTCGCGTCAACTGCCTGCGGCCGGGGATCACGATGACCGAAATTAGCGTCGATTACGCCAAAAAAAATCCCGAGTGGCTCGATTGGGTACTGTCGCAGGTGCCGCTCGGCCGCCCCGCCGAGGTCGCTGAAATCGCCAACGGCGCGATGTTCCTGCTGTCCGACAAATCCTCCTACGCCACCGGCGCCATCCTCGACGTCTGCGGCGGCTGGATCAGTCCTTGATCTCCCCGTCCTCAGCTACTTAGAGGATACCTTCGGACCGGCACAGACACCGGTATCTTGTTTCAGAACCGCCGTAAATACATCCATGTAGGCTCGCGCGCAACGTCCCTGTTGCGCAGCGTTCTGAAACAAGATACCGATGTCTGCGCCTCTAATATTAACCTCGTTAAGTAGCTCGATAGATAGAGGGGCAACCGGAGCAGCGGCTTGCGACGTAAAAGCAGGGTGCCGAAAAAGCGTAATTTTTGAAGGGTCAGGCCGCATGGACGCGGTGGTCCGACACATCGGCTGTGGCGAGTCGAGACAGGGACGTCGAGTCTCGCCTTGCCCTTCAAAAATAACGCTTTTTCGGGGAGCCGAAGGCCACCCAGCCAGTCGCAGGCCGCTGCACCGGTTGCCCGGGGGTACGGATTATGGCAAGTGGCCACGCCGTTCGAAGGTCTATCCTCGAAACAACTTGTTAGATTTTGAAGAGTTGGCTGGCGTTTTGGTTTAGGGTGACGGCGAGCTCTGCGGGCGTGCATTGACGTAACTCGGCCATGGTTTGCAGGTGCTCGACGATGTATGCCGGCTGGTTGAGTTGCCCGCGATGCGCGGCGCCTGGCTGATCGGGGGCATCCGACTCGAGCAACAGCGCATCGTCCGGCATCGCGGCCACCACGGCACGCAGCTTGCGCGCGCGTTCGAAACCCACGGTCGCGGCGATCCCGAGCTTGAAGCCGAGATCATGCAATTGCAGTGCCTGCTGCTGACTGCCGGCAAAACTATGTACCACCCCGCCGTGACGGGCATGCTTGCGCAGCAGGCTGATGACTTCGTCCATGGCCTTGCGCACATGCACGATGAGCGGCAGGCGATGGCTGTTGGCGAGCTGCAATTGTTCGAGAAATAGTTGCCGCTGCCATTTTTCATCGACTCTCGAGTGGAAAAAATCGATTCCGCATTCACCGACCGCGACCGGCTGTTCCCGTGCCAGCCATTCGTCGAGTTCGCGCAAATGACTAACCTGGTGCTGTTCGACAAACATCGGGTGCAAACCGTAGGCAGGATAAAGTCCCTCGCACTCCGCACAAACCTGCTTTACCTTTTCCCAGCGATTGGCGGTAGTCGCCGGCACAACCATGCGCGTCACCCCCGCGAGGGCGGCCTGGTCTAACAGCTGTTCACGACAGGCGTCGAAACGGTCGTCGTCTAAATGACAATGGCTGTCAATCAATTCCATCTGGCGGCTCTAACTTGATGGGTACGAAACCGAGTTCGATATAGTCTTCGAGCAGGGCGCTACCGCTTGCGGCAAGGTCGACAAAATCGACAAAATCTTTCTCTCCGAGCCGTTTCCATTTGGCATAGTCACCGCTAATGTAGATATTGACACCCTCTTCGCCAAGCGCGGCAAGTTGGCGCAGCGCAGGTGTTTCCTGCAACCCGGCGCGGCGCGCCAGGTCAAACAGTTCGGCACCCTGGGAGATCAGCACGATATCAAGGCCAGGATATTTTTCACGCAGTTGATCCACGTAGCGACGCAACAGCGGTGCCGCCCAATCCCAGGTCCGGTCCTCCCAGGCCATTATCTCGAACACCACTCCGTCCGGCACCTGCGGTGCCATCAACAACTGCTGCAGCGCGGCGTTTTGAAGGTCCGCAGCCTGCAGTTGCGCACTCGACAACAACAGGCCAGCAAGCAGCGGAGTCAGCTTCATGCGTCGTTGCGACGCCGAACTATATCGCTGATGATCGGGGTAAGAATGATCTCAACCGCCATACCCATTTTCCCGCCCGGCACGACGATGGTATTGCGCCTGGACATAAAGGCGCCGCTTATCATCGATAGCAGGTTGGTAAAGTCGGTATTGCGGATATCGGGATTCTTGAAGCGAATCACGACAAAACTTTCGTCCAGGGTCGGGATATCACGCGCGATGAAAGGGTTCGAGGTATCTACCGTTGCGACTCGCTGAAAGTTAATATCGGTTTCGGAAAACTGCGGCGTAATGTGTTTCACATAGTCGGGCATACGGCGCAATATGCTATCCACCACTTCTTCCTGACTATAGCCCCGCTCCTCACTATCACGATGAATTTTCTGGATCCACTCCAGGTTGACGACAGGAACGACACCCAGCTTGAGATCGACATAGCGGGTCATGTCTACCGCTTCGGTTTTAACCAGGCCATGCAAGCCCTCGTAAAATAATAAATCGGTATCGGCTTCGATATCTTCCCAGGGAGAAAACTGCCCGGAACCGAGCTCGACACCCAGGCGCTCGCTATGCAATCGCGCCTCTTCGCTGTTGTGCAGGTAAAACCTTTTCTGACCCCGACCGGTTTCGCCGTAGTCGCGAAACAACTGCTCCAGTTTTTCAAACTGGTTGGCCGGTTCGCCAAAATGGCTGAAGTTAACGCCGGCCTGACTGGCCTGTTTCATTTTCTGCCGCATGGCTTCACGATCATAAAGATGGAAGCTGTCGCCTTCGATCACCACGGGGTTTATCCTGTGGCGATGAAAAATCGCCTCCAGCGCCTTTTTAACCGTCGATGTGCCGGCGCCGGAAGAACCGGTTACCACAACCACTGGGTGTTTTTTCGACATCGATTGAATCCATTTTGGCGCAGGCTTGCAGAAGCGGGATTCTATCTTCTTTTATACAGCTTCGCGATGCCCGCATAAGACTTATCTATCAGGCTTCCACTTTTAGCGGAAGGTAATATTGTGTACACTGTTTGGGGTATTCCTGACTCGTCTGGTCAGCGCTAAAATTCTTTGGCGCAACTTGATCCAAGCAGATTTGCAAAACAGATATAGGACCCGGCCGAAAGGATCAATCCTGGCTGGCAGTGATTTATTGAGGAATCGACCCACACTTGAGCAGATTATCAAGATTACTCGGAGGCCGGCTTAGAAAAGTCAGACTCAGAAAACTGCGCAGCACAAAATGGTTGGCCGGCATCATCTTTATGACGTTCTGCTGGTATATTACCGATCATGCGCCCAGCACTGAAATCGCCTGGGTGACCGGGTTACTGATCTTTACCATTTACCTTTTCGTTTTTGAAATCGTCAACGTTGATGAAGCGGCGATTACGATTATGGTGTTACTCGGCGTGTCTTCGCTATTGGCTCCGTCGATGGGCCTGGAACAGGGGCTGGTGGATACTCAACACCTGTTCGACGGCTTTGCCAGCAACGCGGTGATGTCGATTATCGCAATCATGATCATCGGCGCCGGACTCGACAAAACGGGGATGATGAGCAAGGTCGCCGCGTTTATTTTAAAAGTGGGCGGAAGCTCCGAAGGTCGCATCATTCCGATCGTCTCGGGTACCGTTGGTATTATTTCTTCTTTCATGCAAAACGTCGGTGCCGCCGCGCTGTTCCTGCCAGTCGTCAGTCGAATTTCCGCACGTTCGGGACTGCCTATGTCACGCCTGCTGATGCCAATGGGTTTTACCGCGATTCTCGGTGGTACCGTGACCATGGTGGGATCGTCACCATTAATCCTGCTCAACGATTTGATGCTGGCTTCGAATACTGCCCTGCCAATAGAGCAGCGCATGGAGCCATGGGGCCTGTTCTCGGTCACCCCGATAGGCCTGGCACTGGTGACATCCGGAGTTCTTTACTTCGTCCTCGCCGGCAAGTATGTACTGCCAACCATCTCCCACGAATCTTCGACCGCGATTGCCGGTAGCAGTAAGTACCTGGAAGAAGTGTATGGCGTCGACTACATGTTGTTCGAGGTTATGGTGCCCGAGGACAGCCCGCTGGTCGGACAGCTTTTAAAAGATATCGAGTCGATCAACAAGATTCGTATCATCGCGATCAAGGGGGTCGGCAGCAGTATGCGCGCGAGTCGTGGCGATTTATCCCGCGATCTCGAAATCCCCTCCAACTCCGCGCTCGGAGTGCTGTGTTCACCGGCGCATCTGAAAGATTTTGTCGATGCCTATGGCCTGACCATTCAGAAAGGTTTGCGCGTTTTTTCAGAGGCACTGTCTTCGGCACAGGCCGGAATCGCTGAAATAGTAATCCCGCCGGGCTCGGCCGTGATCGGCAAATCGGCGCTCGATCTGTGGATGCGCAAGACTTACGGGCTGGCGATGGTGGCCCTGCACCGTGACGGCGAAACCCTGGTTGAGGGCGAAAATATTCGTGACATGAAGCTCGAAGCCGGCGACACGATCCTGGCGCATACCACCTGGAGGTCCCTGGCGCACCTTGAGCGCGATCGCAATTTCGTTATCGTGACCTCGGAGTACCCGCGCGAAGAAACCCGCCCCAATAAAGTCGGCTGGGCGACGTTTTTCTTTTTGCTGGCCTTGTTCATGGTGCTATTTACCGATTTGCGGTTGTCGGTAGCGCTCATGACCGGCGCCATCGGCATGGTTATATCGGGCGTACTCAAGATGGAAGAAGCCTATGAATCGGTATCCTGGAGTACCGTGTTCCTGCTCGCCAGCCTGATCCCGCTAGGTCTCGCGGTGGAAACCAGCGGTACGGCGAAGTGGATCGCCGAACAAACCCTGCTGGTGGTAGGTGACATGCCGATCTGGGTAATTCAGGCAGCGGTGGCCTTGCTCGCGACCTTTTTTACACTGGTAATGTCAAACGTCGGCGCCACGGTGTTACTGGTGCCACTGGCGATTAACATCGCGATCGGCGTTGGCGCCAGTCCCGCCCTGTTCGCACTGACCGTGGCACTGGCGACTTCAAATTCCTTTCTGATACCCACTCATCAGGTAAACGCCCTGATCAAGGGGCCGGGGGGTTACCGGGTGCCGGATTTCATGCGTGCCGGCATATTTATGAGCCTAATATTCATCATTGTCATGCTGATAATGATGAATCTTGTATTTTAGTAAACAGCATATCCCAAACCCCGTGCCCCAGCTTACGGCCACGTTGCTCGAAACGTGTCGGCGGCCGATAGGCTGGCCGCAGGGCATAGCCGCTGGTATCACCCTGGTTGGAGAAACGCTCATCATCCAGGAACTGTGCCGCGATGGATTCGGCGTAATCCTGCCAGTCGGTGGCGATATGAATCGACCCGTCCGGCTTGAGCCGCTTGAATACCAGGTCACGGAAACCCTGATTAACAATGCGGCGTTTATGATGACGCTTCTTATGCCAGGGGTCAGGAAAGAACAGCAATAAACGGTCGAGCGATGCCGCTGCGATCATATACTCCAGTACTTCAACTGCGTCATGCATGATCAGCCGAACATTGGTCAGTTCCAGTTGCGCTATGTTATTCAGGCAACGCCCGATACCGGGCTCGTGCACCTCGACGCCAAGGTACAGGCTGGAAGGGTCCGCGGCGGCCATATGTATTAATGCATCACCATTACCGATCCCGATTTCAAGCTTCAGGGCGTTGAAAACAGCCGGGAAATTTACCTTATTTTGACTAAACTCTATACCGTAAGCAGGCCAGTAAGCCTCGAGCGCATTTTTCTGCGATTGAGTCATACGCCCGCTGCGACGCACAAAACTTTTTATAGAACGGGTAACTTTCTCGTTGGCAGGCATATTGTGACGCGTCTCTCAGGTTATAGGTTGTTGATTTCAGCGGTTTTTAGCGCTGAGTACCGTTCGTCGGTGCTTTTTAATGTCCTATCTTCTTTAAGCAGACATTCTTCCCGTTTCTATTAGGATTAAGGCATGAAAAAGAATTCAGGTTTTACATTGCTGGAGTTAGTAATAACGGTAGCGCTACTTTCCATCGTCATGGCAATCGCGGTACCGTCAATGACTGTCTTCAACCAAAATGATCGGCTTACGACGAACATCAATGCGCTGGTTGGTCATCTCGGTCTTGCGCGCAGTGAAGCGGTCAAACGCAGCCAGCAAGTCTCCATTTGTGTCAGCAGCGATTCCCTGACCTGCACCGGCGGCAACTGGGAGGACGGCTGGCTAGTATACGCCGATACCAACAACGATGGCAGTTTAAACGGAACGGATGAAACCCTGCGCGTGCAGCAGGCGCTCGGCGGCGAGAATAAGATGAAGCCAACCGGAATCGGCAGTCAGGTAACCTATGACTATCGCGGATTCGTAACCGCAACCGGCAACTTTCTGCTTTGCGATAGTCGCTCTGGCGATTTAGGCAAGACAATTACTATTACCACTACCGGTCGGGTCAGATTCGAGGATGACGCAACATGTCCATGAGAAAAAATATCCAGCGCGGCGTAAGCCTGGTCGAAGCAATGATAGCGCTGCTCGTTATCTCCATCGGCCTGCTCGGTATCGCATCATTGCAGATTACCGCAATGAACCAAAATGCCAGCTCGTTGCATCATAGCCAGGCCGTCTGGTACGCCTATAACATGTCGGATCGCATTCGCGCCAATCTTCCCCAGTTTGCTGGCTATAACGGCATCAACACCGACACCAATGACTACTCCAGGGATTGCATGAGCTCGCGCTGCTCGGCGGCAGACATGATCACCGCCGACGCGGCGGACTGGGAAACCATGGTCAGCAATTTGCCAGGCGGAGTCGGCATCATTAGCAATCCCGGCAATGAATTACTGGTTACGGTGATGTGGGACGACGACGGCCTCGACCCACCCGGCACCGCTTGCGGTGGCGATCCGGCTGTCGATCTGACCTGTTACACACTGGCGGTGGCACAATGAGACGCTTAACCAGTCAAACCGGTATTTCCCTGGTAGAGGTCCTCGTTTCGCTGGTCATCAGCGTGTTCCTGCTGGCCGGCATCGTGCAGGTTTACAGCGGTAACAAGGCAACCTTTGCTTTTACCAACGCCCTCGCAGAGGTCCAGGAAAATGGCCGCTTTGCACTCGACTACATGAGCCAGGACCTGCGCCTGGCAAACGAATGGGGATGTGTCCCGTTCGATTCGTCCGACACCGATAACATTAATGACACGCTCCCCGGTTCCTGGCTCGGCTACGACAGTAATATCCATGACTTTCTCGGCGAGGAGGCCATCGAGGGTACCGACAATGATGTCAATGGTTCAGATACCGTCACCATCCGTGGCGGCAAACCGGGACAGGCAAATGTCGAGAGTCCTTTCTTCGATGCTGCCACCAGTAAGCTCACTATCGCTGCCACCAGTTCCTTCAGCGCAGGCGATATCGTGCTGGTGACCCGTTGCGGTATCAACGACCTGTTGATCGACGCCGAGGCCGATATCCTAAGAGTTTCAGGTACGACCGCCATGGGGGCAACCCAGACCGAGCTTGACTTCGCCGGCAACAAAAGTCAGCGTTTCGAAAACGACGCCAGCATCATCGAACTGCAAACGGTGACCTACTCGATCGGCAACAGCGCGCTTGACGCCAACGTACCGGTACTGGTTCGCACCGAGTTCGGGGTCGCCCAGGAACTGATCGAAGGGGTTGAGCGAATGGAAATTTGGTACGGCATCGACGATGATGGCGACCAGTTTCCAAATCAGTATGTCACCGCTGTCGGCGCCGATTTTCAAAGCGTGGTTTCGATCAGGGTCGTTCTACTGTTGCATTCGGACGATGCATTCGTCACCGATGCACCACAGCCCTACTCTATTAACGGTGTACAAACCACTCCGACCGACCGCCGGCTGCGCCAGGTTTTCACGACCACCATCGCATTACGTAACCGTATAGGTTCCTCTTTATGAAATTTCACAGCCACCACAAACAGCAAGGCGTCGCGCTGGTTGTCAGCCTGATTATACTCGTCAGCCTGACCATGCTCGGCCTGACTTCGATCCAGCGCACCACCGTCGACCTGGCGATGGCGGGTAACCAGCGCGAGACCGGACTGATGTTCCAGGCTGCCGAGGTTGGCTTGATTTCAGCGGAAACCTCGGTCGATGTATCTAGTTCCAAAGCGGATTTCGACGATGCCAGCAAAGGCCTGTATACGGTTCCGGCCGCTGACCCGGGTTATTTCAGCCCGGACTACTTCGACGATAGCCTGTGGAGCTCTTCATCCACCGAAGCCGATACAGATATGAAGACGGATTTCGGAGTTAAAGACGAACCACGCTTCATGGTCGAATACCTGGGAGACCGGGACCAAAATGCACTGGCCAAGGTCAATATCGACAGCTACGGCTCCCTACAACCCGGTGATATCGTATCGATTTACCGTTCTACCGCGCGTGGCGTTGGTATGACCGGAAACTCGTTTCGCTATGTCCAGTCGTACTTCGGCAAAAAAATCAACTAACGATAGATATCTATTAGGATGTGTACCATGTTTAGTAAAAAATATTTTAAGGGACTTACGATCATTGCGTTAAGCGCAAGTTTCAGTCTGTCAACCATCCAGTCGGCTTTTGCCCGGCCGGGTACCCTTACGGACGTGCCCCTGTTTCTATCCAGTATCGTCGAACCCAACGTGTTCCTGACGATGGATGACTCGGGCAGCATGGACTGGGGTCCGATGCAGTCGACCGGTTCCGGCGTGGCAGCCGGCAGCAACGGTTTACCCGTTATCGACACCCGTCAACGCGCCTATTACACGCCGACCTTTAGCAATCTCTACGGTCCCGACCGCTGTTACTTCGTGGTTCCGCCTTTTTCCAATACCGGGCCCGCTTCATGGGACGCATCGTGGGTCATTCGTCATCACCTGGCTAACCGCACCTATTACAATCCAGCAGAGACCTATGACCCCTGGCGAGGCACCAACAGCGACGGCACGCCGATGTACGGACCGGCCGACCCGAAAGCGGCCCTCGAGCACCCTGACGGTAGCGAGGAGAGTATCGACCTGACCGTAATGCATACCTATACGGAACCCACCAATCCAGACGACGATTGCGCCACCGCGCCCAACGAGGGTGTCTCTGCGCCCATGTGGATACCGACCTATTACACCTGGCCCGATAATAACGGCGACGGTGAAATCGACGCGCGCGATATTGGTGACGGCGATAGTATTCTCGAAGCGAGCGATATGACCAGGGCTGAAATCCTGGCGGCTGAAGTCCGCATCGCTGCGGGTTCGGCTGAAATGCAGAATTTCGCCAACTGGTTCCAGTACTATCGCTCGAGAATGAATGCGGCCAAGGCAATTCTCGGCAGCACCATCAACAATACCGATGCGTCGCGCGTTGGCTTGCGCTGGTTTAACGACGGCCACCAGATGAATGTAGAGTCCATGAGTGACCCCGATGACAAGCGTGCGTTACAGCAAGTGCTGTATGACTACGATACCAGACGCCAGGGCACCCCGGCACGACGTGCATTACGCAATACCGGGCGCTATTTCGACGCTACCGATAGCTATACCTACGACGCCATCAATGGCGACGACATTGAACCGATTTTACCCAAGTCACTAGGCGGAGAATGCCAGCAAAACTTCAACATCCTGATGTCGGACGGTTTCTGGAACAGCTGGACCGGGCCCGGTGTCGGCAATACCGACCAAGATAACAGTGATACAACAGATAACGGCTTCGACGGTGACGTAAACGAATCGGTAGACGACGGATATTACGAGGATAACTGGAGCAATACGCTCGCCGATGTCGCGATGAAATATTATGAGGAAGATCTGAGCAGTTTGGTCAACAAGGTCCCAACGACGCCAGGCGTCGATGAAGCCGATCACCAGCACCTGGTCACCTATACCGTTGCATTCGGTTTGGAAGGCACTCCCGGCCTTGGCGATCCGCTCTCAACCGGGTTCAGCTGGCCGGAACCGGTAAGGAATACGCTGACCACCGTTGACGATATGCGGCATGCCGCCTATAACGGTCGTGGTCTGTATCTCAGTGCCGGCAATCCGGGAGCCCTGTTGGCATCGCTCAACACGGCGATCGCCGATATTGCCGATCGCACCGCCTCCGCGGCCGCGGTATCGATCAACACGACCAAATTGAATGTCGACACGATTGTTTACCTGGCCGAATTTAATACCAATCGCTGGCATGGCGACCTGAAAGCCTTCAAGATTCAGACCATCGATGTCAATAACACTCCCTCAGACCTCACCGATGACATTATCGACCCCAGCGGTACATTGAAGGAAACCCCGGAATGGCGCGCTGCGACTCAACTTGATGCACGCTGGGATAGTGAACCTGGTGAACCTGGTGCAGTCAGCCCACCGCGCGTTATCTACACCTATAATGGCACCCAGGGCACCCCCTTTAAAACATTGGCCAATTTGACAGCCGGTCAGCAGGCAGATCTGAATACGGACGCGAACGGCGACCCGGACGGAATGGGTCAACTGCGACTCGATTACCTGCGCGGCGATCGTTCGCTCGAAGGCGGTCTCTTACGCGAGCGCGCTTCGCTGCTCGGGGATCTCGTCAATTCGGGCCCGGTTTATGTCGGCGCGCCCGGGTTGAACTGGCCTGACAAGGAGCCTTTTCCAACCGGCGCAAATCGTTACTCCAATTTCAAAACTGACACAGCATCGCGCGCAGGCGTCATCTATGCCGCTGCCAACGATGGCATGCTGCATGGCTTCGCCGAGGCCGATGGCGAAGAAGTCATGGCTTATATTCCGAACAACCTGTTTTCGTCGGCGGCCGGGGACGGCATGCACTACCTGACCGAGCCGAACTACAGGCATAGGTACTATAACGATCTGACCCCGACCCTGTCGGATGTCTACGCGGACCTGGGCAACGGACCCGGCTGGCAAACCATTTTAATTAATGGTGAACGTGGCGGTGGTCGCGGCATCTACGCGCTTAACGTCAACGATCCGAACGATTTTACTGACCTTAAAGCCGACAAAATCGTCCTGTGGGAATTCAGCAACAAGGACGACATCGATCTTGGCTATACCTACAGTCAACCGCAAATTGCATACACCGATGACAAACGCTGGGTAGCCATTTTCGGCAATGGTTATAACAACCTCGGCGATGGCAGGGCCAAACTGTTTGTCCTCGACATCGAAGGAGGTATGGACGGTTGGGACGCGGGTGACGTTATTGAAATCGATACCGGCGTCGGCACCAGCGGTGATCCTAACGGCCTGTCTACACCCCGATTAGCCGACATCAATGGAGACGGTACTGTCGATCGGATTTATGCCGGCGACGTTTATGGCAACATGTGGGCATTCGATATGAATGGCGGCAGCACCCCGTCTATTGTGGGTGGCGCGCCGATCTTCACCACCATAGGTAACCAACCGATTACCACCAGGCCGGTACTGGCGAAACATCCGACCATTTCCAGCGACAGCTCGAACTATCCGAACATCATGGTGTATTTCGGTTCGGGTCAATACCTGACCAATGGCGACAAGACCGATCCCTCGCTCAACCATTTTTACGGTATCTGGGATAACAAGGCGCAAAACATCAGCGCCCTGCACAAGCAGACCTATCTGAATGGTTATACGGATTCTTTCGGAAACCCCGTGCGCGTGCTTACCAATACCCCGGTCAACTACGCTGGTGGCGAGTCTGGCTGGTACTTCGAGCTGGAAGATACGGGTGAAAAGACGATATTCGAGGCGTCATTACGCGGTGGCACCGTATTCTTCAACACTTTTGTACCCGATCCCGATCCCTGTGGCGAAGGCGGTGACAGTTGGGCTATGTTTGTTGACATGGTCAATGGTGGCTCGACGGACGATCCACAGTCCGATACCAATAACGATGGTGTTATCGATGATAACGATCGCGTCAGCAATTCAGGTGGAACCCTGGCGAACAGTGCCGGGAGCAAGGGAGAGGGTGAATTATACCCGAGCAACAATTTCCTTGAAAACCTTGTCTTCAGAGGAGAAGACGCTGAAGAAGTCGAAGATCTCAAAGACATTCCAACTGGCCGCTTCTCGTGGCAGGAGTTAATCCAATGAAACAGTTTAAAGCCCTTATCACCCAGCTACTGGTCATTACCGCCTTGATGCTTCCGTGGGCAGCCACGGAAGCGCTGGACACCTTCAAGGAGTCTGGGGCGATTACCAAGTATAATCGTGACAAGTTCACGATGAACAGCCAGGTGTTTCGCGTCAGCCCCAAAGCCAGCTTCCCTAGCGGCAGTCGACCAAATTATTCTGATTTCAGGAAAGGCGACGTAGTTTATGTCGAAGGGAAAATATTGAGCGGGGTCAGGTACGTCGATGTCATGATTTTCTTTCCGGCTGAACCATCCTAGGCAAAACATGATGAGCATTAAAATGAAACAGACAAAAGGTTTTTCTATAATCGAACTGATAGTCGTGGTTGCAATTATTGGTATTCTCACCTCCGTCTCGTTGGGCTGGTATGGCGATAACGTAATCTCGGCAAACCGCTCCGATGGTCGCGCCGCGTTAACTGCGACCGCCGGGTCGCTGGAAAAGTGCAAGAGTCTGTTTGGCGCCTATGACGACGCCGGCTGTAGCGTAGCCAACCCGGTTATCAGCGATGCCAACTATTACTCGATCGACACGGCAACAAGAACGGCAACCACGTTTACGCTGACTGCAACCCCGGTTGTCGGTGAGAGCCAGGTCAATGATGACGACTGCACCAGCATGACGCTCACCAATACCGGAATAAAAAACGGCACCGGCATAGATCCAACTGCCTGCTGGTAACCACGCTGTTCCATAAATAACCATCGGAGTCGATATATCGACTCCGATGGTTATTGCTATACTCCCCTTTTTTACGGCACAAGTATTCGCATGACTAGAAAAGCAGTCGCGCTGATCTCGGGCGGCCTCGACTCGTTGCTGGCCGCCCGGTTGATCCTGCAGCAGGGCATCCAGGTCGAAGGCATTAACTTCTTCACCGGCTTTTGCGTCGAAGGGCATACCCATGCCATCCGCAAGCACGATCGTAACCGGGAAAAACGCAACAACGCCCTCTGGGTTGCCGAGCAACTCGGCATCAAGCTGCACATCATCGATATTGTCGAAGAATACAAGGATGTCGTGATAAACCCGAAACACGGTTACGGTGCTAATCTCAACCCCTGCCTCGATTGCAAGATTTTCATGGTGCGCAAGGCGCACGAATGGATAAAGCAGCATGACTTCGATTTCATCATTACCGGGGAAGTCATCGGTCAACGCCCGAAATCGCAGCGCAAACGATACCTGCCGGTGGTCGCCGCAGAGTCCGGCGCCGATGACCTGCTACTACGACCGCTATGCGCCACAAACCTGCCCCCCACCCGGCCTGAACGCGAGGGCTGGGTCGCACGCGAACAATTGAAAGACTTTAGCGGGCGTTCGCGTAAACCGCAGATCGCACTGGCAGCAGAATTCGGATTCGAAGACTATGCGCAGCCCGCTGGCGGTTGTTGTTTTCTGACCGACAAGAGCTATTCGGTCAAGCTGCAGGACCTGTGGGACAATCGTGGCCAGCGCGAATATGAGCTCGACGATATCATGCTGCTCAAGGTCGGACGCCACATCCGCCCTAGCAGCCATTTTAAATTGATTATTGCGCGCGAAGAAGGTGAAAATAACTTCCTCAGCGGCTACAGGCGACAGTTCCAGATGATTAAAACAGTAAGCCATGCGGGCCCCGTGGCGCTGGTCGAAGGCGAGCCACTCAATCCACAGCAACTCGAACTCGCCTGCGCGATCACCGCCCGCTACAGCAAGGGTCGTGACGCCGACTCGGTGGAATTGCTCTTCACTAACCGTGAACAGGACACGCACACGATCCAGGTCAAACCGCTTGCCGCCGATCAAATCAGGCCGGACTGGGTTATCGTATGAACGATATTATCGAGCTCGATGCCCGCCGCCTGCTATGCCCGATGCCGGTTATCCGCCTGCAGGATTGCCTGGCGAAGCAGCCTGGCGGCGCCAGGGTCAGGATAACCTGTACCGACCCGGGCACAATGAACGATATCCCTACCTGGTGCCGTATCAACGGTCATCTGGTGCTGGATAATGAACAGCCGCAGCACGAGTACATTTTCCTGGTGCAAAAGGCAGCCGATGGAAATTGAGCAGCGCCATAAAATCACCCGGCGTGTAACACTGACCGGGGCCGCGGTAAACTGCGTGCTGGCATGCCT
>Ga0265303_10000758_pt1 | contig 18894 bp, 11 predicted proteins | sample Helome_2_FD_192494 | JGI IMG/M metagenome (GOLD analysis project Ga0265303, IMG submission 192494) | Marine sediment microbial communities from subtidal zone of North Sea - Hel_20160317 (Illumina Assembly) | ecosystem: Environmental > Aquatic > Marine > Subtidal zone > Sediment ... | reverse complement strand
ATACAAGCTCAGAAAGACGGGCTGCAGCAAGAGATTTATGTAACGCGATCAATGCTTATACTTCAACACCTAATTATCAGGCACGAAATACCGGTAGCGGCACAACTTGTTCAGGTTCAGGATCACAAACCGTTACGATTGAAGCAGTTACTACTGGACCTGCTCCAAATGGCTTCGTTGTTTCAGTAGGCTCAAGTGCCACTGGCACCGTGGCCGCCAATGCGAGAGTAACTGTTAACTCGGTATCACCTAACGGATCAATTGGTGCAACTACGGTTGGCGGTGTAGGTATTACCAATGGCGCTACAATTATTGAACTTGGGGGCGGCAGCAATTCTCGACGCAGGAGTATACGCAACCAGCTGCGCGATGCGATCAATGCCCACTCTTCCAGCCCGGAATACACAGCATCCAACGATGGTAGTTATAGGCTAAGAATTTATGCCACTGTTGCCGAAGGTGCTAATGCAAATGGACGTCAAGTCATTATTCCGAATTTATCGGGAGTCTCCCTGTCAATTACTGATTGTAGTTCCCCTTCAGTTACAGATGCGCTCTGTGGCGGAGAAACTGGTGGGGGAATTCCAACCAATGTCACCAATATGACTGGGGGAACAGATGGCGTTGCTGCATCGGTACCATATCGTGAAAATATAGGTACTTGGGCACGAACAGATATCGTATCCACCAATAATAGTTATCCGCGCGCGGTTACTCGTACTGATTGCTTAGGTTCTACCTGTACCTATGTGGAAGAAATGACAAATTTTGCAAACTGGTATGCTTATTATCGTACCCGGATGCAGATGATGAAATCTTCTGCCGGACGCGCTTTTGTCTCATTAGGTAACGATTATCGGGTCGGCTTTGTTACCCTAAAGCCGGGCAACAACCCTTCTGGGCAGTCTCCTTCTGGGTATGAATATGTTCCAGTCAGTGATTTTGATGCTACACATAAGTCAACTTGGTATACACGTTTTTACGGTATAGATCCGAATAGCGGCACCCCTCTTCGTGAGGCCTTATCTCGAGTCGGACGCTATTACGCAGGTATCACCAGCGGGATTAATTCAAGTATGACTGATGACCCTATGCAGTATTCCTGCCAGCAAAATATCTCTATCCTGACCACAGATGGTTTCTGGAATGGAAATAGCGGTGATGATCTGAACGGTAACACTATCAATAATCAGGATAATGTTAATTCCGGTTACTCTACACGCGCAGATGGCGCCTATGACGGTGGACTTGGTGGGACAGCAGGAAGCTCTTTTGGTAGCTCCAATACGCTGGCTGATGTTGCCATGTATTATTACAAGACGGACCTGCGTCCGGACGGCTCTCTCGGAGCGCTGGGTACTGATGTGGGAACAGATAATAATGTTCCCTCCAGTGGTAAAGATAATGCTCCTTTTCAGCATATGACAACTTTTACCCTAGGTCTGGGAATTGATGGGGTAATGAATTACCAAGATGGTTATGAAGGTGCCTCAACTGGGGATTATGCAAACATAGCTAGTGGCGCAACTAACTGTGCCTGGGCACCGGGAGTAGCCTGTAACTGGCCACAGGTGCAACAAAATGATCCTACAACGCTGGATGACTTATGGCATGCTGCGGCAAATGGCCGGGGCACCTATTTTAGTGCGCGTGATCCGGCCGGCCTGTTTCAGGGACTATCAAATGCCTTGGCTGCTGTAGCAATCAAAACAGGTTCTGCTGCAGCATCGTCTACCTCCAGCCCAAATATCACCCAGACTGACCGATTTATTTATAGTTCAACTTATCGGACCCAAGTATGGGATGGTGAAATTGTTGCTCAGCAGATCAATACAGCAGATGGTTCAGTTGATCCAACTATAATATGGTCTGCTCAGGAATTGTTAAATGATAAGGTAGATACAGCCACAGATACACGAACAATTCATGTGTTTGATTCGGGCGGCACCAATAAGCTAAAAGCATTTACCCATGCTTCTCTTACTACTGCTGAAAAAGCACATTTTACTGATCAGGTTTGTGCAACGACAACTCCTACGGTGTCTCCACCGGAACCACTCGTGCAATGTACACTTGGTATGCCAGATGCAGATAAAGTCGAGGCCAATAAATCACAAAATATGATCCCCTATCTGCGCGGACAAACTGGGGATGAAGGGCCTCTCTATCGTGCACGAGAACATACGCTAGGTGATACTGTAAATTCCACACCAGCTTATGTTCGTATTCCGCCTTATGCATTTGCAGATACTGGTTACTCAGCTTTTATATCTGCAAAAAGCAGTCGGACAGCTGCTCTTTATGTCGCAGCGAATGACGGTATGCTACATGCATTTAACGGTGATACGGGGGATGAAACCTGGGCATATATTCCTAAGGCTATTTTCCCTACATTATATAAACTGGCTGCTACAGACTATGGAACCAATCATCGATACTACGTGGATGGTTCGCCTACTACCATGGATGTATTTGATACCAGTGCTTCTGCCTGGAAAACAATCCTCGTAGGTGGATTAAATAGTGGTGGTCGTGGTTATTACGCGATCGATGTGACTGATCCGACTACGCCAAAAGGATTATGGGAATTCTGTACAGATTCTGCGCTATGTGGCGTAACCGACCCTGATCTTGGCTTTACCCATGGCAACCCCGTTATTACCAAACGCGATTATGACGGCAAATGGGTAGTGCTGGTGACTTCCGGTTATAACAATGTACCGGATGCAACTGATCGCTTCCCGGACACTGGTAACGGCAAAGGTTATCTTTATGTACTAGATGCAATAACTGGTGCAGTACTACAGAAAATAGATACCGGAGCTGGTGATACAACTACTCCGCTTGGCTTAGCTAAAATTGCAGCCTTTGCTGATGATTTTGCTCATGATAATACTGCAAAATGGGTGTACGGCGGTGATTTACTAGGAAATGTCTGGCGCTTTGATTTAACAGCATCCCCCGCAACCGTCATGCGGCTTGCCACATTAAAAGATGGTTCAGCGCGTCCGCAATCAATAACTACCAGGCCGGAACTTGCAATTAAGGGTTCTAAACCTTTAATCATGATAGGTACCGGACGCTATCTGGGAACAGATGATTTAGTGGACGGAGCCACATTAAGCCCGGCTCTTCCTTATGCCTATGAAAATTCTATGTATGCCTTTACAGATGAGCTAACTGATTTGGGAGATCTGCGTCTTCGTTCTGACATGCAGAGCCGGACATTATCTACCACCTCCCCAACAACGCGTACTACGACCAACTCTCCTGTAATGAATTGGGCTACTAAAATTGGCTGGTATGTAGATTTTAACCCCGCAAGCGCTTCACCGGGAGAACGTCTGAACGTGGACCCACAACTGATTCTGGGTACACTGATATTTGCGACCAACGTTCCTGCAAATACAGCATGTAGTGTGGGTGGAGATAGTTGGCTCTATCAGCTTGATTACCTAGAAGGAACATTTGTAACAACTGCTGCAAATGCAGTGGCCGCAACAAAATCTAATAATGCAACTGTAGGTTTTGTGGTAGTGAAACTACCAAGTGGCGCGATTAAAATCATCAAAACTGAAAGTACCGGCGCCAAGGGTACAGTAGGTGTTAACATCGGCTCTGGTGGTGCTGGTGGTAAACGAGTTTCCTGGCGCGAACGAGTTAACTAGTAGTAGATAACAATATTGATCCTGAATAAAATTAACCGGGGCAATTAAACTTCACGCCCTGGTTAATTTTTAGGTAATGGAAATACTACATCTTCAACTACACCACTGAGCTCCTGAACATTCACTTCATCTCCAGCTTGTTTAGTGCCGAATTGCTTAAGCCGCGAGATGACTTCTTGCACTAAAATTTCTGGTGCGGAAGCCCCAGCAGTGATGCCAATCCGAGCTTTTTCATGTAACCATTTTTCTTGTAATTGCTCAGCACGATCTATCATGTAAGCATCCACACCTGCATTTCGTGCAACCTCACACAAACGGTTAGAATTAGAACTGTTAGGAGAGCCAACTACAATCACTAAATCACATTGCTTAACCATCAGCTTGACTGCATCCTGACGATTTTGTGTGGCGTAACAAATATCATCTTTTTTTGGTCCGGTAATTTCTGGGAAACGCCTCTTTAAAGCTGTGATCACTCGACTGGCATCATCTACTGACAATGTAGTCTGAGTAACATATGCAAGATTAGCTGCATTCGTGACCTGTAATTTTTCAACATCATCTTCTGTTTCTACTAGATACATGTTAGCACCATCACCTTCAGCCTGGCCCATCGTTCCCTCAACTTCCGGGTGCCCTTGATGGCCAATCATGATGATCTCCTTACCCTGTGCTCTCATCTTAGCTACTTCAACATGAACTTTTGTAACCAAAGGGCAAGTAGCATCAAATACCTTGAATTTTCTGGTTTCTGCCTCTCGCCGCACCTCGTGAGAGACACCATGCGCACTGAATATTAAAATGCTCCCACTTGGTACTTCATCAAGATTTTCTACAAATACAGCTCCCTTTTTCTCAAGATTTTCTACTACAAAACGGTTATGCACCACCTCGTGACGAACATAAATCGGTGCGCCATGCATGGTTAAAGCTCGCTCTACAATCTCTATCGCACGATCTACACCTGCACAAAAACCCCTGGGATTTGCTAGTAATACGTCTATCACTGGTCCATCCTCCAATTTTTAGGTGTTAACTCAACAAGCTTATACCTATGTTTATACTCTAAGATAACCTACAAGCTTTCCACCAGTTTCACGCAAATGTTCGCTCATCATAGCAAGCAGTTGTACCAATATTTTCGCGCCAAGCTTGGGTTCATTATCAATAATCTGAACCAGAGCATCGCGTGTTAATACTGCCAATACAGTAGGCTCTGAAGCAATACAAGTAGCAAAACGTTTTTCTCCATCTATTACCGCCATCTCACCTACTATCGTACCCGGATTTATGTGAGTAATGTGTTTCATACGGTGTTGAGTGTCCTGCTTAAGGACTTCAATACTGCCTTCGACCACCAGCAGCATATAATCACCTTCTTCGCCTTCCGTAATGATAATGTCTTTATCTTTAGCTTTATAAAGACTCATGTAACTCGCCAGCAAATTAATATCAAGCCGGTCCAGTACACCAAACAATTCTGTCTTTGAGATCAGATCCCCGACCTGTTTCGTTATGACAGAGCCATTTCCGACTAACTCAAGATCATTTAGCCTGCTTTCTTTGATGGGTTGATATGATTGTGTCATTTATACTTACTCATCTTTAAACTATTCTTGCTGGTATTTTTTGACTAAGATTTTACGCTGTTCATAAGCTTTCCGAGCAATAGAAATATCTTCCAGAAAATGTGCTAGCTCATTAATTCTCAGCGCCTGTGGTCCATCTACCAACGCTTTATTTGGTGCTGGGTGAAAGTCCACCAGAACCATGTTAGCACCGGCAATTACTCCCTGAGCAGTAGCCTGCATAATATCTAGTATACCCTCCGGAGAACATGTACGGGCACCAACTGAATGAGAAGGATCAATGCAAACTGGCATACGTGTCAGGCGCTTCACTACAGGTACATGAGAAAAATCTACAAAATTACGATGGGGATCAGAAGCGTTGGTTTTCATCCCACGCAAGCCAAATACCACTTTTCGGTTTCCTTCTGAGGCTAGGTATTCTGCTGCATTAAGTGACTCATCCAACGTAATACCAAAACCACGTTTAAGAAGTACGGGAAACTCCTGCTGACGTCCGACAATTTTCAACAACTCAAAATTTTGTGTGTTGCGGGTACCAATCTGTAGCATTACCCCTGTGGGGTTACCAGCCTTACTCAGCGCTTCACGTATTTCGTCAACATGAGATTCGTGTGTGATTTCCATGGCAACAACCTTGATACCGTACTTTCCTGCCAGATCAAAAACATAAGGTAAGCAAGCCTTGCCGTGGCCTTGAAAGGAATACGGACTGGTACGAGGCTTGTAAGCACCCATCCGGGCACAGTTTAAACCGTGGTCTTTCAACGCTTTCATCATTATTTCAACATGTTCTTGTGTATCAACTGCACACAATCCAGCAAATACGTTTAGTGTATCTTGTCCAAAACGTACGCCGTTATAATCAAAATAAGTAGGACGATCATCATTCTTGTGCCGACCGAGAACACGATACTCCTCTGAGATCCGCACCACTCTATCTACACAAGGTAAACTTTGCATGTCTTCTAATGGTAGCGCTTTAGTATCGCCAATCAGATACACCTCTGTAAGCGTCTGCTCAACACCTGCTTCAGTATGCACACGTGTAGAAATACCGGGGAGACTAGTAAGATGCGCCATTAACTGCTTGTAATCAGGTTCTTCCGGAGATGCATCCGGAGTCAGGATGAGAATCATAAAATATTATAAAAATGAGTTATACGGGTTAAACAGCATAAATAATAAGATAGGCTTGGATTTTAACTGAAATAACCGTTACTTGCCATGTAATTGAATATAGCGTTTAATCACAATTCATAGTGTAAAAAACTCTGCAGGAGAAATTCTTACTTACTCTCACCCTATGCCATCTAAAAAGACTTTGTCATGCGATAACAAGCTGGATAAAATTGTTGCTAAAGCAAGACGTAACCGGGAACAACGGGAAACAACTTACCGTGAATTAGCACTTAAGATTTATCCTTGGATTTGTGGGCGCTGCGCTCGTGAATTTACCCGTGAAAACATTCAATCTCTTACAGTTCACCACAGAGATCATAATCACAGCAACAATCCTACTGATGGCAGCAATTGGGAGTTGCTATGTATTTATTGTCATGAAAATGAACATGCTCGGCACCTAGAAAATGCTAAAAATGATAATCTGGCGACTGAAGGCGAACCAAAATCACAAGCTCATCATCGTCCATTTGCTAAACTTAAATCTCTACTAAAAAAATAGACTTTTGTATTAAATCAGAAATTGACTGCCTCACTATCAAAAGAAAGCCCTACGTCAAAACTAAAAACTAAAAATTCCACGGGCTATCCGCCCGCTATTTTTTTGATGGGTCCCACTGCAAGTGGAAAAAGCAATATTGCAATTGAAATTGCAAATCATCTATCTGTAGAAATTGTTAGTGTGGATTCGGCTCAGGTGTACCGTCACATGGATATTGGAACCGCCAAACCAAGTGCAACAATATTGGCATCAATACCTCATCATCTTATCAACCTGATTGAACCAAATGAGCGTTATTCTGCCGCACAATTTAGAGAAGATGCGTTAGTTGCTATGAGAGAAATTACCGAGCGAGGCAAAATTCCACTGCTAGTTGGCGGTACCATGCTTTATTTTCGGGCATTGCTGGAAGGGTTGTCTGAACTTCCACCTGCTGATAACGACATACGTATGGTAATTGACAACAGGGCAGAAGACATCGGCTGGCCTGCGATGCATAAAGAATTGCAACAACTTGACCCGATCATCGCAACGCGCATCAAGCCCACCGACAGTCAACGCATTCAACGTGCATTGGAAATATATTACCTTACTGACAAACCCATGTCGGAGTTACTGAAAAAACCCCGGTATGTATATCTTCCTTATCATGTAAATAGTATTGCCCTCATACCTGATGATCGGGCCACGCTTCATAGACGCATTGCGCATCGTTTTGAAGAAATGCTGGAACTAGGATTGATTAGTGAAACGCGTGTTGTGCGGGATACATTTGGTCTTGATGCCGATGCTACTTCCATGCGATGTGTGGGCTATCGACAAGCCTGTATGTATCTAGACAATGAAATTAATCTAACCGAAATGCGTGAGATGGGTCTGGCTGCCACGCGTCAGCTAGCCAAAAGACAACTTACCTGGCTACGATCAATGCAGGAATTTAAAGAATTTAATTGCTTTGCAGAAAACTTACCAAAACTGATTTTAGATTTTTTACAGAAAAACGAATTTAAGGGTAAAAAAACTCAAGATAATTCAGTGTAAACATACCGACTAATAATTCATAATACTGACTTACTATGCTTGTATAAGGTAGCATGTAGCGCTCGACTTGTAGCAATTACACAGGACAAATATCATGATTCACTTCTTTTTTTCTTTGTTACTAGGATTAATCGCCATAGCTGGCATAGTTTTATTCTTCCGCCCGCTACGCCATCTTTTTGTTTCACGCCCGTTATTAAAAATATTTAGAAAAGTCTTGCCACAAGTTTCACAGACGGAACAAGAAGCTTTAGATGCTGGAACTGTATGGTGGGAAGGAGAATTATTTAGTGGTGACCCAAACTGGAGTACATTACTGGCTTACCCCAAACCGCAACTTAGTGCCGAAGAAAAAGCCTTTCTTGATGGTCCAGTAGAACAATTATGTGAAATGTTGGATGAGTGGAAGATAACGCGAGAACTCCATGACCTTCCGCCTGATGTCTGGCAATTTATTAAGGACAACGGCTTTTTCGGCATGATTATTCCCAAGCAATACGGTGGCCATGGATTTTCAGCACTGGCTCATTCTGAAGTAGTAATGAAAATCGGCTCACGTAGCGGCACAGCTGCGGTTACGGTGATGGTACCAAATTCACTAGGGCCTGCAGAATTACTCCTGCATTATGGTACGGATGAACAAAAAAATAATTATCTTCCTCGTCTGGCAAAGGGGCTGGAAATACCATGCTTTGCACTCACCGGACCTGATGCCGGCTCAGATGCCGGGGCTATACCTGATACAGGCATTATATGCCGGAATAAATTTGAAGGTAAAAAAGATGTTCTGGGCATACGCATTACATGGGAAAAACGCTATATTACTTTAGGTCCTGTGGCAACGCTGTTAGGCCTCGCTTTTAAGCTTTATGATCCTAACAAACTACTGGGCGAAGAGAAGGATCTTGGTATTACACTGGCACTGATTCCCACTAACACACCTGGCGTTTCAATTGGTCGTCGACATTTTCCGCTAGATGCCGCTTTTCAGAACGGCCCAAATGCTGGCAAAGACGTTTTTATTCCTATTGAATGGGTAATTGGTGGCCGTGAAGGTGTAGGTAACGGCTGGCGGATGCTAATGAATTGTCTTTCAGTAGGGCGATCAATTTCCCTTCCTGCAACTAGTGTTGGTGCTGCCAAACTTGCTGCACGAACCAGTGGTGCCTATGGCATGGTACGAACACAATTTAAAATGCCGATCGGACGTTTTGAAGGTGTTGAAGAAGCCTTGGCGCGTATTGCCGGTAATACTTATATGATGGACGCAGCCCGGGTAATGACAGCTGGTGCAGTTGATTTAGGTGAAAAACCTTCTGTCATTTCGGCCATCATCAAATATCATCTTACCGAGCGTGGCCGTCAGATTATTAATGATGCTATGGATATACATGGTGGCAAAGGAATTTGCATGGGTCCCAGCAATTATCTGGGGCGAACCTATCAGCAAATTCCGGTTAGCATTACGGTGGAGGGAGCTAATATTCTAACTCGCAGTTTGATTATTTTTGGTCAAGGGGCAATACGTTGTCACCCTTATATACTCAAAGAAATTGATGCTGCTAATAATAGTGATGATACCCAGGCGTTACAGGAATTTGATCAAGCATTAACTGGACATCTTAGTTTTAGTTTTAACAATGGCTTCCGTTGTTTGCTTTACGGGCTGTCAGGGGGGGCTCTTGCAAAGGCGCCTAGCATTCCTTTCAGCGAGGAGATAGCAGGCTATTACAGGCAACTAACCAGATTCTCAACTGCTTTTGCACTGGCTGCTGATGTTTCTATGCTAATACTTGGCGGTTCTCTCAAGCGTAAGGAAAAACTTTCTGCTCGTTTAGGAGATATTCTAAGCATGCTTTATTTGTGCTCTGCTACATTGAAACGATTTGAAGACGATGGCCGGCCTGCCTCTGATTTACCGTTGTTGCAGTGGTCAATACAAGATGCTCTTTATCGTATGCAGTTGGCTTTCTATGGTCTGCTGGATAATTTTCCAAACCGTATCATGGCATGGAAATTGCGATTTTTAATATTTCCTTTGGGCAGAGCATTCTCTCCCCCATCAGATGAGCTGGGACATAAAGTTGTCAAGATACTAATGACATCCGGAGAAACTCGTGACCGCCTGACCAAAAATATTTATATCCCAGACTCTGATAACGAACCACTTGGAGTCCTAGAGCAAGCATTACAATGTGCGGAAAAATGTAAAGAAGCTAATACAAAAGTTCGTTCAGCAGTCAAAGCCGGCAGCATAACAGCACAGGACAATGAAAAGATTGCTGAAGCACTTAAACAAGGCATTATAAGCGATGCAGAGGCAAAATCTTTACAGGAAATGGAGACACTACGGCGCCAAGTAATAATGGTTGATGATTTCCCACCAGATTTCAGCTAAAAAACCATTATTTAAACTTATGCTGCACATAATTCAGAAAGTTATGGAAGCTTTGACCATAACGACAAAATAAATATGGAAAATATAATCCCAACAGAAACGGCAAAAACACTAGATGGTTTATTCAGTGAACGAGTGCGGCGCTCACCCAAAATGATAGCTTATCGCAGTTATGATCAAGTAGCTGGAAAATGGTGTGATCATACCTGGGCACAAATGGAAAGAGAGGTAGCACGATGGCAAGCTGCCCTGGCTAAAGAGGGTTTAGAAGCTGGTGATCGTGTAGCAGTAATGGCAAAAAACTGTCCGGAATGGGTAATATTTGATCAGGCAGCACTGGGGTTAGGCCTTGTAATTGTCCCCCTCTATACAGAAGATCGAGCCGAGAATGCTGCGTATATTTTAAGCGACTCAGGTGCCAGATTATTGCTACTTGAGGATCAGAAACAGTGGCAACCACTAAAAGAATTACGTGGTCAAATGAGCGAGCTGTTTAGAATTGTAACGATTAATTCATTTGAAAACTGTACCAAAGAAGCTTTGGATAGTGACTTATCCGCACTTTGTAATTGGCTACCAGCAAAAGCAGGAGAAGTACAACACGCGAAACACAAACCAGATGATCTCGCCACGATCATGTATACCTCGGGCACTTCAGGTCGACCAAAGGGAGTAATGCTTAGCCATCATAATCTACTAACTAATGCAAACAGCTGCCTACAAATTGTACCGGTTAGGCAAGATGACTTGTTTCTTTCTTTTTTACCACTTTCGCACGCATTTGAACGCACTGTAGGATACTACCTTCCTTTAATGAGCGGAGCTACAGTTGCTTATGCACGTTCAATACAGCAATTACAAGAAGATCTGGTACAGATTCGCCCTTCTATTCTTATTTCCGTCCCACGAATTTATGAACGAGTTTATGCTGCAATTCATGCCAAGCTGGAAAAAAAATCTACCCTCAGCCGTCTTATATTTAACTATGCTGTTGAAGTGGGGTATAGTCGCTTCGAGCTCCAGCAACAAAGGGGGCCCAAGAAAATATCCCACCTGTTGTGGCCTATTCTAAATGCACTTGTAGCAAAAGAAGTAATGAGTAAACTAGGTGGTCGGCTACGACTTGCAATGGGGGGTGGAGCTCCATTGTCAACTGAAGTATCACGAATGTTTATTGGCCTTGGATTACCAATTTTGCAAGGTTACGGTATGACTGAATGTAGTCCAGTAGCCTGCACCAATAGTATAGAGAATAATATTCCGTCAAGTGTAGGTCATGCTATTCCCGGTGTAAAAGTTAAGCTTGGTGAAAATAATGCGCTACTGATTCATGGTCCCAACGTTATGTTGGGTTACTGGAATAATCCTGAAGCTACTGCATCAGTTTTGGCTCCAGATGGCTGGCTCAACTCCGGTGATATGGCTCGTATTGATGGTGGAATAATAACGATCACTGGACGTCTAAAAGAAATTATTGTTATGTCTACTGGTGAGAAAATTCCACCAACAGATATGGAAGCAGCAATTTTACGTGACCCACTTTTCGAACAAGTAATGTTAATAGGTGAAGGGCGCTCATATCTAAGTGTACTAGTAGTTATGAGTCCTGATGGCCGTGAAAAAATATCTCTTCAGCATAAGTTTGACCCAGAAATAGGTAGCCTGATACAAAACGAGAAAATGAAAAAAATTCTGCTGGAGAAAATTACACATCAGATACGTGAATTCCCGGGCTATGCAAAAATACACCGCGTAGCGCTGGTGTCGGAACCATGGACCGTTGAGAATGGTATGCTAACACCCACCCTGAAACTAAAACGGGCTAAAGTGTTGGAGCATTACCAGGCTACGATAAGTAAGCTCTATGAAGGGCACTAAGTTATGTTTGTATGTGCTTCCAATTGCTTAACTAAAAAACGATAAGGTATGGCAGAAATGGGTAATAACAAAGAAATCCACACTTCTTTACCACAAAATTGTGATCCAACGCTAAGGATAGTTCCCATGCCAACAGACACTAATCATGCTGGTGACGTGTTTGGGGGCTGGATAATGTCACAGGTTGACATAGCTGGCAGTCTTTTAGCAATCCGCCATGCGGGTGGACGAGTGGCTACAGTTGCAGTAAATAATTTCGTATTTAAACAGCCAGTATTTGTTGGTGACCTGGTTAGCTTTTACACTGAAATTACAAAGGTAGGACACACTTCAATTACAGTAGATGTTTCTGTTTATGCTCAACGAGGGCCTCGTGAAGGAGATAAAGAAATCTGTATTAAAGTAACCGAGGCAGTGCTAACTTATGTGGCGGTAGATGAAAAACGCAGACCACGAGTAGTCCCACAAAAATAATATAAAGACCGGATCAAACAGGAGAAGAAATTGAGTAACAATAATTTCATTGTACGCAAGGTAGCTGTATTAGGCGCAGGTGTAATGGGTGCACAAATTGCGGCACACCTGATTAATGCTAACGTTGAAACACTACTTTTTGAGCTCCCGGCAGAACAAGGCGACCCCAATGCTAACGTGGCAAAAGCCGTAAAAAACTTGCAAAAGCAGGAACCTGCGCCATTTTCAATTGCAACTAAAGCAACTTATATCCAACCTGCCAATTATGATCAACATCTTGCGTTACTTCAGGACTGCGACATCGTAATTGAAGCAATCGCGGAACGCATGGAGTGGAAAACCGAACTTTATAAAAAAGTTGCGCCGAATCTTGGTGAACATACAATTTTTGCCAGTAATACTTCAGGGCTTTCCATCAACCAGTTAGCTCGCGCATTTCCAGAAGGTTTACGTAATCGTTTTTGTGGCATTCATTTCTTTAATCCGCCTCGATACATGCATTTAGTTGAGCTAATTGCCTGCGAAAATAGTGATACTACAATGCTTGATGATCTGGAAAATTTTTTAGTCACCTCTCTTGGGAAAGGGGTTATAAGAGCGAAAGATACGCCTAACTTTATTGCCAATCGAGTAGGTGTATTTTCTATGCTTGCAACCATGTACCATGCCAAGGAATTTGAGTTAGGATTTGATCTGGTAGACACTTTGACCGGCGCCCTGATCGGCCGTCCAAAGAGCGCCACTTTCCGTACTGCTGATATAGTAGGATTAGATACGTTAGCACATGTGGTAAATACTATGCGTGACACGTTGGCTGATGACCCTTGGCATAAATATTTTGTTGTGCCGGATTGGCTACAAACGCTGATTGAAAAAGGTGCGCTTGGACAAAAAACTAAATGTGGTATTTATCAAAAAACTGGTAAGGATATTCATGTCCTCAATCCAATAACACAAGAATATAGTCTTTCTACGAATAAGTGTAACGACGAAATCAAAGAACTACTCAAATACAAAAAAATTACAGAAAGACTCTCAGCGCTCCATGAAAACCCTCATCCACAGGCCCAATTTCTCTGGGCAATATTCCGTGATTTATTTCATTATTGTGCCATTCATCTTGTTTCAATTGCTGATAATGCGCGCGATCTTGATCTCGCCGTCCGCTGGGGCTTTGGTTGGAATCAAGGGCCGTTCGAAATCTGGCAAACATCAGGATGGAACAAGATTGCAACTTGGATTAATGAAGATATAGCGGCAGGAAAAAGTATGAACTCTACGCCACTACCTAGCTGGGCACTTGAAGCTAAGCGCAGTGGGGTTCATTCAAAACAAGGGTCATACGCCCCACAAACTAAAACTGAGCATCTTCGTTCAGGTTTACCGGTATACCAACGACAACTGTTCCCTGACAGGATCATGGGTGAAGAAAAACAATATGGCAAGACCATATTTGAAACTGATGCAATCCGAATGTGGCATACGGAAGACGATGATATTGCAATAGTCAGTTTCAAAAGCAAAATGCATACTATCGGTACCGATGTTTTAGATGGAATGCAACAGGCCATAGAAGAAGCAGAACAAAACTGGCGTGCTTTGGTAATCTGGCAGACGGAACCGCCATTTTCTGCTGGAGCAAATTTACAAAAAGCAACAGAACGCCTAAAAAGCAGCAGCCCTCCCTCTACGCTCAGCGTATTGACAAAAAAACTAAAGAAAGCAGCGCGGTCTACTGTGCTCAAGGCTGCCCGAAATCTTAATTTAGCTGATGCACTAATGGCCGGAAAACTAGCTGAAGTGGAAGCAATGATTGCGCAATTCCAGCAGACTTCACAAGACCTTAAATACTCGATGGTCCCTACTGTGGCAGCGGTAGATGGACTTGCGTTAGGCGGTGGTTGTGAGTTTGTGATGCACAGCGACCAGACTGTAGCAACCCTCGAAAGTTACATCGGTCTTGTGGAGGCAGGTGTTGGCTTGTTGCCGGCAGGCGGAGGCTGTAAGGAATTTGCATTACGCGCAGCACAAAATACAGTGGAAGATGATCCGCTAGCAATGCTAAAAAATTATTTTAAAACTGTCGCAACCGCCCAACTGGCAAAAAGTGCCGAGCAAGCTAAAGAACTCGGTTTTTTACGCTCCGCTGACAAGATAATTATGAACCGTTTCGAATTACTGCATGCCGCCAAAATGCAGGCAAGCGCTTTGGCTGAAGCAGGCTACCGTCCACCACTAAAAAACGGTAAATTTCCAGTGGCAGGATCTACCGGAGTAGCCACACTTAAATCTCTACTTGTCAATATGTTGGAGGGCGAGTACATCTCAGAACATGATTATTTAATAGGCAACAAAATTGCCTATGTTATGTGCGGCGGCGATCTTACTCCTGGTAGTTTGGTTGATGAAGACTGGTTCTTAGAACTCGAACGAACAGCATTTATTGAACTACTGGCTACAGAAAAAACTCAAGCACGAGTGGAGCACACGTTAAAGACAGGCAAACCACTTAGAAACTAAAGCTAAGCCTTACCGGAGAAGTAACATGACAAAACAAATTCAAGATGCCTATATTGTTTCTGCAACACGAACACCTGTTGGCAAAGCACCGCGCGGCATGTTTAAGGCCGTACGACCTGATGACATGCTGGCACATGTTTTGACGGCTGCTATGAAACAATGCGCTGAACTGGATCCTACAGCAGTTGATGATGTTATTGTCGGATGCGCTATGCCGGAAGCAGAGCAGGGAATGAATGTAGCTCGCATTGCATTACTGCTTGCAGGACTACCGGATAACGTGGCCGGTATGACTATTAATCGTTTTTGTTCTTCCGGACTTCAGGCAGTAGCTTTGGCTGCAGATCGAATTCGCCTGGGTGAAGCAGATATCATGATAGCTGCAGGTACGGAAAGCATGAGCATGATACCGATGATGGGTAATAAGGTGGCCATGAATCCTGCCATATTCTTACGTGATGAAAATGTTGGGATTGCCTATGGTATGGGCATGACAGCAGAGAAAGTTGCGCAACAGTGGAAAATAAGCCGTGAAGCACAGGACGAGTTTGCAGTGACAAGTCATAATAGGGCACTTAAAGCCGCTGAAACAAATGAATTTAGCCAGGAAATTTCACCTTATGCTGTTGAAGAAAAAAGGCCTGATCTAACTACACATGAAATCCGTAGTATCTCTACCATAAGAGATGCTGATGAAGGACCGCGGCCAGGTACTAATCAGGATGTTCTTTCTAAATTGAGGCCTGTATTTGCAAGCAAAGGATCGGTTACTGCAGGTAATAGCTCACAGATGTCTGACGGTGCAGGTGCAGTAATTGTCGTAAGTGAATCAGCGCTGAAACGTTTCAATCTAACTCCAATTGGACGCTTTATTGGGTTTTCTGTTGCCGGCGTACCACCTGAAATAATGGGTGTTGGACCGATTAAGGCGATCCCAAAAGTACTTAAACAAGTTGGACTACAGCAAGACGATTTAGAGTGGATTGAATTAAACGAAGCTTTTGCGGCTCAAAGCCTCGCGGTCATCGGTGATCTGGGACTGGATCGGGCCAAAGTTAATCCCCTAGGAGGAGCAATTGCGCTTGGTCATCCTCTGGGTGCAACCGGTGCCATCCGTGTTGCTACGCTACTCCATGGTTTGCGACGTCATAAGCAAAAATATGGGATGGTTACAATGTGCATTGGAACTGGTATGGGAGCAGCAAGTGTATTTGAAGCACTATGAGAGTCTGACCTACTAAAATGCAGTCTATAGTACGTAAAAACTACATGGACAGAGATAGCTTAAGTATGTATAGTATAGTGCTTCTTTGCTCAGGTATTAACTTATTCTTCTGACTAACTAAACTGTTAGTTTAGTTATAATGAGACAGCAATATAACAAGGCACAATAATTTAGGGAAGGTGACAAATTGTCACATCCCAGGATGTAATAGTAGCAAGTAGTGGGCAAATAAGATTTATGCTCGGTAATTATTATTTAACGGAGGGAAATATGAACAAGGTTGTGCAAGCATTCGTCGGATTTGGACTATTTTGTATCGGCGCCACACAAGTTATGGCAAACGCACCATCCGGTACACCTCGGGTAACGCAAGAACTGGTAGCTCCACCTTTCCTGCCAAAACATGATCAGGCGGCTAAGGGAGGACCTAAAGTAGTAGCGGTACGTTTGGTTGTCGAAGAAAAACTAATGAAAGCCGATGCAAATGCAAGCTACTGGGCATTGACATTCAATGGTTCAGTACCTGCTCCTATGATCGTGGCACATGAAGGTGACTGGGTTGAGTTGACACTGGTTAATCCAAAAACCAACACAATGGCACATAATCTTGATTTCCACGCTGCAACGGGTGCACTAGGTGGCGCAGAATTAGATAAAGTGGCTCCGGGTGAAGAAGTGGTACTGACCTGGAAAGCAATCAAACCAGGCGTATTTGTTTATCATTGTGCTCCAGGTGGAACCATGATTCCTTTCCATACCGTCTCTGGAATGAATGGCGCCATTATGATCTTGCCTCGTAAAGGACTGTCAGATGCTAAAGGTAAGCCATGGCGTTATGACCGTGCCTATTACATAGGTGAACAGGATCTTTATCTACCTAAAGGTAAAGACGGCAAGTTCAAGAAATATAGCCAGCCACTTGAAGGTATGGCTGACATGCTGGAAACTTCAAAAGGACTCGTTCCAAGTCATGTAGTTTTCAACGGTACTGCCGGCGCACTAACGGGTGATAATGCACTCAAAGCAAAAGTGGGTGAGAAAGTTCTTTTCATTCACTCTCAGGCTAACCGTGATTCCCGTCCACATCTGATTGGCGGTCATGCTGACTTGGTCTGGCAAGGTGGTTCATTCAGTGATACACCGGATACTGGCTATGAAACTTGGTTTGTTCCGGGTGGATCTGCTGTTGCTGCCGGATATCAGTTTGTGCAGCCAGGATTATACGTTTATCTCAGTCATAATCTGATTGAAGCAGTTCTGCTCGGTGCAGCTGCTCATATGATGGTTGATGGTAAATGGGATAACAACATGATGGAACAAACTAAAAAACCAGGGCCTATCTCTAAATAAATAGAGTCCTTGTCTGTATCGGAACGGCTTCAACCTAACGGTTGGAGCCGTTTTTTTGATATGCCGCTGATTTACATTTATGATGAGGCAAATCAAATGTAATACTGCAGATCAGGCTAGAAAATTTATTTTAAACCCCGACTAATATGTCATTCCGCCATAAAATACTAACTGCTATAAAAATGCTTGGTGGCTTCACACTGGCACAGACGTTAACCAAACAAGGACTGCAAGTACTTTGTTATCACGGTATATCACTTCAAGATGAACATGATTTTCAGCCAAAATTATTTATGCGAGAAGATACTTTTCGAGAGCGTATGGCGTATCTTGAAAAACATGGTTTTTGTGTTCTTTCCCTTGATGAAGCTTTGGCAGGTATAGATCAGAAAACATTGCCCCCAAAAGCATTGGTTATCACATTTGATGATGGTTGGCTAGGAATTGGTACAAAGGCTGCGCCTGTTTTAAAAAAATATAGCTTTCCTTCAACCCTATACGTAACGACCAGAGATGTAACAAATAAAGTTCCTGTATTTGACGTTACGCTACGATATCTACTTTGGAAAAGGAAAGGTAAAGTTTTAGATTTATGTTCTATCGGATTAGATACAGAAACAATTGACTTGAGTTCTTCGGATGAAAGGGAACGGGCAGCCTGTCATATTTGTGAAGTTAGTAAGAAATGGAATCATATCGACAAACAAACCATGTTACTCAAGCTTTCGGAGACACTAGACATTGACCTGAATTTAGATAAAAACAATCCTCTTTTTCGCCTGATGACTACGGAACAACTAGCACAACTTCCCTCAGACGGCATGGATTTACAACTACATACGCACTGTCACCGCCTGCCTGTAAATGATCCTGAAGGTGTCGAAAATGAAATCGTTAAAAACCGTTCGATTCTTGAAGGTATTGTTCATGGACCGCTTCAACACCTTTGCTATCCTAGTGGAAAGTTTCATCCTTCACAGTTTCCCTTACTACAAAAATTGGGGATTAAAAGTGCAACTACCTGTCTTTCTGGATTTAACTATTCTGATACAGAGCGCTTTGCACTT
>Ga0265303_10000757_pt1 | contig 18898 bp, 14 predicted proteins | sample Helome_2_FD_192494 | JGI IMG/M metagenome (GOLD analysis project Ga0265303, IMG submission 192494) | Marine sediment microbial communities from subtidal zone of North Sea - Hel_20160317 (Illumina Assembly) | ecosystem: Environmental > Aquatic > Marine > Subtidal zone > Sediment ... | reverse complement strand
AAAATGACTAGATGGACACGCACAGCGCGAATTGCAGCAGGGAAACATCAAGAAGCAATTCAATGGGCTAAAGACACACGAGAATATACAAAAACAAAATTTGAAGGCGGCGCCGATGTTAAAATTTTTTTAGAAACGCTTGGCGACTATGGCGTAATCTGTTGGATGGTAGATTTTGAAAACTTGGCTACGGTTGAGTTAGCTGGCCAGGCTTTAAATGCTGACACTGGTTATCAGGAGCGATTGAAAGCAGCGAGCGAATTATTTTTGCCAGGCATAGTTGATAAAGTCTATTCATCTGTTGATTAATTTAATCAAAGCTGGAATCTAGCCAGGTCCAAATTTTTATTGAGAATTTATTAAATCCCTTTATAGAAGCCAATCAATATATTTGAAATATTGCAGCTATCATGCATAAATACCTTGTGAGTTCAATATTGTGTGATACCTCAAATATTGCATTACTTTTGAATCCCTGAAAAAGCTGTGATATTCGTTTTATATCTGAAAAATTGGCAAAGTTTGTGTATTCTCAATTTATCTGCATTGCCCTGATATTTGGCTTACAAGCAAATTTCAGAACATATCACAACCCATTTAAAATACGCGGAAAGTCCATATCTTGTGGTTTTCATAAATTCCTGATATTGTGCGTTTAATATTAATCAGGCATAAATTAACCTGGTCTTCCAAAACTGCGCAACAATACCCTGATTCAGTCTTTCATTTTTACATTTCACAATACCAACACTATTTTTGAGGTTATGGGAACTCAACAATAATGCAAGTAAGCATGAGTTTTAGCAATAACAAATCATGTATTTTTTTGGATATTATTCAAATTTTACATTTTACTCAAAAAATGTTTGAGGTTTCAATGTTCAAAAAACTTATTACAATGAACTTATTAAGGAAAGAACTCCTGCAAGATTTATTTTCAGGCGTACTGATTTTTTTTCTAATCATTACAGGATACGCAAATCAGGTTAAGGCAAGTGATGAAATTCCCATTGAGGGAGCAGTCTATTCTGTTCACAGGTCTGACGGTAGTATTAAAACATATATCGATGTGGTCATAGGTCGCAGATTCCCTGGCAGACTACCTGCTGATATTGATTCAATCATAGTTTCTGGCCCTGGTGGTGATTTATCGATCGATAAGGATGACTTTAATTATTATCCTCAATGGAGAGCTTTCTGGACCGCCAGACCAGGTTCTCCAGAAGTCGGAACCTATACATTCAAGGTAACCAGTGGCAATAGAAGCGGTTATGCCACAGATACTCAGTCAGCCTTTATAAAAATTCCCTTGCCGGATGCGCGAGAATTTCATCCAGCCAATGGAGAACCTGTCACCTGCACACCCCCTATCTTCTCCTGGCAGAAACTGAACAATGATAGACCTCTTTTTTACCAGGTTGAAATCAGAGATATTAATCGCAAACATGTTTATAGAAGCCACTATGTCAAAGACATGGAATCCGTCAGATTGCCACCGGCTATACTAAATTCAGGCGAAGCATATCAATGGCGCGTACGGGTTGCCGATGGAGCAGATTGGCTCACGCATAATAACCGGTCGCAGTCAAGTTGGGTTTCATTTACGACAAACAAAAACTTTAATAGTTGCAAGTATAGTTACCACATTCCACTTAAGATAGATGGGAGTTGGGAGATATCTTCCCTGGGTGAGCAAAAGGTAGATCCGCAAATAATTCGGGAATTGATGCGCCAGATTCTTAATAACAATTTAAAAAATATTCACAGCATATTGTTGATAAAAAACGGCAAACTGATTTTGGAGGAGTATTTTTGTGGATATCATCGTGACTTAAAACACCCTGTAGCATCGGTTACAAAAAGTGTGACATCGATATTGTTCGGCATTGCACGTGATCTCGGGGAAAAAATCGTTTTAAATAAGAAACTGATCGCCTATTTACCAGAATACAAGGATTTACTCTCAAGCAGCGGTAAAAGCAAAATTTCACTGGAGCACTTACTGACAATGCGAGCGGGGCTTGAATGGAATGAATTTTCGCACAGTTATTTTCAAGACATGTATGAAAGTAATGATCCTATTAAGTTTATATTAGAAAAAGAGATGGTCGATGCGCCGGGTCAACGCTTTTTTTACAGCACCGGATTGTCTACGGTCTTAGGCAGAATCTTAGAAAACACGACCGGATCTGATGCTGAACTATTCGCTGATGAGTATCTCTTTACGCCCTTGGAAATTAAGGATTACTACTGGGGAAAGCTTTCTGATGGCACTGTATTGACCGGCTCGTCTCTGTCTCTCCGGCCAAGGGATATGGCGAAACTTGGATATTTATTTTTGAAAGAAGGTGTTTGGCGGGATAAGCAAATTGTCTCTAAAGAGTGGGTTAGAGAATCCATCTTCCCGCATGTTAAATACCCGCATGATAAAGGAGACCTGATATCCGGGACGGGGTACGGGTATCAGTGGTGGCGTGGCACATCAAGAATTAGTGACAGAGATATAGACGCCTTCTATGCGGCGGGCCATGGTGGGCAATTTATTTGCGTCATCCCGAGCCTGGATCTCATAACTGTCATCACCAGTCAGGTTGATGATAATGACACAGGTGATTTCAGGGCTTATAGTGTTATTGATAACTACGTCATTCCGGCTGTACTGCAAACAAATCCCGTAAGAAAAATACCTCCGTTCGATGTTGAAAACTACCGCCATGTCACTGGCAAGTATCGTTGGCCTAAAGCAAAACTTCCTCTGAAGATACATATCGATAACGGTAAAATATACGGTAATACCATTTTATTTGACGGTAAGTTCGAATTATTGCCGGTTGAAAAAAGCCGCTTTATGTGCATCTCTGAAGATGTTGGTAACTTCTGGCTTGATATAATGGAGGATTCAAAAGGAAATATCGAAGGTGTTAAACTTAATATTGGATTTTCTTACCTCCCGTTTAAACGAACAAGAGGGCTTTTTTTCGGCTTTTAATTCAATTTCGGGCTGCCATTTCCTTCGAACATGTAAACTGAAAAGCATTATTATCCTATTCATGACTTCAGATTGCTATCCAAAACTCAACTATACCAAATCTAAGCCTCAGTAGCACATCAAGATGTTGTGGTCGCTGCTTTGAGCCAGAGACTTGTGATCACGTTTGAATACCACACGTAAAATATTTACCCGGAAACTTGTGCTCACTCCAACGTATTCAAACATTTGGAATCCCGAAAACATTGTGATACTCAAATGGTATCTGAAATTTCGGCAAAACCCATGTATTCTCAATGTATCAGTACTTTTGGGTATTTAATTTTCTCATAAAAAAACTGCTATTTTCAATTTTAAACCGTATCTATAAAGTTCCGTAAATTTCATTTGGAAAAGTGTGACTAAGTGAGACTGACAGGGACTGGATGATCTTTCTTTCTCTGGTTTTATTATGATAATATCAACTTCAACAGTTTATCTATAATTTAACTTCTTGATTTCTAATAAAGTTAAAGATATAGTTATAGTAATAGAATGCTGCTTTGGGATCCCGTTTATCAATTCTCTACTCAAATAAAAATGTTGCCCTAAACTCCATCTTCCGTCATCCTACTGCAGCTGCTACAAATAAATTTTCCCAGCAATTCTACCGCATAGATCGATCAATTCAAAGATAACAATGATATCTTACCTATTCGAGTGATAACCTATTCTTTCCCTTCAGGATCAACTGTATCTTGGTTAGAAGAGGGTTTTGATAACGTAAAATGAAAAAAAATAAAAACAATTCGAACAACTTTAAGAAACTGCGCAGACAGGCAGAGAAACGGCTGCTCAAAAGAGATGCTGATCTAGCAAACATACCCTTAAAGGATATAAATGAGCTGATCCATGAGTTGGAGGTGCATCAGATTGAATTGGAAATGCAAAACGAGGAGTTGCGACAGGCCCAGATGGATATGGAAGCAGAACGGGATAAGTATACAGATTTATATAATTTTGCGCCTGTTGGCTATTTTAGCATAAGTGAAAAAGGGTTGATATTAGATGCGAATCTTATGGGTACAACGATGCTGGGTGTAGAAAGAGGAAAACTGACAGGTAGATACTTTTCTCAGTTTATTAGCAAGGATGATCAGGATGTTTTTTACCTGCACAGGCGAAAACTTTTTAAATCGAAAATGAAGCAAACCTGTGAACTGAAAATATCAAAAAAAGATGGGGCTGAATTTTATGCTCAGTTAGAAAGCAGCCCCGTCAAAGACGAGGCCGGAAACTGCAGTTCGATACGATTTTCACTAAGCGATATCACTGAGCGCAAGCAAGCCGAGATGGCACTCATTGCAACCAAGCTAGAAATAGAGTCCATAGTCAAAACAGTGCCGGACATCATCTATCGATTAGACCCGCATGGTCGCCTAACTTTTGTGAGTGATTCCGTAAAACGATACGGATATCTACCAGAAGAACTTATAGGCACAAACGTCATGAAGATCGTTTATCCCGAGGACAGGGCAAAGACAATTCACAGAATCAAGGAGAGGCGCACAGGAGATAGGAGCACAAAATCATTTGAGACAAGACTTATAACCAAGAATCAAACGCCGGTCTCTTTTGAGGTATTCATAATCTCGGCAGAAGGACTGTATTCACCGGCAAAGTTTGGGCCGGGTGCCTTTCTGGGAACCCAAGGCATCGCCAGAGATATAGCCGAGCGTAAACGGGCCGAGGAAGAACGCGAAAAACTGATTTCAAAACTGCAAGAGGCTCTTGACAATATTAAAACTCTGAAAGGTTTGCTGCCCATCTGTGCTAATTGTAAGAATATTCGGGATGATAAAGGGTATTGGAATCAAATCGAAGCCTATATCAATGACCACTCTGATGCAGAATTCAGTCACAGCATTTGTCCTCCCTGTGCTGAAAAGTTATATGGTTATTTGAAAAAATAATAATAATTGAAGATATTTATCCTAAAAACAGTATAACACGGACGGGTAAGCTTATAGCAGAACTAAAACTTGTGGTACTCCGCCTAAATTAGCAAAATTTGAGATTTAAGCAGCTTGCGATATCCTCAATTCCAATTTTCAGAACGTAGCTCGCGATACCTGCTATTTACCTGCAACGAAAATGCATCTTCAAAATCGTTGATATCTCCAACAATGTCGTAAATATCAATTCTGAAAATTTCTGTGATATTTAAATTAAATCACAACTTAGCCGCATTGTCCCTGTTTGACACAAGATGTAAAAACGCGATAGGCAAAACAACAAAGCTAGCACGAGGGCTTATTTACAAAGCTTATTGATAATATATCCTACTTTTCCATTGGGCAGGCGCACCTGAAACCAATTTCCGCTTTCGCCCAGGAGAACCAGGCGATCTCCGCGCCTCACACTGCCGATTATATCGTGACTTGTTCCCGGTCCGGAACGAATGTTTACCGAAGAACCTGTCACCTGAACAGACGGCTCCTGTGACTGAGGACCAGTCGATGCCGGCGTTGCTGATGTAGGTTGAACTGCCGTTCCACCAGAGCCAAAATGGTAGTATTGGGCAGGTGTTTTACTGACAATAAAATCAACCGAATTTTTTATACAGATTCGCAACGCTTTCTCGGTTGGGGTCTTTGACCAACCACCCAAAGCACCCCCTAAGGCTCCACCACCGACAGCGCCTCCTAAAGCCCCCAAGCCACCGATGTCCGTTGCAGATCCTTCTACAGAGGTAACAGCTACAATTCGGGAGGTCTTTGTATCGATGACACGCACGTCAATCGCCATGTGCGATTTTTTATAAGCCCCTAAAACAGCTCCGACCACCCCGCTTCCCCAGCCGCCTAAACCGCCCTTAGTACCGGAAGCGGCACCTTCAAACTCGGTCACAGCGCCAGTGATCAAGAGCTCTGCTCCCTCAATTGCGCCGATAGGTGCGGCCGTTTGCTGTTTGACTCTTCCGGATGCCCCCAGATCCTGCTCCCGGAGAACATCTCGCAGTTGCTGCCGCTCCAGCACGATGTAACGGTTGGTGTGGAAAAGCGCCGTAGCCAACATGTCAGCCATACCATCGCCGACATCACGGCTCCACCAACCTTTTCCGGTCTTGTCAGTGAATCGCGATACGGCAATTCTTGCCATGGGGCCGCCGTAGGCTGCACTCTGGGCTTCTTCAATAGAAGGTCCCCCCGCTTCAGTAACTTTCGCTTCGGGCTTAGGCTGCATCGTTTTGCATCCATGAAAAAGCAGGCTCGCTACAAAAAATATTACGATACATCCAATTGCAGCCCAACATTTACGCCTTTTCATAATGTCCCCCTTTCATTTTAAAAGATAGTCAGCTCGATTGAAGTTGATCGACAAATAAAGAAGCGGCTCAGATTCAGGTATTAGAGACTTGTTGTAGTTGCAGATAGCTTGCCAATATTCGAGTATGATATCGAGTTGTGCCACAAAGTGCGGTAATCGAGCTTTTGAGGTTTATGCGGTCGAAGACAGAATACCACGGGTTTACCCGTGGATGAATGAGCCCTTCCAAATATTATCACGAAGACACGACGTGATAATATTTGGTCAACTCCGAATAGAGTTGTGGTCGCAAGGACTCCGGCTTTAGCCGGGGGAATCTATTTGTCCTTTTAAGATTTTTTTAGTTCGGCAAAACTCTTCTATAATAACATAAAAGAGGAGGACAAATGATCTTCAGTCAAACAAGAGTTCTGGGTGCTTGTCTATTTTTAATTGTCATCAGTTTTGTGTTCGTTACACTTCCTATATATGCTACCTCCAGAGGCATCCTCGTTAAGGCCAAAACCCATTCAGGTTCTCCCCAGCAGATAACACTTTACTCTGGTTATCATGCACTGATAGTGGGTTGCTCAGATTACAGAGCCGGTTGGCCCAGACTACCCAATCCAGTAAATGATGCCCGCGAGATTGCCATCACACTCAAAGAGATGGGTTGGCAGGTTGACTTGCTTGAAGACCCTGATTGGGACCGTTTGGATAACGCATTGAATAAGTTGATAACGGGCCCCGGCAAGGTAAAAGACAAAGGTGTTTTTTTTTGGTTCTCGGGTCATGGTCATACACTCGAAGAAGCCGACGGTACAAAATTAGGCTACATCGTTCCGGTGGACGCCCCTCGCCCGACTCAAGATGAAACAGGCTTTATGCGGCGCGCAATCGATATGCGTCAAATTGAAACCGTAGCCAAACGTATCCGGGCCAAGCATGTGTTGATGGTTTTTGATTCATGTTTTTCAGGTGCTATCTTTACCATGGTGCGGGCTGCGCCCACAGAATATATCGAGGAAAAAATCGCCGCACCGGTCAGGGAGTTTATTACCGCAGGCAGAGAGAACGAGCAAGTGCCCGATCGATCGGTGTTTAAGATCTGTTTTATCCAGGGTATCAAGGATGGCTATGCCGATTTCAATCGGGACGGCTATGTCACCGGAGAGGAACTTGGTTCATACCTTCAGGAAAAAGTAATCAATTATTCCCACAAAGCCCAGCATCCCCAATTTGGAAAAATTAACAACCCAAAGTTGGACAAGGGGGATTTTGTATTTGTATTAAAGCGTCCGGTCCAATTCAGTCAATACATTACAGCAGGGCCTGAACCGGAAGCGGAGAAAAAACACTTATTTGCTGAGGCGGACAGAATTGAGCATGAACGTGGGGAACTTGAGCAACTGAAAGCGCATACCGATCAAATGAAAAAACAGGTAGTCCCGGTATTACCAAAAGTTCCTACCGCACTGGTGGTGGTCTCAGGGGATGAAAACGTGATTCCGATTTTTCAAGCCCACCTTGAAACATGCATGATTGATAGCGGTTTGAGAGTAATTTCTATTGCTGAAATGCCCGTACTTATGGAAAAAGCGCAATATGGCGATTTGCCAATGACTTGGTATACTATCAAACAATTTGTTCCGAAACATAAGGCGAATATATTGCTCTTAGCGAAAATACGTCGTGCTGGATCTATGAAGCTAAAATACTATGGGCGGATCCAGGAGCTCACAACGATGGCCTATTCCGTCAGGGCATTTGACATGGCCTCAGGACAAACTGTCGTTTCGCCGGCAACAGGTACTGTTAAATTTACCCCTCTCAACATGGAGGAGAATATCAAATCAGAAATTAATACTGCTGCTGGCTCTATGGGGTCTAATATTATGAAGTACTGGCAGAATGAAATAAAACGCCTAAATAAAAAAAGCTAGAAAAATAGGGTCAAAGACAGTTGAGCCACATCTTGCCACGAGAAATGAGCATTTCAATTCTGGGGAACAATCCGTGGGCCATTGGGCGTTAGATGCATTTTTGAGATTGCCTTTAAATCGTCCACAAAAAAGTGTTCAGCAAGGAGGATGTCTTATGAACGAGGAAAAAGAAGTCCAGGCAAAAGAGGAGAAACCTGAAACCAATGAAGCAAAGATCAATGATGCCACACTAACAAAAGCTGATCCAGTTAAGCGGATAATAGCATTTGTCATCGATGCTGTGGCTTCTATAATTGTAGGGTTTATACCTTTTGTTGGGGGAATTATTGGTGCCCTTTATATGCTCTTTCGAGATGCTCTACCTATCGAAGCGCTTGAGTATAAAAGTATTGGGAAGAAATTGCTGAACCTATCTGTAGTAAATATTGCAGACCCAACATCTAAGATCGATTATGCTGCATCTGCGAAAAGAAACTGGATGTTCGCTCTTGGTCCCATGATGATGTTCTTCTTATTCATACCAGTTCTTGGCTGGATCATTGATATTCTGATTGGAATTGCTGTTTTTATCCTAGTTATCATCGAAATTATTAAGATCTTCTCTGATGAGAAAGGTGTAAGACTAGGCGATAAAATGGCTGGCACAATGGTTATCGAGAAGTAGTGATAATCTGAACGGAGCATCTGGAAAAGCAGGTAAATGATACCTTCTTAAAATTGTTGAATGACCCCAGAAGAGAACGCACCACCTGTTATTTGCAATTGTCAAGTTAAGTCTGTTTTATCACTGCTAAGCCTTGCGCTTTCTCTGTGTATCGCGGGTTTCTTTGCAATTCCAAAACCTTTGGTACTTCCAACAAAGTACAACTATCAGGGCGCTAAAATTCCTGTGATATCCATTTGGTGTCTGCAACAATTTCCGTTATTGTGATAGCTGGTAGCTTCTCAATGTATCTGTGGTTTGATTATACAGCCTGTTGCTCAGAAAGAGGAAGATGATAGTCCGCTAAGAGGAGCTAATCAAGGCATCTAAAAGCCCTGTATAAATTTGAATTTTCATTTAATGCAATATAGAAAATTTCTTTATCCAAAGAAAACAATATAACTATATATTTTTATTACTACATAACTATTTGTTAATATTGTTAAATTTTCATTAGCTCTCAGCTTTTTACTTGACATCCTTTACCATTTTTATTTAATTAATCCTACCGTTGCTTAATTGAATTTGAGTTTCGAATTTTTGTGGTTCATCGTGTGGCTGAATAGATTTTCAGGCATTTAATGAAATTGAATTAAATTTTAACTTTCTCCTTATAAGTCACAAATCCAATTCCCTTTTCAAATTCAGAAGTAACACTGACAGTTTATCCAAACACCACCTATTTTGGAGCCAGAAACTATGTCGATGATATTGCTTGGATTGGTTTTGATCGTCATCTCTGCCATTATTAGAAAGGTAATCAGGTAGTAGAGTTAGCCTCAATTAGTGGAAAATCATACCCTCTCTTTTTGAAAAAAGCATTAGCAAAAATGAAAAACTGTCCAAGATGTAAGCTACCGCAAGAAGGGATGCATAAATGTCAATATTGTGGTTACGTTTTATCCAAACATAAAAAAATGCATGCCAAAACAATTCGGAAAAAGTTGAAATATATCATTAGTGTACTTAAAAAAGACCAGATATTGGCGACCAGTAAATTAAAGCTGACAGATAATGGTGGAACCCGTTCAGGAAAGGATAGGCGGAAATTTTTTTGTATAACTTATTTCCCAGAAAAAAGATTGGGCAGGGACCGTAGAAAAGGGTTTGACCGAAGAAGCCAAGTAGCAAGAAAAATACGGTCAGAACGCAGATTTAGTCTAAATCATCGAAAACCTTACCCCCGTAAAACGCAAGGGTATATTCAGAACGCAATATTAAAATAGATGTTAACTAAATGTTTGAACTTTTTCGACAGTCTTTCAGTAAATCACCACCCATCGCTATTCTCGATTATGATTGACTGAACCCCATCGATTTAGGTATAAGCACATATAATTTATTTCTGTATTTCCTATTCCAAGTGACCCGTAACGGTTCTCCATTTCCGGAATCACATCCGATGACATTAACGCATTTGTTAAGGCATGTAGCTCATCTACCAATCTGGGGCTCCCCATTTGCAAATGTCTGGCAAAAAAAAGCGGATGAGAGGCTGACACCGCGTGGCTTTGCTTTTCTTGTTGCCGGCATGAATAAAGACGATGAAAAAACTGCAAAGCTGCGAAGCCAGCTTGAAATGTCTGAGGCGGCGGAGGCTGGTATGTTCATGGTTAATACTCCTAGTGAATTCGGCGGGGAGCTCGAAGGAAATTGAAGGGGATTCATATCGTCAAAAGGGCGGCGAGGAATTGGACATATTAAAAGCTCAAAATCGACGACTGCCATTTGGTATTAAAGTTAGTTGTCCTGTGGTGAGGCCGCCATAGAAAGTGAGGTGTACCATGAAACGGAAGAAACAACGCAGAGGGAAGGTGTTATTTTGAGCCGATGAGCAAGCGCAGAAGAGATTTCTTTTCCGAAGCAAATGTGAAGCGAGGGGTTCGCATCGTGCATGGGGACAAGGAACTGATCGAGAAACTTGGCAGAAACGATCCATGTCCCTGTGGATCAGGGCGCTTGTTTTAAGAAGTGTTGCATAAAAACGAAGCGTTTTGATGGAGCACGTCGAAATTATTACTATAGAGACTAAAGGCAGCTAAAAAGCGCATGCAGCAGACCGCGTCGGAACGACAGTAGTAATCTCGAATCGTTCTATCGCGGCTGCTGTTGCGCGAACCATTCCAAATTCCAACTAAGGTACCTTTTGCATATTCTGGGACTTTACTTGCCCATCACTTATGCCAATCGTTATATTTTTGAACTGCCGCTATACCCCTAACCGCAAAGAATATCACAGCATTTAATTTTGACTTTTCAGCCAAATTTGATATACTTTCTTTACACGAATATACTCGCATCAAAGGTTCTGCTTCATCAGTTAGATGTGTGCTGCTATTTTTTTCCTTGCCCAAGATTCTCTCGACATACATTTTGTTTTAGGGTGACAAAAGTGACAGTAAATAAAGCATTGGCGGGACATGTAGAAAAAAGAATGCATGGACGCTATAATTGTGAAGCCCTGATCAAATGGTCCTATTTTAATCAGGACAGGTTCTTCGATGCTAAAATTTTTAATTTCAGCAGAAACGGCATTTATTTTGAAACGCCTTACACGATAAGACCGAAGGCGACTATTTTCATTCGGTTGGAAACTCTTTTTACGAAAAATATGAGGTTAACCGAGCAAGAGTGTTTGCGCACCGTTTCTATTGGCGAAGTCAGATGGTGCCATGAGTTATCCAAAGATGATTTAAGCTATTATGGGGCTGGTGTCAGACATTCTGAAGTAAAATAATATGCGTTCCCGCTTTCGTGCCGATAAAAATACCTGCTGTTTTCCACAGGTTTTATATCAGATTGTAAATCCTAATGTATTTCCAACAAAACGGTAGATATCAGTTCTGAAAATTATTTGGATATTCGGTTGAAATCACAACCAAAACGGGTGAATCCGAACCAATGGATTCGCCCTTTTTGCTGGCTCAAAGCCGCATTTTTCGGGTTTTCGGTTTGACACAAGATGGAAAAATACATACGTTCATTTATAAAGTTTATATGCAATAATTACATTAATTCTAATAGTTTAAATTATCTCAAAATAGTGCGTCGAGTGCGCACTTTGTCATAAAGTGTGCGCAACTGTGTAAAAGATGCGGGAGAACCCCTCGGAGCCGGCTTACGGAGCAGGCTTCAAACCACCTAAAGCTGCGTTGGTAAAGAGCCGGGATAGTGAGCGTTTAGAAAAAGTCACGGCTGAGGATCCTTGCAGGTGTGACCCAGAGAAACGAGCGCGAGCGAACCATTCGATGAGGCGCCCAAATCCATTCGCAGAACAATCAGAAGCCGGCGGATTCACCGCCCCATATAAATGTTAGAATCATAAAAGGAAAATATGTCAGACGAAAAAATTGAAAAATTGGCCGTATTAATAGATGCAGACAACGCCCAACCTTCTATTGTTGACGGACTACTATCGGAAATCGCAAAATATGGAACCGCTAATGTAAAAAGGATTTACGGTGACTGGACGCGAGCAGGCCTTAAAGGGTGGAAGGAAGTTCTTTTACAGTATTCAATACAGCCCATACAGCAATTTGGGTATACTTCAGGGAAAAATGCAACCGACAGTGCATTGATAATTGACGCAATGGATTTGCTTTACACGGGCAAATTTGACGGTTTTTGTATCGTATCCAGCGATAGTGATTTTACCAAGTTAGCATCAAGGATAAGGGAAGCGGGCCTTTTTGTATATGGATTTGGGGAGGGAAAAACCCCTGAAGCATTCGTTTCTGCGTGTGATAAGTTTGTTTTCACTGAAGTGCTGCGTTCCGAAGGTGATTATAGTGAGAAAATAAGGCGCAAGACAACCAGCGGACTTAAGAAAGACACGAAGCTCGTTAATTTATTAAGAAACGCTGTTGAGGCATCTTCGGACGATTCTGGTTGGGCTCATCTTGCATCCGTGGGTAGCAACATTGCCAAGCAGGCACCAGAGTTTGATCCACGAAACTATGGTTACAAAAAGTTGGGGGAACTTGCATCAGCAACAAAGCTATTCCAAATCGAAGAAAGAGCTATTGGCGTTGGACCCTCAAAGGCAATTTATTTAAAAGACAAAAGAAAGAAATAAGGAGTAAAACTTCTAACAATGCAGATGAAGCTGACGTGAAAAAACGAAGAGGTTTACCGTAAAAGCCGTGCAGGTTCGATACTTATCAGACACGCAGCTTAGCCGTGGTGTTCGGCGATGTGCGAATTTATCATTTACCGCCAAAGGAGATCAGAATGAATATCTATACAGGCAATTTATCGAATGAAGTAACCGAGGAAGATTTAAAAGGGGCTTTCGAGACTTTCGGGGAGGTCAAATCCGTAAAGGTCATTACAGACAAATACACTAACCGATCAAAAGGATTTGGATTCGTGGAGATGCCCTCTAAAACTGAAGGGCAGTCTGCAATCGATGGCCTAAATGGCAAAGAGCTAAAAGGAAAGGCGCTTAACGTGAATGAGGCTCGTCCTCGCACCGAAAGTCGTGGTCCTGGAAGAGGATACGGCGGCGGCAGAGGAGGACAGGGTGGTGGCAGAGGAGGGCAAGGTGGCCGCAGAGGAGGATACAGCGGCGGCAGAGGAGGGCAAGGTGGTCGCAGAGGAGGAAGCGGGCGTGGCAGATGAGGACCAAAGGGTGGCCGTAGCTTCTAATCATCGACATTCAACATATATAACTATGATTGTATAAAATATCTATGGCAATGATTTGGGATGCAATTGACCATACACTATCATATCTATAACTCTAGCAAAACCGCTTTTATACTCCCATTAACAGAGGAAATAGAATTCCAAACCAAGTGCCCACCGCTGTAGAATATTTCAATTGAAAATCTTTTCAGCCGCTATCAATCAGAATGAAACGACCGGCAATCTGATCATTTTTTTTGTGCGAGTAAAATTCGAGTATTCTTTTTGCGGGGTTTTTCTATCTGTTTGTTTTCTCCCCAGCGCTTGAACAGATCGTGTTCAATGCCCATATAGTCGAAAACTTTGCCGATGGTTTGGTCAATGATATCTTCGATGGTTTTGGGCTGATGGTAAAATGAAGGGACCGGGGGCAGCAGATGGGCGCCCATTTCAGCAGCCAGGGTCATCAGGCGCAGGTGCCCAACATGCAGCGGTGTTTCCCTGATAACCAGCACCAGTTTCCGCTTTTCTTTTAAGGTGACATCCGCTGCCCGCACCAGCAGGTTTTCATTATAGGAATTGGCGATGCCAGAAAGCGATTTAATGGTGCAGGGTACGACCACCATGCCTTCAGTTAAAAAAGACCCGCTTGCTAAAGATGCAGCCATATCCTTATGGTCGTAGGTAAAATCCGCCATGGCTTCAACGGCATCGGGTTGGTAGTCTGTTTCGATCTCGATATTTAACCGGCCGGCCTTGGAGATAATCAAATGGGTTTCGAAATCCATTTCTCCGAGTAACTCCAGCATTCGGACCCCATAGGTGACCCCACTGGCACCGGATATACCGATTACAATTCGTTTAGCCATCAATTATTCCTTTTGGTTATATAATCTTATTTTTTAATATACATGATTTTGGATTAAAAGAATATACTTTTACGTCTATCCCAGAGTTCTTTTATAGTGGTTGTCAAAAAAACGTTCCGTTATTCAAGCGATTTTTTCTACAACCACTTATACCCCAATTCCCTGACTTAGAACATTATTATGAAAAGCGGTATAACGAGATCAGGTTTCGGCGGCAAGCCGGGTCAAAATTATCTCTACCAGAATTTCACTGTGCCGGACGATACGCTGGATGGCTTCCGGCGCCAGGTTGTCCCAATGGATCCCGGCTGTGACAACAACCTGCGTTTTCAATGCCGCTGCCAGAATCTCGGCCGTCGCCTTGGCCAGTTCGTCTTCCTTGTGCCCCACAAGGCATATAACGGATGCGCTGGCACTGGTCACTGCAGGATCTTTGAGGCTGGGGCGGGGCTGGGCAACCGCCACGGCTCCAATATGAGGTCTTTCTCCGCCCCAAATGGCCACCAGCACGTCAGCGCCAATCAGTCTGACATTGGCGGAAAGATTATAAGCATCTTCTTCGGTTTGTACGGTAAAATCCAGAGTTGCCATTTAAAAGATCTCCAATGCAGCCATGACAACCGCCTGCGCAAAGGTTTCATCTTCCATATTGGCCGGGATTTCAATTATTCTGACATCGGAATTCAGCTGTTCGCGAAGCGTTTCGACAAATACCTGATCTTCTTCAGGGTCGTAAGTTGGATTTTCCGGGCTGTCCACAGAGGACCATCCCTTTTGCGGTATGATGACACTGACCGGACCGGACGCATTATTGAGTTTAGCGGCGAAAGCCCCGGCGACCTCCTTGAGTTCATCTCTGGATAAACGAATCCAGGTTCTGAATTTATCCAGATCATACTTGCGGCGCTTATGATAGTCCGGCTTGTATTTAGACTTGGCCGGCGTCATGTGATTGACACTGCAGGTTGAAATGATCTGGGGGATACCGGCCTTGCCGGCTGTTTCCAGACGATGGGGTCCGGCATCCCGCATAAATCCGTACAGATGTTCGCCGACGCCACCCGGGGCCAGATCAACAACGCCCTGAAAGAAACCATCGGCAACCATATCTTCCATGGCCCGGTCACCGATACCGGCAGCCGAAAAACCAATGACCTGAAAGCCCTTGTTTTCAAGACCGGAACGAACGGCGCTGGCACATTTTTCACAGGGGCCCAGCATGGTCAATGCAATTGCTTTACCTTTTTGGGCTTTGGGCGAGGTGATCGTACCCAGCACCATCCCGGCCAGGGCTTCAGCTGCACGATCCATGACATTTTTGAGCAAATCGGTGATCCCCGAAATTTCAATTACTGAATGGAAAAGGGCGATATCGCCGGTACCGATGTAGCGGGTGGCAAGTCCCGGCAGTGCTGCCGTAGAAGAAATCATTACTTTGGGTATGCCAAAGGGCAGGGACCGCATCACTTCGGTGGCCATTAGCGTGCCGGTCGAGCCGCCCATTGCGATCAATCCGTCGAGTTTGTTTTCAGAAAGCAGATCAGCTGCAATACGAGAGGCGCCTGCCATTGTAATATTGGTGATCTGTGAGCGGTTGCGTGAGTTGCGGATTTCTTCAAAATTGCTGCCGCCGGCTGCGGCAACTCGATCGGGTGGGATGTCTGCGCTGGATGGCGCATCGCCGCGCATGGAGATATCCATCAGGAGCGTGTTGAGACCCAGTCCCTTCAATTTTTCCATCAGATAATCGGTTTCCAGTCCCTTGGTGTCCAGGGTTGAAATGATCAGTACGGTCTTTTGCATCGGTTATCTATGTTAGGTATTGCTCACGCAAAGCCGCTTAGCATATAATGTATAGCGCTAGAAATCTTCTTTGCGACTTCGCGCCTTTGCATGAGGCTAATTAAGGTTAGGCACTTTCCTGCTTTAACTTCTCCGCAATTTCCTTTTTAAGAGTTTCTTTGTTGATCTTGCCCGAGTCACCGACAGCCGGAAATTCCGAAACAACCTCCAGGCGCTCCGGCAGTTTGAACATGGCCAGTTGTTTGCCTTTCAGGAATTCCACCATTTCATCGAAGGTAAAATCCTGACCTGCTCTGGGTATCACATAAGCGCAGGCCCGTTCACCCATTTCCCTGTCCGGATAGCCGACAACGGCGACCGAGGCCACATTGGGGTGATCATTCAGCAAGCCCTCGATTTCAGCTGGATAAATATTCTGACCCCCGCGTATGATCATATCTTTGGCGCGGCCCAATATCCAGAGACACTCTTGATCGAATTTGACAATATCGCCGGTGGTGGTCCACCCATCGGGATCGAACACAGTGGAAGTCAGCTCTGCATCGCGATAATAGCCGGCAGGTGCGTGGGGACCTCTGAAATACAGGATGCCGGGTTCGCCGTCCGGCACCTCATTGCCGTCTTCATCCTTAAGGACCACCTTGTTGCCGGGCAGCATGCGGCCGACGGTTCGGCGGCGCAAATCTTTGCTATCTTCGACCCGACATCCGGACACCGAGCCCATGTCCTGGGTGCCCAGATCGCTGGTGATGACAGCACCGAAGGCTTTCTCGGCTTCTTCGGCAATCTGAGGCGAAAGGTAACCGCCGGCGGAGCGGATAAACCGCAGGGAGCTAAGATCATATTTGGAGGTGTCGCATTCCAGCATGCGCACCAGATGCGTGGGGACCACGCCGATAGCCGTGGTTTTTTCCTTTTCAATCAGGGCCAGGGCATCCTCCGGGATGAACTCTTCGAGCATGACCGTTTTGGCACCGGCCAACGGTGCGGCAAAATAGGTCAGGGTTCCGGCTGCGCCGCCGGCATGCGGAGCAATCGCCATGGTAATGTCATCCTTGTTAAGGCCCCAGATGCTCACCCGCCCTTTGGACGTACAAACCCGGGGGGCAGTGGGCCATTCCACCAGTTTGGGCAGTCCGGTAGTGCCTGAAGTGGTGGTCAGCAGCGCAATATTCCAGAGCGGATCCAATCGTCTTTCCTTAAGGACATTTTCATCGATGGGTTTTTCAGCGGCCTCCCGGGCCAACTGGGTTAGCGAATAGGTGTTCTGCGGGGCCGAATCCGGCACCGTGTCGTCAAAAAGAAAGATATTTCTGAGATGCGGAAACCGCTGTTGCAGTTCTTTATACATTTCCAGATAATCAAACTTGCGGTATTCATGGGGAATGACTACTGCTGCGGCTTCGGTTCGTTCGACCATGTATTCCAATTCCCGTTGACGAAGATACGGATAGACCGTCAGAGATATGAGACCGGCTCTTTCACTGGCGATTCTGGCCAGAAAGCCGTAAACACTGTTCGGCGATTGAATAATGATGCGCGAATATTGGGGGATGCCCATTTGAACCCAGGTAGCGGCAATCCCGTCCACCAGGCGTTTGGCTTCCGCCCAGGTAACGCGATATTTAGAATCCACCAATGCTTCCCGGTCGCCATACTCGCGGGCATTGCGATCCCAGAAATCGTAAAACAATTCCTGAGTCCAGTAGCCTTCGTTCAAAAATTCAGCGACCATCTCTTTTTGATAACGGATCGGTTTCACAATTGTCCTCCCTTTAGGTGCTATACACAGCGCCACAATAATTTACCTAAGCCAGTGGTGAATTGTTGACATAAAGATATCAAAAACGGTTAAGCTTGCAAAGCGCTGCTGTGTATTTATGGGCAATGATTTAGTCGTTCTATATCGTGCGATTTAGAGACAGCTTCTAGTCCTCTTCTTTTTTTGATTCGGAGCGCTTGGCCTTTAAACCGGCTTTAAAAGTTTCCCAGAATTTCCGGTCGTTGTCTTTCCAGGCAGCACCCCAGCGCCGCTCGAAATACGAGGTCGGCAAGCGATCATGCCAGGACGCCCATGGATCGCGACCTTCCTTTTGAGCGGTTAAAACATCATTTAAATAGCCTGTGATGTTTGTCAGTTCTTCTTTGGGCAGATAGGAGACCGCACCCTCTTTGATCGATCGCACCAGGTTGTCCGGGCTCCAGGCGTGGGCGGTCAGCATGACCGCCGGGATGTTTTTACGGGTCGCCATATCCAGTAGGCCGTAACCGTCAACCCCCATGATATCGAGAATGACCAGATCGAACTGCCGGGATTCCAGCAGTTCCCGGGCCTCCTCAAATGAAGACGCGGTCACCAATTCACACATCGGCAGTAAATCGACCAAAGTATCCAGAACATCCCGTTCGTCGTCGACTGCCAGAACCCGTTTGCCGTCCAACAATTTTTTATCTGCCATTTTCGCAGTTCCTTTTTCAAAAAATATGTGCTAAAGTTAAAAGTGAGCTAAATGTTTTAAAATACTTGAATTATTATAATTTTATAATAAAGGATGGAGCGCCATACGGCGCAAGCGCCTGCGCTGCGCGAGCGACGCCTTAAGCCTAAGTCACTTCGTGGTTGCATTTTTGAGTTACGTTCTAAAGGCCCAGTTCAGACCACCGACCCTTAACCCTC
>Ga0265303_10000756_pt1 | contig 18898 bp, 17 predicted proteins | sample Helome_2_FD_192494 | JGI IMG/M metagenome (GOLD analysis project Ga0265303, IMG submission 192494) | Marine sediment microbial communities from subtidal zone of North Sea - Hel_20160317 (Illumina Assembly) | ecosystem: Environmental > Aquatic > Marine > Subtidal zone > Sediment ... | reverse complement strand
CCTGGTCGATCCCGGCGGCATCCAGCACGGCGACCATGTCGGCGACGGTGTTTTCCATGGTGGGCGGGTAGCTCACGCGTTCGGACAGCCCCATGCCGCGTTTGTCGAACGTGACAAAAAGGTTGTTGCGCGCCAGCCGTTCCTCGAATCGAATCAGCGACGGCACCTTGTAGCGATTGTCCAGGTGGGACACGAAGCCGGGCACGAACAGGATGGCCGGTGCGCCGCTGCCCAGCGAGCGCCACGCGACATGCACCCCGCCGCTGCGGGCGAACTGCACCGGCGACAAGTCTTCCGGTTCGGCCGGCACTGTAACCCCGGAGCCATGACCGCGCTCGTTCACCTCGGCGACGAAGCGATAGCCGCGCTTCGGCAAGGTGCGAATCACCTGTTGCTGGCCCTCAATGTCGGCTACGGCCTTGCGCGCCTTCATCACCGTGCGGGCCAGCGCGGCTTCGGTCACGATCACACCCGGCCACAGCGCATCCATCAGTTCGTCGTGACTCACCACGCGTTCCCGATGATTCAGCAGGTAGGCCAGCAGGTCGAAGGCTTTCGGCTCGATGGCGCGGGCATCACCCGCAATCCGCAGTTCGCGCGTGGCGAGATCCAGTTCACAATCGGCGAAATGCCAGAGATCGGGTGCGTCTGCCATGGTCAGGAAAAGGTCAACAAAAAGTCACGGGCCCGTCAGGACCACGAACCATTGTAGGAGCAGAGTATCTCCACGGGCCAGATGGTCCACTGACACACCGCAACGGAGATGATCGCCATGAATACTGCCAAGATGATGACCGGGATTACGCTGAGTGCCGCACTGCTGCTGGGGACCACCGCACAGGCTGCGGGGCCGGGTGAGGTCATGTACCGGGCCCAGCTGGATCGCTGCCTGGCCGCGTTGCGGGTGGAGCTGCAGGACCCGGCAACGACCAAGATTCTCTACACGATCACAGATATCGAGAAACAGGGCGCCTGGTACCAGTTCCAGATCGAATCCGAGGTGTACCACGGTTCGGCTGAAATCCCGGTGCGGGAGCAGGACAACCGGTGCCGCGCGCGTCGCTGGTCCGACCAGATGGAAATGATCGGCTGATGGCAGAAAAGAGGCCGGCGGCGCCCGAGGGGGGTGGGGCGCCGCCGGCAGGGAACCGACGCGATGGGGGGGGTTAGAACGCGCGCCGGCAGGGGGAACCTGAGGCGGGCTAGAATCCGCCCACGCCAAAGCCTGGTCCGAATCTGCGCCCGCGACCGCGGGCGAGCATTTCATCGGCCTTGGCACGCTGCTCCGGCGTCAGTACCTGGTAGACCTCGTTCATGGTCCGGATGCCCAGCACCGTCAGTTCGACGAACACAGGCGACTTCGATTCCACCTGGATGCGAACCTGGTCCTCGTAGTAGCCGTCACTGCGAATCATCGCGCCGACTTCTTCGCGCAACGTGGCCAGCTCGCCGCGCAGCTGCTCACCTTCCGCGCGCGCATTCGCCAGGATCGCTTCCACGGCCGCGCGTTGCTCGTCGCTGAGGTCCAGGTGTCGGGCCATTCGCTCCATGCGCCCGCCCCGATGCCCCCCCCAGTGGCCCCCCTGGGAGTTGCCGGCCTGCGCCTCGATGCCATCGTTCTCGTTCACGCCCCAGGCCAGGGCCCAGGCGGTCAGCACGCCCAGCGCAGTGGCTGACAGCGTGATGGTCTTGCGTCTGCTCAACATGTTCAGCTCCTATTCGTATTGATCGGTTGGGGTACTCAGCGCCCGCCGTGAGGCCGGCCCTGGGGCCTGCCGTCGCGCAGTTCGTCCTGGCTCACATAGCCGTCACCGTCGGCATCCAGCCGCGCGAAGCGCTCTTCGGCACTGCGGCCACCGCGCGCCGGCAGCTGCTCGAGTTCGGCGGCGGACAACATCCCGTCACCGTCGGTGTCCAGGTCGCTCAGCTCCGGGCGGTGTTCCCGGGCGCGTTCGCGCATGGCACGCATCTCCTCCTGGCTGACGTACCCGTCGTCATCGGCATCCAGCCGGTCGAAGCGTTCTTCGGCGCTGCGACCGCCGCGCACGGGCAGCTGCTCGAGTTCGGCGGCGGACAGCATCCCGTCGCCGTCGGTGTCCAGGTCAGTCATCCGGGGCCCGCCGCCGTGGCGGCCTGCCAGGGCGCTGCCCGCGACAAGCATGCTGAGTAGTGCGACGATAATCCGAGAGTGCTTCATGGTCTGTCTCCTCTGTAGAGGCACCTGCGGCCCCGCGTTGATGAGTAAGTTAACGCGCCAGGGCCGCTGCGGATGACGGCGCGCGGCGAAGAAATGCAAAGAAGTGCAAAGCGGCTTGAGTCCGGGCGACGGATTGCCTGCAATGGGCGCGGGGACTATCAGGATGAACGATTCGATACTGCTGGTGGATGACGACCGCGAGCTCTGCGCGATGCTCGCCGAGTATCTTGGCCGCGAGGGCTTCACGGTGGGCGCTGTGCATGACGGGGCGCAGGGCGTGGACGCAGTGCGCGAACGCCCGCCGGCACTGGTCGTGATGGACATCACGATGCCGGTGCTCGACGGCTTCGATGCGCTGCGCACCATTCGCGGCTTTTCCAGGGTGCCGGTGCTGATGCTGACCGCGCGGGGTGATGAACTCGACCGCATCGTCGGGCTGGAGATCGGGGCCGACGACTATTTGCCCAAGCCTTTCAATCCCCGCGAACTCGTCGCGCGCGTGCGGGCCATTCTGCGGCGCGGCCAGGCCGCCGGTGAACACGATTTGGCGGCGTTGGTCGTTGGCGATCTGCGCCTGGATCCAGGCGCGCGCAGCCTGTACCGCGATGGAACTCCCGTTGAGATCACGGCCACGGAATACTCGGTGCTGGAGGTGCTGATGCACCACCCGGGCGTGCTGGTCGGCAAGGAAGACTTGTCCCGGCAGGCCCTGGGCCGCGCGCTGATGCCCTTCGACCGCAGTCTCGACACGCACATCAGCAACCTGCGTCGCAAGCTCGGAGCGGCACCCGGCGGCGGGCCGCGTATCAAGACACTGCGTGGCCGCGGCTACCTGCTGGTGCACGACAGGGGCGAGTCGTGAGTCGTATCTACTGGCGCATATTCCTGTCGTTCTGGGCCGTAATCCTGGTCACCACGGCGATCACGGTCGGGCTCGGGGCGTTGCTGCTCGAGCAGGAAATCGACGCTAGCCGCCGGGCCTTTCTGCGCGGGAACATGGGCGCACTGGCCGGGCAGGCCCAGCAGGCGCTGGAGCAGGGTGGTGAGCCTGCGCTGCGTGACTGGCTGCTGGCAACGCAACCGGATTTGCCGGCGCCGCTGCTGGTCCTGACGCCGGATGGCCGCGAGCTGCTCGACCGTGGATTGCCGCCGGTGCCCATCGGCATGCTGCAGCGTCGCGCGGCGCGGCGCGGCGGCCCCGGCCCGCCCGTGCGTGCGTTGCGCGCGACGGATGGCCCCGATTACCTGTTATTGCCGGCCCCGGCGAAAGGCCGCCGCCTCGGGGGCTGGTTCGGGCAACGGGGCGGGCGGCCGGTGTTCTTCGGGGTCCTGATCCTGGTCAGCGGCGTGACTTGCCTGCTGCTGGCCCGCTACCTGACCCGGCCGCTGGACACGCTGCGGGCGGCCGGTCAGGCCATTGCCGCCGGCGATCTCGCGGCCCGGGCGGGCAGTGATGCCGGCGCCCGGCGCGACGAAATCGGCGCCCTGGCCCGCGACTTCGATCGCATGGCAGAGCGCGTTCAGCAGCTGGTGGAGTCCCAGCAGCGCCTGCTGCGCGACGTGAGCCACGAACTGCGCTCGCCGCTGACGCGCCTGCAGGCGGCGGCGGGCCTGCTGCGCCAGCGCGCAGGCCCGGACGAGGTGTCGAATCTCGATCGCATCGACAAGGAAGTGGCGCAGCTGGATGCGCTCATCGGCCAGATTCTTGCCTACACCCGGCTGGAACAGCTGGAGCGCGTGGACCCTTCGCCGGTGGATCTCGTCAGCCTGCTGATGGATATCGCCGCCGATGCCCGCTACGAAGGCGCTGCCGCGGGCATCGAGGTCAGTCTGGACGCCCCGTCGACGCAGATTGTGCAGGGCGATATTCGCTTGCTGCACAGCGCGCTGGAAAACGTGGTCCGTAACGCGGTTCAGCACGCCGGGAGCTGCGTGCGGGTGAGTGTCGGGTCGACGGACGCCGGGCTGAAGCTGCTGGTGAGCGACGACGGTCCGGGCGTCGATGTCGAGGCGCTGGCGCGGCTGTTCGAGCCCTTCTACACCGGGACTGAGATGGCGGGCCGTGGTGCCGGCATCGGGCTCGCCATTACCCAGCGCGCAGTCAACCTGCACGGCGGCGAGGTTGCCGCCCGCAACGGGCCGGCAGGGGGTCTGGAGATTGAGATCAGCCTGCCCGCGGGCAGCTGATCAGGCGGTCTCTGCCAGGACGGGCGGCAGCGCGATCTGGTGTTCGGTGCTGTAGCGGTAGTCGTTGAAGACCTGTTCCGCCGTCAGCAGCTGGTAGCTGCCGTCGGGCAACTGGTTGGTCGTGTCCTTGAGGCGGTACACGTAGTGGCCACAGGTCCACACGTTGTACTTGCCGAAGTGGTAGCAGATGCAGATCTTGTCGGTGACGGGCAGCTTCTTGCCATCGGGGCCAACGGGCGTCGCTTCCCAGGCCTTGATGTAGGAGCAGTTGCCGGTCTTGTCGAGTGTGTAGCCCAGCGGCTCGCACTGGGGCTTGATGTTCGAACCCAGCGCCGGGCTGTTGTTCAGCAAGCGGATCAGGTAGCCCGTCGCGGACACAGGTGAGACCTCCACCATGTCTTCCGTCGCGGCAAAATATTCCTGTTTGATCTTGTCAGGCATGCCGCATTCTTTGGTCACCGTGAACCGGGTAGCCACCTGCACCGCCGCGGCGCCCAGCTCTAGCATCTCCACCGCATCGGTACCGGTGAACACGCCACCGGCGGGAATGACCGGCAGGTCAAGGCCTTCTTCTTTAACGAAGGCGACGACTTCCTTGACGATGTCGCGCAGCTGATACTCGCGCCAGTCTTCACCGAAACCGAGATGGCCGCCTGCCAGCGGGCCTTCTACCACCACGTAGTCGGGCAGCCGGTTCATGCGCTTACCGCTGCGCAGGAAAATTTTCAGCGCTCGCAGGCTCGACACGATGATGCCGATTTTCGCATCCCGAAAACGGGGGTTGTCGGCGATGAGCTTGAGCGTGCCGTTATGCAGCCCTGCCGACAGGGTGATGCCGTCGATGCCACCGTCAAGGGCACCGTGCAGTCGCGCGGCCAGGGTTTCTGACGGCGCACCCATCTGCAACTTTTCCATGATGTTGATATGCACGGCGCCGGGCCCGTGCTTACCGTCCATGGTATTGGCGACGTAGTGTTTTTGCGCTTCGTAGAGCAGCTCGTTATCGAAACGCACCGACGTCTTGTCGGTGGTGTCGCGGCTGGCCCGGTGTTTCAGGGACTTCGCCTTGGTGTACTTGGTGGAGAAATAGCGATCCGAGACATAGGGCGACATCGCATCGGAAATATGGCCGATGCCGCCGAGCCGGGCTGCCTCGTGGGCCAGCTGGGCGCTGGAAATATCCACGCCCATGCCGCCAATTACGATGGGTACGTATTCGGTATCGCCCAGGCGGAAACGGTAGTCGTCAAGGGAGGCGGACATCAGGCCCCAAGTTTATCATGCCGACGGGCGTGCCGGCGGTGGTGGTGGCGGGTTTTGGCCGGAGCTGGCGCCGGCGACCGCACCGCTAATTGGCCTGCAGCGCCGGGTCCAGCAGTTCGCCGGCCTTGCCCATGCTGAGTTCCATTTCCAGTTCCTGGGTCCGATTGCCCAGCCGTTCTTTGTCGCGCCGCAGTTCAGCCAGCTGCTCTTCCAGCTGGTTGCGCTCGCCCAGCAGCTCCTCCAGCCGGCCCTGCATGGTCTCGACCTCGCGTTGGGCGCTGGTGACCGTCTTGTCCAGGGTCTTGATCCGATCGCGGGCCTGCACCAGCTCTTCGCTGCTGCTCGACTCGTCTGCCTTGGCCCGCAGCGCGTTCTCCCGTGCCAGTTTCGCAGCGACCAGCAGTTCGCGGATCTGCATGTCCCGGGGGTCTTCGATCTCGGCCATCAGGCGCTCGCGTATCATCCGCGCGCGCGTGTAGCGGGCGGCACAGAATCCGCTCGCGGCACAGGCGGTGACAGCCAACAGGAACCACATGATTAACATAAACTGCTTGGCCCGAGTTCACGAACTCCTAAAGTAAGGCAGCAGGCGACTCTGGTCGCAGTCCCAGTTCTCAGATTATGGCGAAGGCAAGTGATAAAAGCCCGGTCGTGGTGGCGCGCAAGCTAACCAAGCACTTCCGTGAGCGGGTGGCGGTGGACGGCATCGACCTGGACATTCCGGCCGGCGGATGCTTCGGGCTGCTGGGGCCCAATGGTGCAGGCAAGACCACGACCCTGCGGATGATTCTCGGCCAGTCGCCGATGACGGCCGGCTCGCTCACGGTGTTCGGGCTGCCGATGCCCGGCGCGGTTCGTGACATCCGGCGCCGCACCGGCGTGGTGCCGCAGCAGGACAACGCGGATCCCGATTTCACCGTGGCGGAAAACCTGCGCATGTATGCCCGCTACTTTGACCTTACAGGCCCCGTGGTGCGCGAGCGCATCGTTGAACTGCTCGATTTCGTAGAGCTGACAGAGCGCGCCGACAGCCCGTTGCGCGAACTGTCGGGCGGCATGAAGCGCCGCCTGTCCATTGCCAGGGCGCTGATCAACGACCCGGAGCTGATCGTGCTGGACGAGCCCACGACGGGGCTTGACCCGCAGGTGCGGCGCATGATCTGGAACCGCCTGCGCCAGCTGCGCAATGCCGGCAAGACGCTGCTGCTGACGACCCACTACATGGATGAGGCCGAGCGCCTGTGCGATGAGGTGGTCATCGTGGATCACGGCCGTATCATCAGTCACGGCCACCCCGCGCAACTCATCGCCGACGGGGTCGAGCCCCACGTGCTGGAACTGCAGGGCGCACGCAGCGAGATCGAGAGCCTGCTCGATGGCTGCCCCGACCTGCGGCTGGAGAGCGTGGGTGAAATGCACTACGCGTACACGCGGGACCTGCCGGCCCTGCTCGCCCGGCTGGAGCACGCCACGCGCCTGACCTATATGCACCGGCCCGCCAACCTGGAAGACGTGTTCCTGCGCCAGACCGGCCACGACCTGAGAGAGTGACGACATGACCGCTGCCCAATTCGCGTTGCCCCAGCCCCGCGCCGACGCCTTCAAGCTCTGGTACCGCAATGTGCTGGTCTGGCGCAAGCTCATTGCGCCGAGTCTCTTTTTTACCTTTGGCGAGCCCTTCGTCTACCTGCTGGGCCTCGGCTTTGGTCTCGGTCGCTTCGTCGGCGATGTGAACGGCATGCCGTACCTGACCTTTCTCGCCTCGGGCCTGGTGGCGGCATCGGCGATGAACACGGCGTCCTTCGAAGGTATGTACTCGGTGTTTACCCGCATGGTGCACCAGCAAACCTACGACGCGTTGCTGGCCACGCCGCTGCAGGTGGACGACATCGTCGCCGGCGAGATGCTGTGGTGCGGGACCAAGGCCATGATAGCCGCAGTACCCATTCTGGCGGTGGCCACATTGCTCGGCGCCGTGCACGAATGGAGCGCGCTGGTAGCCGTGCCGTTATTCTTCTTGATCGGCCTGTGCTTCGCGGGTCCGGCTATCGTGGTCGCAGCCTTCGCGCCGAACTACGACTTCTTCAACTACTACGTCACCCTGCTGGTCACGCCCATGTTCATCTTCAGCGGTGTGTTCTACCCGGTGGAAACCCTGCCTGACGTCGCGCGCATAGTGGTTAACGTATTGCCGCTGTCCCATGCGATTGCGCTGGTGAGGCCGCTCGTGGCAGGCCAGGCCCTGGAAGCGGTGGGCCTGCATCTGGCAGTGTTAACAGCCTATGCGGTCTTCGGCTATCTCGCCGCCACGGTGTTCATCCGCCGCCGCCTCATTCAGTAGCCTCGGGGCAGTACTGTAGATATCATCCCGCCTCCACTACAGGGGGTTGCCCATGAACAGGGATCTTGCCTTCCCGGCCACGCTGCTGGCTGGCCTGGTTTGCGCGTCTCCGGGCTTGGCTGCCGACCAGGTATTCGAAGAAATCGTGGTCACGGTGCAAAAGCGCGAGCAGTCGACGCGTGACGTGCCGGTGGCGGTGTCCTCCTTCAGCGGCGATTTCCTGAAGAGCCTGAACGTGCGGGACTTCCGCGGCATGGTCGCGCTGACGCCCGGTTTTAACGGCCGCACAGCCGACAGTTTTAACGATGCGCTGGCCATCCGCGGTATTTCGTCGAACAGCTTCGGCGTGGGCGGCGATGGCTCGGTGCCGATCTTCGTGAACGGCGTTTACGAGGGGCGCAACGGCGGCGCGACGACGACCTTCCTGGACGTGGAGCGCACGGAAGTGGTGCGCGGGCCGCAGAACACGCTGTTCGGGCGCAACGCGATTGCCGGCGCGGTGAGCATCGTCACCAATCGGCCGAATACGGACGGGGTCGGTGGTGACCTGAGCCTGTCGATCGCGGAAGAGTCGAACTACGAATTCCAGGGCACGCTGAACCTGCCGTTGTCGGAGCGCTGGGCGTTTCGCGGCAGCGTCGGCTACCTGACCCGTGACGGCTACCTGGAAAACCTGGCCGGTGGCAGTGATCTCGGCGACGAAGAGAACAAGGCGGTGCAGGGTGCGCTGGCTTACGAGGCGGACAATGGTTCCGTGGTACTCACCGCGTTTTACGAAGATCGCGACAACGATGGCTCCGCGTACTGGAGCACCGCGCCCCTGGATTCGTCGCTGGCGCTGGATTTCCCGCCGTCCGCCACACCCTTGCCGGGCTCCGGGTCGCCGCTGCCCGACGATAAGGTCGCCAACGACCTGCAGGGGGAAGACAACGCAGACATCCTGCGGCTGAGCCTGAATGCAGACTGGGAACTGGCCAACGGTTACACGCTCACCGCGATCACCGGCTACAAGCACTTTGACTTCAAGTACCAGGAAGACTACGACGGCACGGGGGCGCTGGTGGACCACTACTCCGTGGACCAGGACGTGGACTATTTCAGCCAGGAATTGCGGCTGCTGTCGCGCACGGATGGACCGGTGACCTGGTTTGTGGGTGGGAGCGTGTACACCGAGGACGTCGATGCTGACTTCGCGGACCGCTACACGGAGGATGATTTGTGCCGCGCGCTGCAGGTAACGGAGGCCCCGGATTTCGACGATGTTGGTGCGCTGGGTGCGCGGGTGACTGGCTGTGATGACCCGAATTTCGAGCTCTACTGGGACGATGACATCGACCCGGCGGACCTGGAAGTGAACAAACCCGAGGCCACGTTTACGGAAGGCGACTACTGGGGCTGGGCCGTCTATGCGGACCTGACCTGGGTTGCCACCGCCCGCCTGGACCTGACTCTGGGCCTGCGTTACACCTACGATGAGAAGGAATACCAGGCCTGTGTGCCGGATTCCGGCGGGGCGCTGGGCAACAACTTCATCTACGACTTTTTCTCCACCGCGGAGACGACGGCCGCCTGTTCGCAGCGCTTCAGCGGCGCGTCGCCCGGCGGCTACCTGAAAGAACAGAAGGACTGGGACGCGTTCACCCCGCGCCTTGCCGCGAACTTCGATTTGAACGACGAGTGGACGCTCTACGGCAACATCGCCCGGGGCTACAAGTCCGGCGGTTTCGGTGACTTCGGTTTTACCGGCGCCAACGGTGCGCCGGCGGAGAGCGACCCGGCTACCGGCCTCGCGTTGCCGGGCACCGAACCCAGTACCTACGATGAAGAGAAAAGCGTCAGTATTGAACTCGGCACCAAGGCCAGCCTGCTGGACAACGCACTGCAGGGCAGCCTCGCGGCCTACTACTACGATTACGACGACCTGCAGCTGACCTTCTTCACCGGCGGTGCGCAGCTGACGGACAACGTGGCCAAGGCCTCGGGCTACGGGGCCGAGCTGGAGCTGTTCTGGGTGCCGTCCGACCGTTGGGACATCTACTTCTCCCTGGCCTACAGTGACACCGAGGTGGACGACGTGGACCAGTCCTTCCTGGATATCGGCGGCTGCGACAACTGCGAGGGCAACGACTTGCCCTTCTCGCCGGAATGGACCACGTCGACCGTGATTACCCACCACTTTCCGCTGGCCGGTGGCGCGGAGATCTTCGTGACCGGCGAGCACGCATACACCGACACGATGTATGCGGGTCTCGACAATCTCTCGCTGGCCGAGACCGACGACTGGAACGTGGTGAACCTGCAGCTCGGTTACGACAGCGCCGCGGGCTGGTCAGCCACAGCCTTCGTGGACAACGTGTTCGATGAAGACTGGTTTGAGCGAGGCTGGGAGAATGCCGACTCGATCAACGAGTTCGGCTACGGCGTGGTGAACACGCTGGTGTGGCCATCCGAGGGCCGCGTCTTCGGCGCCCGGGTGGATTACCGCTTCGGCAACATTGACTGACGCACCATAAAAAAACGGCCGCCGGTTGCGAACCGGCGGCCGTTGTTCGTCCTTAAACGCTGTTCAGGCTGCGCGGCGGCGAATCCAGCCCAGCAGGCCCAGCGCGGAACCAAATAGCAATACTGCCGGCGGTACCGGGATCAGCACTTTGTGATAGGCGATATCGGACAGGATCGCGTGGGTCGCGCGCGTCGGGTGGATGTCGTCCCAGAACAGGAAACCGTCCGGGTCCAGCAGCGGGTCCTTCGTCTGCGCGTTGCAACCTACCAGCAGGCAGCCTTCCGTCACATTGAACAAGCCAAAAGCCGCCGGGTCGGCCACGACGTCCCGCAGTACCTGGGCACTGTCCACAGTCTTCAGGTTGTCACCGAGGCCGAGGCTCGGCAGATTACCAAACAGAGCCATATTCCAGCCGTCCGTCAGCATACTGAGCTGTTCCTGGATGCCCGGGATGGGAATGCCTGCGGCTCTCGGGGTCAGACCCAGGTCGGGCAGGCCGAACACGAGGAACTTCTGCGCGCCGGTGGCTTGTAACGTGCCGACAGCCGTCAGGATATCTGTAACGCCTGCGTTGATGAACGCAACGGGATCATCGACGCCGGGCGTGAAGCACGTGAGGCAAAAATTGTTCGAACCGGCGAACACGACGTACAGCGCGCCGGGATCAGCCGCGCCGCCAACATCGGACCCGAACTGCGTCACCTGGTTCTGCAGCCCGGTGTCCGTGACGCCCGGGAAGTCATCCGAGTTCACGTTGCCGGTCCCGGTCTGCGCGCCGCCTACCGCATAGGTGGTCAGCGCGACGCCGAGATCGTTGCTCATCGTTTCCGACCAGATGAGTCCGTTGGTTTCCCGACCATTGAAGTAGGGTGGGGACACCGGTTTGCCGCCGCCACTGAGGTTGAACAGGTTACCTGTATCCGAAATGCTGTCGCCGAACACGAAAACCTGGGAGATGGGCGCCAGGCCCGCGGCGTAAGTGGCTGCCGCAAAGAGATTCAACAGCAGCAGTGCGCCGACCCGGGCGATCTTGGTATTCATCATTTGTCTTCCCCGCTAATGGGCGTCGCAGGTCAGGCGAATCAATCCTGTGTCGTGGACTTGGGGCTGAACCGCCACTGTCCTGTTGCGCGCCGTGTTCTTTTTCTAATGTTGAGTAAGTCTACGTGCATTGTTGGGGGCTGCCAACGCCGGCGGCAAACAAGTTATGACTGCATTGATTATGTTAATTGCCTTGGGAACGATTCGCTTTTTCTTGCATCACTGACAGTTAGCGATGATTTGCAGGATTTGCGCGAGGAATGGGGCCCAAGCGGGCTGCACTATCTGCAGCCGGTAACGGCGTCATTGCCGGCGCGCGTCGCTTGCCTGGACCTCGATCCGGAAACCGGCAGGCGTGACAAAACTGAGCACCGGACCGCTGCCGTAGACCAGGTCCAGTGCTCCGTGCTCGCGGTACTCGATGTCGCGCTCACCGAGTCGCCGGCGCAACGCGGTGAGCGATGTCACCTGCCAGCCCGCATGCAGGGTGCCGGTGGCCGGCGGAAGGGCGCGCTGGAACAGGTTGGTGCCGCCCGTGCGCTGGTACTCGATGACCTCGATACGGCCCATGGGATCAGCCTCGGCGCCGAGCACCCGGAAGTCGATGCCGGCACCGGCCGGCAAGCCCACCATGCGTTCGATGTCTGGCCCGGCCAGCAGGTCCTGCATCACCAGTTCCAGGCCCAGTACGTCCTGGTAGAAGGTGGTTTCCTTTGCCGCATCGCCGACCACGATGATCAGCGGGCCGATGCCCGCATAGCCCGCCGGACTGTGGACGTAATCGGTGTCGAGTATCTCCAGCAGCACGATGTTCGTCGCATCGTGGCCGGGCATCTGCACTTCGCGGAAGGTCAGGCCGCCGGGCGCCGGCATTTCGACCCACGGGGCGCGGAATTCCAGGCCCGCCGCACGCAGTTCTTCATAGCGAGCCGGCAGGTCGCGGGCGTACACATCCAGGTTCTTCGGCACCCGGTCGAACACTTGCGCGCCCTCGCGCACCGGGGTGCCGGGGCGCGTGAATTCCACCAGGTGCAGGGCACCGGTCTGTACGCCGGGCGTGCGCAACAGGACCTGGCGCGCAATGTCGTCGGCGGCGATGTCCCAGAGCTCGGCCAGCGCAGGATCCGGGCCGTCGCGCGTGGCTGCTACCTCCAGCCCGAAGCGGTCGCGCCAGATGACCAGCGCCGCGTCCAGGTCGGCCGTGCCGACGGTGACGTAACTGAACGCGCCGAGGGCCGGGGGCGGCAGCGGTGCCGTGTCAGACATCGCGGTTTCTCCTGCCGGTGGCGGCTGGCACCCGGTCAGCAGACCCGCGGCCGAGAGGGCAGGGATCAGCAGCGCAGAGCGGCGGAGCTTCGGCATCGCTTGTCGACACGGTAAACCTGAAACGGGAATGGGCCCTGCAGGACTCGAACCTGCGACCTGGCGATTATGAGTCGCTTGCTCTAACCAACTGAGCTAAGGGCCCGCAAAGCGCGCAAGTTTAACCGACCGGCCGTCAGCCCGGCACGATGGGTGGGCAAGGGCTGAGTTCCGCGTCCTGCACCAGGTAATCGTAGCGACGGCCGTCGTGGAACAGGGCCACCGCGTAGCCGCAGACCGGACTGCCTGGCTGGCAGCTCAGGTTGCAGCCGGGCAGGGCGTCACCGGGTTTGAGCGCGCGAATGCCGCTGATGGTGATATCGGCGACCGCGCACTGCAGGTGGCCGGCGAGATCGGCACGGGCGCGCTCCGCCAGCTGCTCGACTGGCGTCGCCCGCTGTTTGCCGCTGCCACCACCCTTGCGACGGTGGCAGATCCGGGCGCCGGCACCGGCGACCCGGACGTCAAAGCGCCGTCCCTGCGCCTCGACGATGACCTCGTGTCCCGGCGTGATCACCTGCTGGTACATCATGTCAGGCTGCGGGCAGTCGAGGCTGGAGTCCGGGAAGTCCCGGGCGGTGACCGCAATGACCGCGACGTCTTCCGTCGGTACGCCCAGCCGCGTGGCCACGACGGCGCGGGCGCGATCCGCCGGGGTCATCGCCGGCGGAGGCGGGCGGGTGGCATCCGCGCTGGGCCGCGAAGGCTCGTCGGCCGCACCGCAGGCCGCCAGGGTGCTGCCCACGGCCAGCAGTGCGCACAGATACCATCGGCGCGTGCCTGTCATGGCCGCACTGTAAACGACGCGGCGACCTGCGGGTAGCACGGCCCGGTGAACAGGCCGCTGTGCCAAAATGGCGGCTCGACATGGCGGATCTGCAACAATCCTCGGGCCAGCAACACCACGCGGTAGCCGTGGTGCTGACTCGCTTGCAGCGGGAACTCCAGCGCCTGGGACTCTGGGACGCGTCGCCACCTGCAGACCATCAGCTGACGAGCGAGCAGCCCTTCAGCTGGGATACCCTGGGATTTCACCAGTGGTTGCAGTGGCGCTTCCTGCCGCGAATGGACGACGTGCTGGCCGGACGCGAAGAATGGCCGTTGCATTGCGCGATTCATCCCTACGCAGAAGAGTGCCTGGCCGTGCGGCCCGAAGACACGCGGGAGCTGCTGTTCCTGATCGAAACCCTCGACCAGCTGGTCAGTGGCGACGGGAGTGCTGCCGCGAATGCGGGCACGCATTGACAGGAAGCCCACCGCGCCCCGGCCCAGGCGTGTCGCGCGGCCGTTGCTCTGGCTGATTTTTGTCGCTGCGAGCCTGGCCAGCCTGATTTCCCTGGCGGCCGACTGGTCGTGGTTCGCTGACCTGTTCGCGCATTTCCGCCTTTACTACTTGCTGGCGCAAGGGCTGCTCGTTGTCGCATTCCTGAACACCCGGCGCTACGCGTGGCTGGTCTTGACCGTGCTGCTCGCGGTGCCGAATGCGTGGTACGTGGGCCCCTACCTGCTGCCGCTGTTCACGGCGGCAGCGCAGGACACACCGGCGCGCGAAGGGCCTCAGCTGGTGACCGTGAACCTGTCCTATCGCAACGGCGAGTCCGGGCAGGTGATCGCGTACCTCGACAGGTTACAGCCCGACGTGATTGTGTTGTCGGAATACACACCTGCGTGGCATGCCGTCCTGGAACCGGCCCTGTCGGCATGGCCCCACCGGGCGGTGCGGGCCCGCGTAACGCCCTTCGGCATGGCCATTTACTCTCGCGCCCCGTTGCGCGACGTGGAGTGGCTGGACCTCGGCGTGCCGGGCACCGATAACCTGCGGGTCGTGCTCGAAGACCGGGGCCTGGAGGTCTACGCCGTGCACCTGACGCCGCCCATGTCCCGGCAGCTGGCACGCGACCGCAACCGGCAGCTCGCGGTCCTGGGCCGGATGCTGGCGCGCTCATCTCGCCCCCGCCTGGTGACCGGCGACCTGAATCTCACCCCGTTCTCCCCACATTTTGGTCGCTTGCTGGACAATACGGGCTTGCGCGACGCCCGCAAGCCCCAGGGCCTGCAGATCACCTGGCCGGCGCTGCCTGTGCCGGTGTGGATCCCCATCGATCATGTGCTGGCCGACTCGTCTGCGGGTGTCCTGGACGTGCGCACCGGTCCTGACATTGGTTCCGACCACTTTCCGCTGGAGATCACGCTTGCGCCGGCGGGCTGACATCGCCATCTTGCGATCCGACGCTGCCTGGAGACGCGACTGATGATGGATTTCGTAAGTGACGTGCTGACCGTGATCGTCACCCTGTTCGTGCTGGCGCTCGGCGTCGGTGCGCTGGCGCTGGTCCTGCTCTATGTCATCGACGTAACCCAGACCGAACACGCGATTAGACGCAACTACCCCGTCATCGGCCGCTTCCGCTACCTGTTCGAGGAGATCGGTGAGTTTTTCCGCCAGTACTTCTTCGCCATGGACCGTGAAGAAATGCCTTTCAACCGTGCGGAACGCTCCTGGGCCTACCGTGCCGCGAAGGGTCTCGACAACACGGTGGCCTTTGGCTCCACCCACGACATGAAACGGGTCGGCGCGCTGGTGTTTGTGAACACGGCCTGGCCGACGCTGGACCAGGATGCTGCGGAGACGGCTGCAGTGACCATCGGCCCGGATTGCCAGACCCCGTATACCACCGACCGCTTCTTTCATATTTCCGGGATGAGTTATGGGGCGATCTCGAAGCCCGCAGTCATCGCACTGTCGCGTGGCGCGAAAATGGCCGGCTGCTGGCTGAATACCGGCGAGGGCGGATTGTCCGACTATCACCTGGAAGGTGGTGCAGACATCCTGTTCCAGATCGGCACGGCCAAGTACGGCGTGCGGACGCCCGACGGCGGACTGGACGAAGAGCGACTGCGTGCGGTGGCCGCCCACGAGCAGGTCCGGATGTTCGAATTGAAATTGAGCCAGGGCGCCAAGCCCGGCAAGGGCGGCATCCTGCCGGGGGCGAAAGTCACTGACGAGATTGCCGCCATCCGCGGCATCGAAGCAGGGCACGACTCCATCAGCCCGAACCGCCACCCGGAAATCGACTCGCCCGGAGACCTGCTGGATATGGTCGCAAGGGTGCGGAGACTGACCGGCAAGCCCGTGGGTTTCAAGGCCGTGATGGGCGGCTTTGGCTGGCTCGAAGATCTGCTCTGGGAAGCCAGCGCACGAGGGTCCGACTACACGCCGGATTTCATCACGGTGGACTCCGGTGATGGTGGCAGCGGTGCAGCGCCTATGGCGCTGATGGACAACGTGGGACTGACGGTGCGCGAAAGCCTGCCGCTGGTGGTTGATGCGTTGATGAAGACCGGGCTGCGCAAGCGGGTGCGTGTCGTGGCGAGCGGCAAGCTGATCAACCCGGTGGGTGTCGCTTGGGCCTTGTGTGCCGGCGCCGATTTCGTGACCTCAGCACGCGGCTTCATGTTTGCACTGGGCTGTATCCAGGCCATGAAGTGCAACCAGAATACCTGTCCTACAGGCGTCACGACCCACGACAAGCGCTTGCAGCGCGGGCTGGACCCGACGGCCAAAGCGGTGCGGGTGATGCGTTACCAACAGAATATGGAAAAGGAGGTGTGCGTGATTGCACATTCCTGCGGCGCCGTGGAACCGCGTGCGCTTCGACGCTACCACTGCCGGATTGTGCAGGAGAATGGGCGCACACAAGCGCTGGACGAACTGTTCCCGTACCGGGAAGTGCCGTCGGGGGCCTGAGGCCCCCGACGCATTATCAGTCTTCGATCAGAAAACTGCGCAACTGATCGCTGCGCGACGGGTGGCGCAGCTTGCGCAAGGCCTTCGCCTCAATCTGGCGGATCCGCTCGCGGGTCACGTCGAACTGTTTCCCGACTTCTTCCAGTGTGTGATCGGTATTCATGTCGATACCGAAACGCATGCGCAGCACCTTGGCTTCGCGCGGCGTGAGCCCTGCCAGCACGTTGTGCGTGGTTTCCTTCAGGCTCTCGGACGTGGCAGATTCCACGGGCGACAGCACGGTGGCATCTTCAATGAAGTCGCCGAGGTGTGAATCTTCGTCATCGCCAATGGGCGTTTCCATCGAGATGGGTTCTTTGGCGATTTTCAGCACCTTGCGCACCTTGTCCTCGGGCATTTCCATACGCGTTGACAGTTCTTCCGGCGTGGGTTCGCGGCCCATCTCCTGCAACATCTGGCGCGACACGCGGTTCAGCTTGTTGATCGTCTCGATCATGTGCACCGGGATGCGGATGGTCCTGGCCTGGTCGGCGATAGAGCGCGTAATGGCCTGGCGGATCCACCAGGTTGCATAGGTGGAGAACTTGTAGCCGCGGCGGTATTCGAATTTGTCGACAGCCTTCATCAGGCCAATATTGCCTTCCTGGATCAGGTCCAGGAACTGCAGTCCGCGGTTGGTGTATTTCTTCGCGATGGAAATCACCAGGCGGAGGTTGGCTTCCACCATCTCCTTCTTCGCGCGCCGTGCCCGGGCTTCACCCAGGGACATCTGGCGGTTGATTTCCTTGATTTCCGCAATCGAGAGATAGGTACGTTCTTCGATCGCGATCAGCCGGCGCTGAATGCGCAGGATTTCGTCTTTCAGCCGGGCCAGTCCCGACGAGAACTTGCGCTTCGCGCGAATATGCTTGTCGACCCAGCGCAGGTTGGTCTCGTTGCGCGGGAAGCTGCCGATGAAGTCCTTGCGAGGCATGCCGGCTTCCCGTACGCAAAGCTGCATGATGCGCCGCTCGCTGTTGCGCAGGTCCGCCACATTGATGCGCAGGTTCACGCACATGGCTTCGAACAGCTTTGGCGCGAGTTTCAGTTCCATCACTTCGGCAGTCAGGCGGTCGCGGGCGCGCTGGACCTTGGGCTCGGCGGTGCCTTCCTTGATGATCTGGTTTACGACGCGCTTGTGGCGGCGGGAAATGGATGCGAAGCGTGCGGCGGCCTCTTCCGGGTCGGGGCCGGTGTCTTCCGCGTCGGCTTCTTGCTCTTCCTTGGTCTTGGCGCTGGCCGGGATTACTTCTTCCGGTTCGTCTGGGTCGACGAAACCGACCAGGACGTCCTGCAGCCGGCCTTCGCCGGCCTTGACCGGGGCGTACGCTGCCATCACCAGGTTGAGAGTGGGCGGGAAGTACGACAAGGCGTTTTTCACCTGGTCGAGGCCTTCCTCGATGCGTTTCGCGATGCGGATTTCGCCTTCGCGGGTGAGCAGTTCGACGGTGCCCATTTCACGCATGTACATGCGCACCGGGTCGGTCGTGCGGCCGAATTCGGCATCCACACTGGCGATCGCGGCCGCGGCTTCTTCGGTGGCTGCCTCGTCATCTGCATTGACGGCATTGTCCGAGAGCAGGGACGCGTCTACGTCGGCAGCCTTCTCGTAGACCGTAATGCCCATGTCATTAATCATGTTCACGATGTCTTCGATCTGCTCCGGATCGACGATATCGTTGGGCAGGTGATCGTTGACCTCGCCATAGGTCAGGTAGCCCTGCTCTTTGCCGCGCGCAATCAGCGCCTTCAGCTGGGACTGCTGCTCGTTCTTTGGCTTCTCTGCGCCTTCACTCACCCGGCGGCCCTCTCTAGTTGGCGTAAAAAAACGCGTAAGTGTACATCAGTATTCGTCCGATCCATGCTTTAGATGCGGCGACTTTTCATAAAGTCGCCGGCTCAGGGGCCGGCCCCGCCCCGCCGGATACCCCGCAATTCCTCGCGCTCGGCGTCGCTCAGCGCCCCGGACTCAGCTTTCTGGACCAACTCCGCCAGCCGGTCTTCACGCCCGCGCTCGGCGAGCCGCGCGAGGCAGCCGTCAAATTCCTGCGCTGCAGCATCCTGGCCGATCAACAACTCCTCGGCCAGGAGCTTTTCCAGGTGCGGCCCTTCCGGCCGGTCCCGGAAGCGCTCCAGCACCGCCGCGCTGCTCAGCTCCGGGTGCTCTGCCAGCAGGGCCAGCAGTTCTTGTAACAGCGGCACCCCGCGTTGCCGGGC
>Ga0265303_10000754_pt1 | contig 18919 bp, 18 predicted proteins | sample Helome_2_FD_192494 | JGI IMG/M metagenome (GOLD analysis project Ga0265303, IMG submission 192494) | Marine sediment microbial communities from subtidal zone of North Sea - Hel_20160317 (Illumina Assembly) | ecosystem: Environmental > Aquatic > Marine > Subtidal zone > Sediment ... | reverse complement strand
CAGCAACCGAAATCGACCCGCTGTGTCGGAGTTGCTCATGAAATGGACTTTCTTTCACCGGTGTTGGCATTCAGCGCAGCCAAATCAATGCTCAGAATTCGGCCTTTACTGACACCTGAAACCTGACACCTGAAACCATGAAAAAATGTATCTATGGCAGATCCGATCATAACTGACCTGACCCATAGGACCAGGATTCGTTAATAAAAGAAGATTCAGTCGCAATGTCAAGCAGGTGGTATCGGCGGCAACCCTGGGCACAACCATGGAGATAATTCAATGACAGACAAAAAAACTCATCTGGCGGTGATCGGGGGCGGCCCCGGTGGATATGCCGCTGCGTTTCTGGCGGCCGACCTCGGACTGGAAGTCACCTTGATCGATCCGGAAATAAACCCCGGTGGCGTTTGTCTCTATCGCGGATGCATTCCGTCGAAAGCCTTACTGCACGCCGCCAAAGTTATCGATGAGACCCGCGAGGCCAAGGCCTGGGGCCTGAATTTCAGCGGGCTTAAAATCCAACACGCCAAATTGCGGGAATGGAAAAACGAGGTAGTCGCCAGGCTGACCGGCGGATTGGGACAACTTGTCAAGCAGCGCAAAATCAATTATCGGCAGGCCACGGCCGCATTTCAGGACAATCGGACCCTGGCCGTCAAGGCGGTGGACGGCGGGCAAAGCCGCCTGGCATTCGAATACGCGATCATCGCCACCGGTTCTGATACGGCGCGTATTCCGCAATTTGAACTTGATTCAGATCGTCTGCTCAACGCCACCGACGCCCTGGATCTCAAAGAAATTCCCAAGAAACTCCTGGTGATCGGCGGCGGCTACATCGGCCTGGAGCTCGGAACCGTGTTTGCCGCTCTGGGCACCAAGGTGACGGTGGTGGAGATGACTTCGGGATTGCTGCCGGGTGCCGACCGCGATTTGGTCCGGATTCTGCAAAAACGCCTGGCAAACCGGATGGACTCAATCCTACTGCAAACCACCGTCAAGTCGCTCAAAGTCCAAAAGAACGGGATTAAGGCCACCTTAGAGGGCCCGGATGTCGATCAAAATGCGCGCATTTTCGACAAGGTTCTCCTGGCGGTCGGACGACGCCCCAATTCCGCCGGCCTGGGTTTGGCCAACACCACGATCGAAGTTGACGGCGGGGGTTTTATAAAAGTTGATGCGCAGCGGCGCACGGCTGAAAAACATATTTTTGCCATCGGTGATGTGGCCGGCGAACCCATGCTGGCACACAAGGCATCGCATGAAGGTCGGGTGGCAGCCGAGGTAATCGCCGGCCGACAGGTCGTATACGAACCGGCGGCCATACCGGCGGTCGTGTTTACCGATCCTGAAATTGCCTGGGTCGGACTGACGGAGAAAGAGGCCGCTGACCGGAGCATCGCGCACAAAGTGGTCAGATTTCCCTGGGCCGCTTCCGGTCGAGCCGCCACCCTGGACCGCGATGACGGACTGACCAAGCTTGTGATTGATCCCCAGAGCGAACGCATCATCGGTATGGGTATCGCCGGTTCAGGCGCGGGCGAAATGATTTCTGAAGGCGTTTTGGCCATTGAAATGGGCGCCAATGTAACCGATGTGGGCCTTACGATACATCCGCACCCGACCCTCACCGAGACCATCATGGAAGCTGCCGATCTGTTTCAGGGCACCGCTACCCATTTTTATCAATCCAAACGAAAATCACGCTAAGGGCGCCAGTCCCTGCTCAGCACTCATATCAAATCTTGTCTTTCTTGTACCGGGAGCGATCCATCGGTGACCCTTTGTAAATTCACTGGTGGCACTATGCACCTGTTATTCATCGAAAACAACTCGCGAAACTGCTCTGAAGAGGAAAAAGCTAAAAAGCGGCGCATTTACGACTACTTTAGAACTTGAACCGGGCAGAGAATACCAGTTTCGCTATCTGCTGGACAAAAAGATCTGGAATACGGAAGGGTGGTATAAGTGGTTGTAGAAAAAAACCTTCCAATAACGGAACGTTTTTTTGACAACCGTTATAAAAGGTCAGTTGAGACAGGTCGTCAAGGTCAGCGGTATCGTTAAGAAAATACAGGGACCGTCATGGTAGGCGTGCGATTTCGACGCCTCCAACCGGCTTCGCCCCCTGGAGTTGACTTTTCAATTGTGATTCAAATCATCTCTTGATATAGTTGACGCTATGCGATGATAGATTGCATGAATGAAATAGACACAGTTGACTAGGATCACAGAATGAAATCGATTTTAGTGGTCAGTAACGAAGCAGAAGCCTACCCTATAATTGCCTCAACATATAAGACAGGCTATACCGTTGAAAAAACGGCCAACAAGACAGGGGCGCTTGAGCTGCTTCAAAAAAGACGGTGTGATCTGATTTTCATTGATCTGGATGTGCTTAACAACCAGGACTCCAAGGTAAACTACAAAGAGGCTCTCCAACCTTTGCGCCAGTTATTCCCTTCCGTAGAAATTATCGTCATGACCCGGCAGGACAACATACGCAAAGCCGTCAATGCGGTCAAGGCCGGTGCCGATGACTACCTCACCTATCCGCTAGATGCCGAAGAATTAAAGCTGGTTTCGGCAAATTTAAACAAAACGAGAATTATGCAGTCGGAGATCGACTACCTGCGCGATCAATTCTGGCAGGTGGACACTTTTGAGCTTGTGCGGACCAACAGCGAAAGCATGCAAAAGGTTTTTCAGCAAATTCGCACCGTGTCACCAACCAAAAGCACGGTGTTGTTGGTCGGCGAAACCGGAACCGGCAAAAGTGTCCTGGCGCAATTGATCCACAAGCATAGCAATCGCAAAGATGCGCAATTTATCAGCGTGCATTGCGGGGCCATACCGGACACTCTGGTTGAAAGTGAGATGTTCGGCCATGAAAAAGGTGCTTTCACGGGAGCCGTGCGCAGAAAACTTGGAAAGTTTGAATTTGCCACGGGCGGTACCATTTTTCTAGATGAGATCGGCACCATTACACCCGCAGCTCAGATCAAATTGCTGCAGGTTTTGCAGGACGGCAACTATCAGCGGGTGGGAGGCGATGAAACTCTGAAGACGGATGTCAGAGTGATTGCAGCCAGCAATGCGGATTTGAAAAAAATGTGCGATGAGGGAACTTTCAGAAAAGATCTGTATTATCGCCTGAATGTGTTTCCGATTGAAATCCCGCCCTTAAGAGAAAGATTGGAAGATATTCCCTTGTTCATTGAGACCTTCTTGAGCAATTTAAACCAATTTTCTTTAAAGGAAATAATAAGTATTCACCCTCTCGTCATACAAGCATTCGAGAGATATTCGTGGCCTGGAAATATCCGGGAATTGGAAAATCTAGTCGAGAGGGCCTATATCCTGGAAGCTTCCTCGATGTTGACACCAGAAAGTTTTCCCAATGAGCTGTTCGAAACTGAGGCCACCTCCGTAGTTATTCCCACCGGTAAGCAACTTACATTGGCGGAGGTCAGGCAACAGGGTGTTGAAGAAATTGAGCGGAATTATCTGAAAGATACTCTGGCTCGCAAGCGAGGCAAAATAAATGACTCTGCCCGTGATGCCGGCATCAGCTGCCGCCAGCTGAACAAACTGATGAACAGGTATGGTTTACGTAAAGAGGAGTTTAAATAGTCGGTTTTTCGTGTCTGGTGTTCGATCCTTGGGTTCGATCCTTGGGTTTGATGTTTTGTGTTTTGGAGGCGTTTATATTTAACTGTTTTAAAATGATTTCTCCGGATTCGGTAATTCCTAAATCCAGAAAAATCGGAATCTATAATTCCTAATATCGCATCTCTCAAATTACCAGTGCGGCTGATTACCAATGCCGCGACCCATCACTTCCAAAGTATCGCTGACGACTACAAAAGCTTGGGGATCAATGTCATTAATCAGGTTTTTTAGCCGGGGCAGTTCCTGGTGGGAGATGACTGTGAACACCATCTGGATATTATGCCCCGTATACCCTCCCCGAGCATCGATAATGGTTACCCCCCGCTGAACCGTCTCCATGATACCCCTGTAAATTTCTTCCCACCGAGGCGAAATAATCTGTACTGCCTTGCGCTGACTCAAACCATACAAAACCACATTTAGTACCTGGGTCGAAACAAATAAAAATACCAGGGTATACAAGGCTTCTTCAATTGAAAAAACATAGGCGGCAATGGATAATATCAGACCATTGAGGACCAGGATGCTGGTTCCCAGGCGGATGGAAAAGCGTTTAAACAGAATAATTGAAAGGATGTCCATTCCGCCGGCCGACCCCAGAGACTTCAAAATAATCCCACTGCCGGCACCTGAAAGGATTCCGGCAAAAATGGCGGCGAGCATCTTATCATGGACGGGAATGATAAAAGGCTTCCACAGCACGGCCAGGGAAAATATAACCATCCCGGCAACGCTGTACATAAAAAAACGCCGACCGATATATTTCCATCCGAGAAAATATACAGGAATATTGAGGACAAAATAAAGCCCGGCAACCGGCAAAAACGGAAATAGATAGTGGATGATCAAGGTCGTTCCAACAAAGCCCCCGCTTAAAAATCCGTTAGGTATCAGTATTCCGTTAATGGCCAGGGCACAAATAAGGCTTCCGGAACTGATGAGAAACAGATTCCACAAAATCAGGCGGAGATTCTGAAGACGCTTTATCGCGCTAATTGGTTTTGGAAATATGATATTTCCATTGGTGATATCCATCTAAATAACTCCATTTAAATTCGTTCACGTGTCTTCCCTGAATGAAATACTCTGTTCCTGGATCAGCAAGGCTATCCGCGAGATAACAGCAATCTGCGTGCCAGTAAAAAAGATCGAGCATAAAAAAATGTTCATCCAAAACATAAAATTTGTTAATCACCATAACAATCTGGAATTGCTCATTTTTTATTGTCATATAAATAGCCGACAGATCCCAATCCGGCCCCGATGGACCAGTATCATCCGAATTTTACCCTGCACCGTCTGAAAGGCCGGAACCTCGGATTCCGATATGAATAAAAATCGGAAGTAAAATTTCCGATTTCAATATATCAATGATTTCGACATGTTATTTAAATTATTGCCACCTTGTGCTTGTCAGCTGAACGTTCCTATGATCGGTTCAGAATTCAAGGTTCCTGTTTTTGATTAGTCTTGGTATATTTATCACATAAAATCAGTGTGTTATAAAATTGGCACGACAGTTGCGTTATGTCGGACGTTCGGGAAGTTAGTAGTTTTAGGCCATAAGCCGGGTTAAATTGATCCGTCGATTCAGCTTGGATTTACCACCGGATTGGAACCACCATGGCGATCGCGATTGAAGTTGTCGAGGAATAGCGCGCTTAAAAAGCTCGAAGGTGGATTATGAGCCAGTACTATATCGATGAAGTTGAACTGGGGGAAGACGATCAGGTCTTTGACGGCAGCAACCGACGTTTCGCTAAAAGGCAGTTTGATCAACCCAGGCAGTCTCCTATTTGCAGAAAAGACAAATTGCGACAAGAAGAAGGGCTGAAACCAAAAGCCAAAAGAAACCACAAAAAGATTCAGCATAAAATCAAGTACGATTGGCAAGGAGAATAGACCATGGATAATTCAGACAACTTATATTTTTCAAAATTTTCACAGAACGCGGATTACGATTCATTTTTTGAAGAGGAGGGTTTCCAGGACTTTGAGTTTGATAGAGAATTAAATCAGTTCCTGGGTAAGACAGACCTTGATGAGACGGAAGATTACTTCTGGGATGAAAATTAGCTTAAAGGGAAAAGAACGATGCAAAAAATTGAAAAATCTCCAGCAATTAATTCCGCTAACCCCAGTAAGATGGCCCGGTATTCTTTCTTTGAAGAATTGGATGCGGTTGAATTTGATGATAAAAGTTACAATTCCAAAATGAAAGTCGAATGCCTTTGTCCCAAATGCGGCCAGAGGCATGTGATGGCTTTTCACTGGATCGGGAGGGGTACTCCCAGAAAATACTGCCCGTCCTGTAAGGGAGGGTCCAATGGATAACTAGAGGAGAAAGCGGTAAAATAGCGGCACCTTTTATTCTAATCATATTCGAGTAACCTAATAAAATACTTAGATTAAACGGCAGAATTCTTCATTGGGTTCTGCCGTTTGATATTCATAACCATAAGAGGTCAAGGGATCAGAAATGGACGGCCTGTTTGACATCTAATGCATTGTCCTTATAGTCTCTGCCTACATGCGACTGAACGCGAGCAAGGAGTTAGGCTAAGGAAAATGACAAAAAATATTGGATTCGTATCCACCCGCTTTGCGGGAACCGACGGTGTCACGCTGGAGGCCAGCAAATGGGCCCAGGTATTCAAAAGCGCCGGCCACAATTACTTCTGGTTTGCCGGTTTGCTGGACCGCAGTCCGGAGAGAAGCTTTCTGGTATCGGAAGCCTTTTTTCAGCATGAAAAAAATTTCTGGATCGATCGGCAAATCTTCGGCAAAAAAAGACGTGACCCGGCGGTAACCGATGCCATCTATGAATTAAAGGCATCTTTAAAAAAGCAGCTTAAGGAATTTATCCACAAATTTGATATCGACCTGCTGGTAGCTCAAAATGTCTTGACCATTCCGATGCACATCCCCCTGGGTATCGCCCTGACAGAACTGATTGCCGAAACCGGGATCCCCACCATTGCCCACCACCATGACTTTTACTGGGAGCGAACCCGCTTTATGGTAAATGCCGTCGGCGACTATCTGCGGATGGCCTTTCCTCCCAACCTGCCCAGCATCGAGCACGTTGTCATAAATTCTGCAGCCCAGGAAGAACTGGCCCTGCGGACCGGGATTTCCTCTATTATCATTCCCAATGTCCTGGATTTTGATAACCCGCCTGCCGTCACCCGTCAGGAGACCCGTGATTTTCGCAAAGAAATCGGACTGACTACGGACGACATCCTTATCCTGCAACCCACGAGGGTTGTTCAGCGCAAAGGAATCGAGCACGCCATTAAACTGGTCGAGGAACTCGAAGATCCGCGCTGCAAGCTGGTCATATCCCATGAGGCCGGAGATGAAGGCAGCGATTATGCCGACTGGCTCACGGAACACGCCCGGGAGTCCGGTGTAGACCTGCGTCTGTTGAACCTGCGCATTTCCGACCCCATGAATCCGGATGTCAATCGTAAAGATCTTTACACCCTGTGGGACGTCTACCCCCATGCGGATTTTATCACCTATCCAAGCCTGTATGAAGGGTTTGGTAATGCCTTTCTGGAAGCCGTCTATTTTAGAAAACCGCTGCTTATTAACCGCTACGACATTTTCGTCAAAGACATCGAACCCAAGGGTTTTGATCTGATTGTTATGGACGGTTTTCTCACCCGCCAAACGGTCGAAAAGGTCAAAGAAATTCTGCATTCCCGTGAGCGGCGAGAACAAATGGTCAACACCAATTTTGAGATTGCCGGCCGCCACTACTCCTACCGCGTCCTGCGCAGATGGCTGAGTACTTTGCTGATCAATTTTTTTGGAACCGACGGTTAACAGAGTAGAACCCGGAGTTCCGATTCCACCTAAACCGGAATTAGTAATTCTGATTAATATTTTACAATAATTATATATAGTTAAGTCACTTTCAAACGCTTCCAGCTGCCATCAACTTCCCGCCTCCCGGCCTCGTAGGAATTTGCGGTTCACATTTACTGTCCGACAAAAAAGATTTTTATATAAATTACAGAAGGTTATCGAATTGGCACACCTGTTGCTTTTGCAGTTCTATACATTAGATTTATGTCCCGCGGGTCGCCAAAGATAAGCGCACCGCGCAGAGACTGTAGCTGAAGGAGAAGTATACATGATCGTAAAAAGGCGCACACCGAAAATTGAAGGCATCATCATCCCCTCCAACTGGGATGACGAAGGCAATATCAAAGGCGTATCCCTTCACACCGCCGATGAGAAGGAATATCGTGTTGAGCATGGTGGGGTTGGCAAGGAATTGTTGTCACATATCCATCGTAAGGTGGAAGCCGCCGGCAAAATACGGGAACGGCTGGACGGGCGCCTGTATATTAGCGTTCGCGACTATCAGCCCCTCGGGGAGTTGTCAGAAGAAATAAGGGAACGAAACTAATACTGATTGTAGAAAAAAGGAGGAACTAAAATGATAAAAGCTAAGCACATTACAGTGCGCATATTGATTGTGTTCCTGATGGCGGCTTTTGCCGGAAGCATTTTAGCCGGTGAGAAAATGACAATTGTGGCTTGATTTTAGCCGGCAAATACCTCACAATACAAACCGATACTTTGACAGGTTCAGACAGATCTTCAGGGCTTGCGGCCAGGTGCCTGCGAGAGAGCGGAATTAACTTTGGATGGGTTCGCAGATGAAACGCAGAGATCTTCTAAAATTCGGTTTGTTCACCACCCTGGCGGCCGCGGGAGGCGCCGGCTTTTTGAAGATCTATAAGCATACATCCGGAGTTCATAAGATTATGGAACACCCCGATCCTGTTCTTCGCCGGGTCTCGATGCCGGTGGGTGTGATTGACGACGCCATCGCCTCGTTGAGCCAACATATGATCGCCACATTGAGATACAATTCTCTAGTCGGTTTTTTTTCCAAAGCCTTTATGAGTCGGGGGCTGGCGGCACCCCAGTTGGGAGTTTCCAAGAGATTGATAGCCTGCGGTATTTACGGGGAGCTCAAAGTGCTCATCAATCCGGAAATCGTTGCAACGAGTCAGGCTTATTCGGGATATGAAAACTGCCTGTCTCTGCCGGACTACGACCGCAAAATTATCAAACGACCCGGATTTATCAAATTGAAATACAAAGGGCTGGACAACCGGGAAGATACTCTGGCGGCTGCGAAAGGATATGCGGCCTTGCTGGCCCACGAAATCGACCACCTCAACGGGATCCTTTATATCGATCATCAACAAGACCCGGTCATACCAAGCAGTAGCTAAAGTCGTATTCCCCCAAGTTAAGAAATTAAACAACACCGGGGTTAAGCATCCAATTGTTCTTTCAACCAGGCTTTGACATCGGGCTCCAGTGCATATACACCCTTTAGTTCGCAAACATCTTTTTCGAACTGCTCCGGTAGTTCAAAACGGGCCAGTTCTTCGGCCTCTTCGGAATTGCGGCGGATCAGATAGATCCAGAAGGGTTTGCGCCAGCAATTGACCACAAAATAAGTCGAATAGTCATCTTTGGACCGGATGGTATACTTGCCGCTGCCCCAATCCGTGTTGCCCCATTCAAGATACAACTTAACAGCCTCTTCAGGCCCCAGATCCCAATTAACCTCATCGATCAGGTCGGATTTATTTTTTAACTCTTCCAACGACAGCATCTAAGCCTCCTTTGCTTGCAGGGATTAAAAAAATATATTGAATGTAACTATTCCTACCAGTGCTGTCAAACAATTGAAAATTGTGGATAATTTTTATGAGAAGTTAAATTATTCATTGTTCTTACGCCTCAGATTGAACAGGTTGTCTGCCAGTTCCCGGGGAGAGGCATAATTCAATTCCAAGGTGACGTGTTGATAGGCATCGCTGATGGGAATCTCAAGATTGGCCGGGTCTTTGTAAAAATTGTTCATGCCGGCTTCGATGCCGCTGATGCCCTGACTGCTAAACAACAGCCGGCGGCGGTCAAACATCCCCGAATCTTTCAATTCCTGCATCAATTCAGCCGATATCTGCAGATCTTCTCTGATTTGATTCAGGCACAGCTTAATTCCCTCTTGCATACCGGTCAGGTGGCTGGCTTTCTGGGAGCTGCTCAAAAGCAGCCACATACGCCCATTGAAAACACCGGCAATTGTATAGGAGGACGAATCTGCCATTAACCAGGTGCCTGTCAACAAAGAAATTGATATCGACAGGACAATATAAAGTCGGGATAGTTTCATTTTGGTACTCTCCTGTTTGCTTGAAATTTTTTGTATGTCCTTAACATATGAAATTTTTCCGGGATTTCAATGGGACAAGAGTCAAGAGCAGACTTGACCCCTTTTATACGTTGATTTGGTTGTCCATTTTAAAGTATAATTAACATTTCTACCAATTTTCTTTCCGACCCGATCACAAAATATTTTTTTTGCACTTGCAATGCAAATGGATAGAATTGGTTCTATTTTTTAAAACTATTAAAAGGATAACCTTGAGGATAAAAAGATGACTGCCATTATCGTCATTCTGCTTCTGATTGGCCTGCCGGTTGCAATCGGCATCTTCATTTATAACAAATTCATTCGGCTGCGAAACATGGTTGAAGAGGGCTGGAGCGGCATTGAGGTCCAGCTCAAACGGCGCTCGAACCTGATCCCAAATCTGCTTGAAACCGTCAAGGGGTATATGGGGCACGAGCGGGAGTTATTGAGCAAGGTAACCGAGCTGCGTTCGCAAAGCATGAAGGAGCGGGCCGTCGGTGAGAAAGCCCGCCTGGAAGAAAAGCTTTCGCGCTCCCTTGCCAATGTATTCGCAGTGGCGGAAGGATACCCGGATTTAAAAGCAAACCAGAATTTTTTGGAGCTGCAAGCCGAATTGTCCGAGATCGAGGACCAGATCCAGCTGGCCAGACGTTACTACAACGGAACGGTGCGGAATTTAAACATCCAGGTGGAATCTTTTCCCGGAAATATTATCGCCGGTATCTTCAAATTCACCCGGGCCGAATTCTTCGAAATAGAAGATGCTGCGGACCGCAAGGTGCCCGAAGTAAGATTTTAGTATTGTTGCCTATAAGAAATTTAGGAACCCTCGGCATAGGATTGCTAAAAAGTTTGAGTGCTCTGATTGTGTTTGGTCATCCCCGCGCTGGCAGGCGGGGATCCAGAATCCTAAAGCCTTGAAACAGCTTTTGATTCCCGCCTGCGCGGGAATGACAAAATAGCAAAATAGGCATTTCTGTCAAATGCGACACAGCCTCCTGCGCGGGAAGGACGGACAGTCGACAATATCTATCGTAAATATGGGCAGGTTTAAATTACAAAATATTCTGGCCTTGCTTTTCTTCTGGCTGAGCATCGGGCAGGCGCAGGTTTCTCCGGCCGCCAAACCGGAGAAAATCGTAGACTTTCATAGCCTGATTTCCGTGCATCAGGACGGAAGCATGACCGTCAGCGAAACCATCCGTGTGATCTGTGCCCGCCAACAAATCAAACGCGGTATTATCCGGGAGTTTCCAACGACATACAATGATCGCTATGGCAACAGGGTCAGGGTTGGTTTTGAGGTCGTAAAAGTATTACGCGACGGCCGCCAAGAGCCTTACCATATCAAGGACAGCCCCAATGGCAAAAAAATCTATATCGGCAGCAAAAGCGTCCACCTCAATCCCGGCACCTACACCTATACGATCACTTACAAAACCAATCGGCAGTTGGGGTTTTTCAAGGATTTTGATGAGCTTTACTGGAATGTTACCGGTAACGGTTGGAGCTTTGCCATTGATCGTGCGACAGCGGTGGTAAATTTACCGCCCGGAGCTGAAATTATTAAAACAGCCGCCTACACCGGACCTTATGGCAACAAAGGACAGGATTTCATTGCCGATTTTGACGCCCAGGGCAATTTCACATTTTCGACCACAGGCAGGTTAAATCCCAAAGAGGGACTTACCATCGCGGTTGCCTGGCCCAAGGGATTTGTGGCCGAACCTGGAACTCAGGAAAAACTCGCCTACCTGTTAAAAGACAACCGTAGTGCAGCCATTGGGGTCATCGGACTCATGACCCTTCTGATTTATTACGGTATGGCCTGGTTCAGGGTGGGCAAAGACCCGGCCAAAGGTGCCATTATTCCTCTATTTTCTCCGCCCAAAAATATTTCCCCGGCCCTGGCCCGATTAATTATGCGACTGGGGTGGCGGGAAGACAAGCTATTCGCGGTGGCAGTCGTCAATATGGCCGTGAAGGGTTTTCTAACGATTAGCGAAAATGAAGATGGCGAGTATACCCTCAAAAAAACAGGTAGTGGTAATAAAAGCCTATCAGGGGGGGAGGCCCGGAGCGCCCGCACACTTTTCAGTTCCGGAAGTTCGATCAAACTCAAACAAACCAATCACGAGGATATCCGCAAAGCCAAAAAAAAGCTGCAGAAGCGATTAATGCTGGAAGCCCACAGGTACTTAACGCTTAATTCGGGATATTTTATAGCCGGCGTGATCATTACCATCATTACCCTGGTGGCTATCATCCTGGGAGCGAGCCAGCTGCAAACCGCTCTATTTATGAGTCTGTGGCTGTCAATTTGGACAGTTGGCTGCTGCGTACTGGGTCTTATTGTATTCGGCGCCTGGAGGAACGTTCTAAGATCAGGCGGGGGGGAAATCTGGGGCAAGTCCGGAGCAATCTTTATAACGCTTTTTTCTCTGCCATTTTTTGGCGGTGAAGTTTTCGGTCTCTGGACTTTTTCAACCGCAGTATCGCCACTGGCGACTGTCACTCTTTTTATTATCATCCTGACAAACGCTATCTTCTATCAGCTCCTGAAAGCACCGACGCTTACCGGTCGCAAACTCATGGACCAGATTGATGGGTTTAAGCTCTTTCTCTCGGTGGCTGAAAAGGATCGACTGAATTTCCTGAACCCGCCGGACAGGACACCCGAGCTGTTTGAACGTTATTTACCCTATGCCCTGGCATTGGATGTGGAACAGGAATGGAGCGAAAAATTTGCCAGCGTCTTGGCTGCAGCCGCCAACGGTGGTAACTACAGACCCACCTGGTACAGCGGCAAAAACTGGCAATCATGGGATACGGTCGGATTTGCCTCCGACCTGGGATCATCACTTCCCGGAGCTATCTCTTCTGCTTCCGCGGCACCCGGCTCTTCATCTGGAAGCGGTGGCGGAGGATCCTCCGGGGGAGGCGGGGGGGGAGGAGGCGGCAGCGGTTGGTAACCACCTGGTTAAAGCAGCTTGACGGCATCACTCAGATCTGGATGATCACCCAAAAACCGATATAACGTGGCCCGGCCGACGCCCAGCAGTTTGGCGGCTTTGGCTTTGTTACCACTGGTTTTCACCAGGGCCGCTTGCACGCCTTCTATGTCCAGTTTGCGCGACGGACCGCGACGGATGCAGGTATTTTCGGCTTCCCGCAGCTCCAGGGGCAGATCTTCCGCCGCTATGAACTTCCCGTTGCATCTGACGAAGGCAAACTGAATAGCGTTTTGCAACTCGCGAACGTTGCCCGGCCATCTGTAATCCAGCATCAGGGACATGGCCTTGCGGGAAACCTTAAGGGGTTGCCGGTCGTATCGCTCGGCGGCCTCTCCTAAAAAGCGATCCACCAGCAACGGGATATCAATCTTACGATCGCGCAGCGGCGGCAGATGGATTGGGATCACATTGAGCCGGTAATAAAGATCATCACGGAATCGCCCTTCCTTGACGGCTTCTTTGAGGTTTTTGTTGGTGGCACTGATCACCCTCACATCCACCGAAGCTGTCCTTTCACCGCCAACCCTTTCAAAATGGCCTTCCTGCAGAAACCGCAACAGCTTGACCTGCATGTTATTGGAAAGCTCGGCAACTTCATCGAGGAAAACCGTCCCACCATCCGCCAGCTCAAAACGGCCTTTTTTTTCACGAACCGCGCCCGAAAAGGCCCCTTTGACATGCCCGAATAGCTCGCTTTCGATCAGGCCTTCCGGCAATGCGCCACAATTAATCGGGACAAAGGATGCACCGGCTCGCGGGCTCTCATTGTGAATCGCATTGGCGACAAGTTCTTTGCCGGTTCCGGTTTCCCCTGAAATGTGAACCGTGTAATCATAACCGGAAACATCCCGGATCTGTCGGAATATATCCAGCATTTTGCTGTCGTGGCCAATGATGTTTCCGAAACTTGTCAGCTCAGCGGCCTTCATTTTCAGGCTAAACAAATCGGTTACGTCTCTGAAGGATGACAGAACCCCGGTCAATTGACCGTCGCCATTCTTCATACTGGTAATGGTCGCCTCAAGGCGCCGCGGGTCACCGGTTTTAGTGGTAATATTAATGGTATATTCGGAGGTATCCGCCAGCTCAGGCTCATCTACACAAAAGGCACAGTGCTCACCGCAGAACGGGCTGTCAAACGCCTCATGGCAATCTCGCCCCAGGATCTCCTGCCGGCGGTAGCCGGTAATGCGTTCGGCTTCCTTATTGAAAAAAAAGATGCGCCGATTCATGTCATGGGCAATGATTCCTTCTTTAAGATTGTCCAGGACAGTCTCCAGGTTATCCTGATGGCAGATTAAATTTTCAAGGGAGAAATCGGACATGATCGATCACGGCAATTATATTATAAGTATTTGTATTTTTATATATTTCTTTTTGAGAATTGATCTGAATGATAAGACTAGCATCTTTAGTACAATTAATCTTCAAAGTCAAATTTGGTTCAATAGCGACCGATTCTTGATGCTTGATACTCGCGATAATCTTTATCTATTGACCAGTCAGAATGTCATCGAGTATCGTCAATTGTGGCCGGCAAGGCATCTTTTTTGATTTAATCCGGACAGAGGACCTAAAGTTGACACGGAATCTTCCGGTTTAATTTGATCCCCTTCTGATCAATGGATACGTCATACACCAATATTTCAACTCCACCGAGGACACCACGCCGCAACCCTTTGCCGTATTCCGGATCAATATGGTCGGCCGGTTTGAAAACCTTGGCATCCATTCTTTGAATAAGATAAAACATGAAACAGCGATGGCCAGAATCAAAAAGTGCTTCAAGCGCGGTAATATGTTTTAGACCCCTGGCAGTTACCGCATCCGGAAATGATGCCACGCCGTCATTAACCAGGGTGCAGTTTTTGATTTCCCCAAAACAGCGTTGCCCGTTAGCACCCGTCAGCAACAGATCCAGGCGTGTATGGGTGTTAATTTTAATTTCGCGTTCAACCGCTTCATAGCCGGCTAACTCGGGTACCCCCCCGGCTTTAACAGATTCAAAGACCAACCGGTTCGGCACCAGGGTGTTCACCCCCACCAGGGAAGTCGGCATCTCTATCAGTTCCCAGGTATATTTTAATTTTCGTTTGGGGTTGTCGTGAAAGGATAGATAAACCGGGCGCCCGGGTTCGCTACATCCCTTCATACTGCCGGTATTGGGGCAATGAGCGGTTACAACTGTGCCGTCTTTTAATTTTACATCAGCTAAAAAGCGCTTATAACGCTTGATCAAAGTGCCCGGGATCAGTTCCGGCCACCCCAGGCCATTAAATTTATTTGTTTCCTTTGGTTTTGCCATAGCCCGAACCCGGATAAACCGGAAATAACAAATCTCAAATTCCAAATAGCAAACAAATTCCAATGACCAAAATCCCAAATTCAAAACCAGCTTATGATCTCGTTTTTGGAAAAATTGGAATGACTGCAATAATTGTTTTTAATGTTTAGGTCATTGATTTTTGTAGTTTGTAATTTATTTGTATTTTGGTGCTTGTTATTTGATTTTTATGCCATCGAAATCTTGCAATATGAACTATATACCAATTACTGAACTCCATAAAATTTAAATCAAATAATTCTTTTCGATAAAGTCAGCCAGTTGATCGATGTCCTCCAGGCCGAAAACCGGGACTTCCATTACCATTTCGACATCGGTGGCAACGGCTATCAGATTGGCGTCATCAGCCAGCATGACTTCTTTGTGGCGGGCGGCTCGAACGACCTCGATTTTTGGCTTCTGCTCCCCCTTATATCCTTCCGTGATCACCAGATCCAGATCGGCAAAAAAATTTTGCAGGCCGTCCAGAGTGCCCTCATGATCGTTTTTGATCATTGCGATTTTTCCCGGTGAGGCAATAATAACCGTTTCCGCTCCCGCATCCTTGTGACGCCAGCTGTCTTTGCCGGTTTTGTCGAAATCAAATATGTGATGGGAGTGCTTGATGGTACCGATTCTGTAACCCCGTCCCTTGAGGACGGGAATCAGTTTTTCGATCAGGGTGGTTTTGCCGGTCTGAGATCGGCCGACGATACAAATGATGGGCGCCATATATCCGTCCTTGATGTAGTATAACAAAATGAAATTAAACGCGTTACGAGTTACAGGTTGCGCGTTTTGCGGCATAGGGCATGGCGCATAGCGTAAAGGCCGACAAATCGGTTATATCAAAGAATTCTAACGCTTTGCCCTATGCGCTCTGCTCTATAATCCGCATTCCAAAATCGCAAAACCCGCAACTCCAACATTCGAGGTTCAAATGGCACGGTGGGCCGCGCCCAAGACTTAAAGTCGAAAACTATGTTGCCCAACCTATCTTGTCAAGCCAAATGAAATGATTATGATTATTCAGTTTTGGGACACACCATCTTCCGGCATTCAAACAGGTGAAACTATGGCGGCTTTACTGGAAGTAAAAAACCTTGTCAAAAAATATAAAACCGTCACTGCAATAGACGGCGCCAGTTTCAGCGTTGAAAAGGGGGTTTGCTTCGGCCTGCTGGGGCCGAACGGGGCCGGTAAAACGACAACCATCGAAGTCATAGAAGATGTTATCCCGCCTACCGCCGGTGAAATTCTTTATAAAGGCAGACCCCGAACCGTTTCATTTAAAGATGAAATCGGCATACAGTTTCAGACGACTTCTCTGCTGTCATTTTTAACTGTCCGCGAAACCCTGGAAACATTCCAAAACCTTTACCGTAAGGCCGCCGATATCGATAACCTGGTAGAACTATGTCACCTGAGCGAGTTCCAGCATCAATATAACGATAAAATATCCGGCGGTCAGCGACAGCGGTTTTTACTGGCAATGGCGCTGATCAATCGACCCGAACTGCTGTTTCTGGACGAACCCTCCACCGGGTTGGATCCCCAGGCACGACGAAATTTGTGGGATTTGATTCAGCAAATCAAAAAGGAAGGCAAAACCATCATTCTGACCACCCATTACATGGAAGAGGCCCAACACCTCTGCAATGAAATCGCGATCATGGATTACGGCAAAATCATCGCCCGGGGAACTCCGCAGAAACTGATCAAGCAACACAGCCCTGAGATGACGGTCGTTCTTCCATTGCAAAGCGTTAATCACTCACTGGAGAACCTGCCGTTGCCGTATCGCCGCGTTCACGACACCATTGAAATCAAAACCAACGACGTCAATTCCTGTCTGGATCTTCTCCTGTCCCAACGTGTGAACCTGTCAGATCTGACGGTTCGCTCACCCAGTCTCGAATCTGTGTTTTTGAATTTAACCGGGCGACAGTTGCGAGAATAATTATGAGCTTTAGACGATTCTGGACCATGTTCAAAGCAAGAAACCGTGAGTTTTTCAGAGACCGGGCTGCCTTCGGATGGAATTTTTTGTTTCCGTTTCTAATCGTTGCGGGTTTCGGGGTCATCTTCGGCGCCAAATCCTATACGGAGTACAAAATCGGCCTGTTTCCCCATGAAGCGGTTACGGTCACCCCGGCAGATCCTCGGATACCGAATGGGCTTCGTAAGTTGCGTTATACCAAATTTATTGGGATTCCTACCAAATCGGAAGGATTGGACAAGCTTAAGCACCACAAAATCGACTTTTTACTGAAACTTGGTAACCCCCCTTACGATTACTATGTCAGTGACGCCTCCCCCAAAGGCTACGTCATCGAACAGATGTTCACGCTCAGCCTGATTCCACCGGATTTTAAAACCGGTGCACAAAAAAAAGAGATTCAGGGTAACGCCATCCGCTACCTGGATTGGTTGTTCCCCGGCATTCTGGCAATGAATATGATGTTCAGCGCACTCTGGGGGGTGGGGTATGTTGTGGTGCGGTACCGAAAAAACGGGGTTCTAAAGCGGTTAAAGGTCACGCCGTTGAGCGCGTTTGAATATCTATCCGCCCAGGCTCTGTCCCGGATCTTTCTGCTAATGTTTACCCTGGTGGTGGTGTGGCTGGGGTGTGATTTTATATTTTCATTTACCGTGCTGGGATCGTACGCGGATCTTTTTTTGATTTTCTTTTTAGGCAGCACGAGTATGACGGCTCTGGGCCTGGTTCTGGCTTCCAGAGGTACCAGTGAAGAATTTACCACCGGAATCTTAAATTTCATTTCCTGGCCCATGATGTTTTTGTCTGAAGTCTGGTTTTCCCTGGAAGGTGCACCGCAATGGGTCAAGGCGGCATCGCGGATATTTCCCCTCACCCACATTCTCACGGCCGTTCGTAAAATCATGCACGACGGTGCCGGCTTAATGGAGGTCAGCGTTGAAATAGCCATACTGACGCTGATGACGCTGGCATTTTTAGTCTTGGGGGCTGTGATGTTCTCGTGGAACAAATAAAAGCCATCGGCAAAAAATTGCAAATGTCGCACCGGCATAGCCAGGACCAAATTGCACCCTCTAAACTATTCAAAATTATCGGTTATTTTAATACTAATCTTACTTATCGAATTTATCTTGTACTAGGTAATCACCCCTCCATTGTGAATTAAATTTCAGAATTGTCGGACTGCCGTTTCACACTATATTGAATTAATATTTTCTAATAATTGAATAACCACCTGAAAATATATCAAATCTGAATTTCACTAGGGTTTGCATGATTTTTGCATTTCCTGGCAGTATTTATCTTGACTCAAATTTATGTAACCGTTGGCGAGGCATAAGTCTCGCTTCATTTAACATCTTTAAAAATATGGCCTTAATAAATCTCAAAAAAAATGAATTTCAAGCCAAAATTGTCTATTACGGCCCTGGTAGAGGTGGGAAAACCACTAATCTCGAATACATTTTCAAAAGGTCAGCAAAGCATATAAATTCCAATATGGTTACCCTTAACACCCAAGAGGGGCATACCCTTTTTTTCGATTATCTGCCTTTTGATATTGGAGTAATAAACGGTTATAACTTAAAAGTACAACTTTATACCGTGCCTGGACAATTAAAATATAGGGCAACTCGACGGGTGTTGTTGAGAGGTGCGGATGGCATTGTGTTTGTGGCAGACGC
>Ga0265303_10000753_pt1 | contig 18958 bp, 18 predicted proteins | sample Helome_2_FD_192494 | JGI IMG/M metagenome (GOLD analysis project Ga0265303, IMG submission 192494) | Marine sediment microbial communities from subtidal zone of North Sea - Hel_20160317 (Illumina Assembly) | ecosystem: Environmental > Aquatic > Marine > Subtidal zone > Sediment ... | reverse complement strand
ACATACGAGAGAGATAACGCCACACCCGTCGATCAGCTGGCTTGGCTGTTGTGCCAGATCATTGATGACGATGCACCGCTGCGCTGGACCCGCTACAGGTTTGCCGCCCAATGCCTGCTCGCCGAAAACAACCCGCTGCGAGAGATCGTAAGGAAGTACGACGAGGAGTTGACATGAAAGTGGCTCGCCGAAGCAACTACCGTGTCGTCGTAGCCGTACCTGATTTTCGATTCAGGGAGGACGGCGAGCGCCAGCACAGAGTAATGATGGCGGACGGCAAACAGATCGCGGATCAGGTAGACCGACATTGCGATGGCGAAGGCCGGGCCGAGGTTAAATTCGATGTCGAATACACCTGTTCGCATTGCGGCTACGGTTGGGAGGAGGACGAGGACGGAGTGCCAGTTTGCTGCGACGAAGCACAGCGGGAAGCCGGAGCGACATGAGCAAGGATCTCGCAACGACTGACGTGCCAATGCCCGTCGTCTACACGCGAGCAGTCAAAGCGCTCGAGATCTGTTGCAACCTGGACGAAGCCAAGGCATTCACGGACGGCGCCGAGGCTCTCGCAGTCTGGGCCAAGATCTACAAAAAGAACGAGGCCGGCCGGCAGGCCAAGCAGCTGAAACTGCATGCGCACCGACGCATGGGCCAGCTGGCGATCGAGCTTGCACCCAACAGGGGGCGCAAGGGACATGACGGCGGCCGAGCGCCGGGCCCTATTGCGATGCTGCGATCGCACGGACTGACGCGACATCAGGCCGACGCCGCGCACCACCTTGCGAAGATCGGTAGCGAGGACTTCGACACGATCGTAGAGCAGGACGTGCCGCCGGCGCCGACTACGGTTGCACGACGGCTGAGGAAGATCGACAAGCTATCGCCATGGAAGGCGCTTGTCGGCCGGCCGCGCACACCGTTCGGCTGTTCGACCTACATCGCCAACAACAGCCCGGCAGAGGTAGCCAGGATGTTGACCGACGACGACGCACACCTAGCAGCGCAGAAGGCGGACGCGCTGATCAAATGGCTACAGGATTTCCGCCGCGCGCTCGCAGGAGGCAGGGCATGAGTAAAACTACGTGGTGCCTGATCGGCGTACTGATCGGGTTTATTTTATCCGGCTGGCTGCATAACATTGAGCAGCGATTGCCGGACGAGTTGCAGTACGACGCCTACCGGCTGTGCATTGAGCAGTCGAAATGCTACATGACGCCGCAGGACTACCTCGACTATTATCGAGTGAAGTGGCGCATCGAGACGACAGAGTAGATTTCCAGCGCTCCTCGCGCTGATCCGGGCCCTGCATCCGGACTGCAGAAGCAGGGACTAAGGCCCCGTACCTCCGTTCGGGGCCTTTTTTATTTTCCGGTTGCGGCGTGGTCGTCCAGGGCCTCGGCACGGCCCTCGAGGCGAGCGACTGATCGGCTTATTCCGTTCACTTGCCGGCGCATATACCCATGATCACTCGCCAGACCGTCCGCTTTTTTTTCGAGACTGTCGACCTTTGTTTCGACGGCCGTGATACGCCGCTCGGTGCGGATGAATGCCGCAAAGATGCCGAGCAGAATTACAACAGTCTGCAGAATGATGCCTATGATTGCCCCGGTGCTCATCCGTAATCCTCGAACCGTTCGCAATTGAGCGAGTCCATTTTGCGCTGCAGCTTTTCGATCTCGTGCGTCAGTTCAGTGTGTTCCTCAGTAGTGCGAGCCTCACTGAGTTTCTTGCGGAGCTCGAGGAGCTCCTCGTCGTACTCGTCGCACTTCCACTCGTCACGGAAGTCCTTGAGCTGTTCGCTCGTGACCTTGTAGTCGGCGTCGTGCTGGTTCGGCGTTGTCCAGCCAACCATCGGCCAAGGATTCAGCGCCACCCACATGCCTACGATTGCCGCTACTGTCGTCACGATCGCCCCCAATCCAATTTGCTGTAGACGCTTCACTCGAACTGATCGTCATGCCGCTGGATCCGCCGGCAGTTCTCGATGCCGTAGTCCTTGGCTGTGGCCAGCGTATCCTCGAACCAGAGCACGACGTCATTGTCGGTCCGGAACCGCATGTCCTGGGTCATCGGTATGAGTGTCGGCGTCTCGGCGCAGCCGATCGGAACGTCGGCCGGCGGCGTTGTGCAGCAGCCACTAACTCCAATCGTTAATGCCGCTACCAAGGGCGTCAGGCACCTTGCCGGCCATGACCTGATCGACCGCCTCTTTTCGTTTTTCACGTCTCTTGCTCCTGATCTCTTTCGAGATCGCCGCATGGTCACGCTCGAGATCCCGCTCGGCCTCGGCGACCTTGGCTCGAGCTCGAGCCTTGTCGCGCTGGTGCTCGAGCATTTTCATACGACCAATGGCGGCCAGCACGGCTAGTACGACGCCGCCCAGGGCCCAGAGTTTCGCTTTGATGCCGAGCAAAAATTTCATGGCCGATTAGATCCGAGCACGGTTTCCTTCTTGAAGTACCCGGCGATCGTCGCGACAGCTGCCACGATGATCTCGCTCGATCCCGGCGGTAGCCGGTCGTAATACTCGGGAGCGAATACAGCGAGAGCGATGAAAAACAGCGCCACGATTGAGCCTGAAAGGCCCGCAGCTTGGATAGTGCTTGATGGCTTGTTCATGTTGAGCCTCCTTGCAACAAGGTCCGCCCGACGAAACAGCAAAAAGCCGGGCAGCAAGTCCACTCTGACGCTGTTCTCCTACGGGGACGCCCTTAAGTTAAATCTTCCAGTCGGACAATTCCATTTACATAACGTGTCCCACCGGCGTCACGATACGCCGTGAGCCGCTGGCCGCGCAACTCGTCACGCAGCCCGACGTGGATCCAGCGGCCGAATTCGTGGATCAGCTGATCGACCTCGAGGCCGAGCTCGATCATGCGCTGGCACGTCTCATACGGCGTCATGCCGGCGACGACGAAGTCAGCCGCATTGCCGTTGATGTGCTCGCTGCTCTCAGAGCCGCCTATCAGACGATTGAGCTCGTAGGGCCGGTAGCCAGACGTGATGAAGATGCTGCGCCCCACGTCATCTCGTAGCGGCTGCAGTACCGTTTTGCACAGTCGCTCGATGTTGTTGCAGACGGTCCCCGTCGGATTCATGGGGATGCCATGCCGCGCGGCCGTCTGTGAATTCAAAAACTCGTTTAGCCAGAAATTCTCTGTGATCTGCAATCTATTCACCCCTTTCCCCTGTTACAAATTCCCACCACTCGGGATCGTCCTCGGACCATATTGCCTCAAACGTGCGCCCCATCTGCGAGGACGGTAGATGGAATGCTGTGCCAGTGACGTTGTAGAGCGCCTTGCGGGCCGCCTCGTCGTTCTCGCCCTGGGCGATCTGAGTCCACAGATCATAGCTGTCTTTCGCAAAGGATCCGAGCGGCGTGTTGCCGCCGGCAAACCTCGAGCTCGGGATCTCGCGGACAAACGGGATGCCGGACACGATCGAATCAGCCGTGCGCAGCGCCACCCATGCGGCATAGTCCTCGGCGTCGTCATCGTCCGGCAGCTGGCCGTAGAGCAGCGCGCTGGCGATACCCTCGACCGTGAATAGCAGGATCATGTCGGTCGCCCACTCGGCCACTGAGGAGGCCTTGCGCCACTTGGTCTGCGCGGTTTTCTCGTAGGCGATGTTGCCCTTGGCCAGCATGTAGGAGATCAGCGTCGTCCAGATCCGAATGAACTGCGACTGCCGATTCTTGCGCAGGCCCAGGGTGCCGCGCTCGAGGCCGGATCGATCTGAGAAAAAGCCGGACGTCTGGGAGGCCTCGACCTGAGTGTCGGCAAAGATCGTGGCGTCAGCCTCGGACAGCTGCATCTCGTTGCGGCCCTTCTCGTAGGCGCCGAGCCATGTCGTGATGTCGACCACTTGCTGAGCCTTGGCGATCGGCAGGAAATACGTGTGCGCGAGGAAATTCATGCTTACTTTGAGCCGCGCCGGCGCCGGGCCAAAGAACGACTCCAGATGCGCCTTAGTGTCCTGCACGTCCTTGTCCCACGCGCCGACGTCATAGCGCGTGTTCAGGAACTTCGACCGTTCCATGACGTCGGTCCACATGAATGCCGGATTGCGCATGAACTTGGCCAAGCCGATCGTCATATTCTTGCTGCCGATCACCGCAGCCGACTGAAAGAAACCAGTGAACTGCAGCATCATGGTCATCAGATTCCAACCGAGCTTCGCCTTTGTGAAGCCGGTCCGGATCCAGGACGTCGTCGACTCGACGATACCCTCGGCCGGGAGCTCGCCCACAGCGGCATCCGTCAGCCAGAGATTGAGTGCCTCGAGCAGCTGCTCGTTGCCGGTACGGAAAAATGAATCGCGCAGATCCTTCTTGGATAGCAGCCGGCGCAGGTAGTTGACCTCATCGCCGATCGCGATGTCGCGCACGATCTCGCGCAGATGATTGTCGAGCACGTTCAGGCTCAGCCGCACCACGCGGCCATGATTCCGAGTGCGCTCATACGTGGCGCCGGCGCGAGTGCTTGCGGTCACAAACACGCCATTGCCCATCTGTTTCATGTAGTCCTCCATCTCGTCGACCTTGACGCGGTCCGAGTGTTCGGAGGCATATCTCAGCGGGTAGTAGCCGCCACGCATCGTGACCTCGTTGCCGTCGGCCGTGCGTATGGTGAATGGCACAGGCTCGACTCGCTTCGGAGCGATGCCACGTCGACGCTGCTCAGCTGCAGCCAGATCCGGCCAGTATGTCTCGAGGTAATCCCATACCTCCTGCACAAACGCCCAATCGTTCTCGGTGAGATTCGAGAGCATCTGATTGACGCCGGGCTCAGTGAACGCCGGCGCACCGTCTCGCTTCTTGCCACCCAGGACAGCCCCGCGGCTGGTTTCGTTGCCCCAATTCAGGGCCAGCGACAGCAGATCCGAGTGCGAGTAAGTTTCATTCTGCGAGTCGACACGGAAGCGCTTGCGATTCAGGATCCGCAGCTGCTCGTTCGTGAAGTGCTTGCGATAGATGTCACTGACGTCGGCCTGCGCCTTGTGCAGATTCGGGATCAGCCGCTCGGAGTAGGCCCGGCGCATCGGCACGATGATGTTGCGCGTGACCGCACCGAATCCAGCCTTGTCGAGTACGCGAGCGATTGAGCTCGGCCGCAGCCATGCCGCCACGCCCTGCCGCAGCGAGCGCTTGCTCCGCTGCCACTTGGTTTTCTCGCCGATACCGAGATCCACGACCTCGTTCTGCTCGTAGATCTGCTCGGCAACTTCGGTCGCGGCGTTGTCCATGTTGACCTTTTCGCCGTTGACGATCGCCTCGACCTCGGCGCGCGCCTGCTTTTCCAGCTGCTTGATCAGATCGCGCATGGCCTCGAACTCGTCGATTGTAAGATCCTGCCAATTGACTCGCTCGTCCATGACCTTGTCGAGCACACCCGGCGGCATGACGAGCTCGCCATCAGCGATAGCCGCAGCGAGCTCCTGCTCGATCTTCTCTCGATCGACGGAGCGCAGCGACCGCTTGCGGAAGTCGACGCCCTCGAGGACGCTGAGGATCTTCTCGAGCACACCCGATCGGCCGAGCCGCTTCTGCACACGAGGCGACTCGAATTTCGACAGGTACTTCTGAGTCTTGGCCGAGCGCTCTTTTGCCTTGACCGCCGCCCGGTACATCTCGTGGTTGATCAGCTGCTCGCGCTTGTGCTTGAACGCAGTCTGAAAATCGCCCTTGGTAGCCGCCTCGAACGCCAGCCGTGCCGACTTGCGCTCAGCATTCAGGTAGACATTCGGCCGCACGTCGCGGATCTTGCGGCGCCCTATGGACTGCGCAGCGCCCTGCTTGATCACCGCGAGCTCGGCGCGCTTCGGCAGGATCCCGCGGTTTGCCTCGCGGGCCTCGCGCGTCTCTCGAGCTTGAGCTCGCTCAGTCGCCCGCACCACCGGGCGATCGCGTTTCATTAGCGAGCGCAGCTGCCGCATCTCGGCCGCCAGGATCTCGGCGCGGCGATTGTTGTGCACGGCCGTCACGGCATTCTCGGCAAGGGTGCCATCCTTGAACGGATCCGGATAGCGCTGCCGCATGCGCATCTCAGTCTCGCCGGCGATGAAGTCCTCCATCGGCGTCGTGCGGATGATGGCCTGCACCAGTGCGTCGCCGTCGACATAGCCCAAGGCCTGCGCAGCAACGTCAGCATCTATGCCACCCTCGACACGATAGACGCCGTACTTCCCGCGGTGCGGTAGGCGCTTGATGAATTCCTTGCCGTAGCGATCGACGAGGCTTGCCTTGTCCAGCTTGAACGGAGCCATCCTTGTCGGCTCGCCGTTCGGTTGAGTGCCGCGCGTCAGCATGTAGATCGCGCGGTACTCTTTCATTTCGTTGGCCTCGGCGCGGACCTCCTCCTCGACCTTGGCCTTTTCGCGATTCCACCACTCGCGCTCGTCGCGATTCATTTCGCGCAGCAGTCGCGTCGTTTCCTTTTCGACGGCATCGTTGTGCGCGCGCATCAGCGATCGCTTGTAAACCTCGAACAGTTCCTCGGACACACCCATTTGCTCGGCCGAGGAGAACAGTGCCGCGAATTCCTGCCCGCGCTCAGCTGCAGAGATCTCGGCCTCGGTCGCCAGCATGCGGTCCATGACGTCACGGATGTCATCGGGGATCTCGATGTCGCGGACACCCAGGACAGTCTTGTAGATCTCAAGCAGCCAGCGACGGAACGAGTTGAATGCATCCTGCAGGGCCGTGGTCGGTGCCTGCCCGTCCATGGTGTATTTCTCGAACGTGCGCGCCCACTTTTCGTGATGCTCGACCTTGATCTGATCGGCGCTCTCGACGCCGAGATACTTCAGGATCGTCTGCCAGTCGTTGAGTATCGTCTCGCTGGCGTCAGGCTGAGCAGCCAGCATGCCAATGAGCTCGAGGTACAGATGGCCGGACTCGTGAATGAACGTCGAGAAATCCGCGGCCTCGAACAGATTGATCGTGGCCTTGCGCATCTCGTCGAACGTGATGGATCCGCGGCGGCCCTGGAACAGTCGATCGAGTGTGCCGCCGTCGCCGGCGTTCGGGCTCAGCGTACCCTCGGGGACTACAGTCCCTCCTTCTCGAGCGCCTCCTTGAATTTCTGCAGCGTTGGGCTTTCCTGCAGCAAGGCCAGTGCCCGGTCCAACTTTTGCCGGAGCTCGAGGGCCGCGCTCGTCCTTTGTGCGTTGCTCCGCAATGTAAGCAGCATCGAACGTGCCTCGGGCAAGGTCAGTACCAACGTCGGTGAGGCTTGCTCCATCAACTTCGATAGCAGCATCCTCGAGGACTTCGGCGATTTCTTGGAAGATGTCAAGGTGATCTCCTATGGTTCCGGCGAGCTCCCGCTGGACCCCGTCGATAAATTTAGTCTCTTGGAACGCCGTTGAAAAGGCATTTTGCAGCGCGAAGATAAAGTCAGTGCTGTGATTCATTTCAGCAAAGTGCGCGATCTCGTGGATCATCGTGGTCATCATCGACGTGGCAATGATGCGGGACCGCTCGGGACCCGGCATGTCCTCCATCAGCGCCTCGTCCTGCCGCGGATCCGTGCCCGGATTGACGAACATCATCATGCCCGGCACTCGGGTATGCACACCGTAGTATTTCGGGCCGAGAACACTGACGCCGACGCCGGCCTTTTCCAGCCCCGCATAGAGTTTCTTGTCGCCCTTGATCGCGAGCAGGTTTTTCAGCTTGAGGAATGCGCCGCCGACGTTGTGGAAATAATAGTTGACGCGCTTCTCGCCAAACTTCTCATACAGGACCTCGAACAGATCGCGACCCGCGTACTCGTCCCACTGAGTATCTTTCAGCTGCTCTTTGTCCTTGAACTTCTGATTGTTGTGGAGCAGCGGAATGTCATTTGGAATGAGCGACTGATCGATCGTTAGCGTTTTCGGATCCAGCGTGACGTTGTCGAACTCCTCCTTGCTGACTTCGGTCTGCTCCTCGCCATTGACGAATAGCTTGCCGTCGACGACCTCGATCTGATCCTTTTCCGATACCTGAAAGCCTTGGCCGCGAACCTGCTCGGGAACGTCCGGCTGTATGTTGATCTGATCACTGACCTTGAGCTCGAGGCCCTCGATCTGCACCGTGCGCAGCGAGCCGTAGCCGGCCGCCAAGTCGAGCATCTTGTCCTGCGCATGACGAGCAGCCAGGATCATCTGAATCTGCAGCATGTCCTTGCTCGCATGCTCTTTGAGATTCTGGCGATTGTTTGTGATCGGGTAGGCCGCCTCCTCCGGATCCGTGGAAGGATGCAAGTCAATGATGAACTGCCGATCGATCAGATCACTGAAGGGCTTGAGCGGATTCTCGGTGATGCCGATGTCGAACTGGTACAGGCCATTGCTCAATACCTTGGCGTTGTTCGGCCACTGGTATGACTGCTCTTTGGCCACCAGGATGTCGGCAGTTCCCCACTCGAACTGCACCCGGCCGAGGCTGAAATACTCGTCGAACGGGAAATGCTTGCCACTTTTCTCAAACGTGTACTCCATCCCCTGCCGAGTAACCTCGACATTCGGATGAAGGATCTGCCGATCGGTGAGTCGACGCAGCTTGTCGCCGGCAAACGGGTTGATTACTTTCGTTTCGCCAGTCTGCAGATCCGTGTAATTCTCGGGGATCGTGACCTCGATTTCCGTGCCGCTATCCGCATGGAATGAGTAGCTTTCCGAGCGCTTGATCGTGAGCGGATTGTCAGCCGGATTGTCGGCATTGGCCATGACGTCGGCGCCGGTGACATCCATCGAGTACATGATATTGTCGCGCACCGTCCGCAGCTTGATGCGCTCGGCCCCGAAAAGGAACAGCATCTTGGCGATACCGTAGCCGCCAGAGTTATCAGTGCCCTCCTCCTTTTTCGAGCCGGCAATGCGTAGCAGGCCGTTGACGATCTGATCCGCGCCCATGCCTACGCCGTTGTCGGTCACGGTTATCGTCCGGCGAGTGTCGGTATCGATCGTGATGTCGACGCGACCCTCCTCGATCTGACCAAGCTGCACCGCTGAGCGGGCCGCATCGAATGCATTTTGGAACAGTTCCTTGGCCGTGACGGCGGCCATCTGCTCCATGTCACCGTACATCTGAGCGCCCATGATCTTCGCGATCCGCGCCTGATTGGTCGACACGTTGGCGTTGATGTCAGTGAGTTCCTCGCCCGGCTTGGCGTGATCGATGTCCTCGAGCATCTGATCGACGAGATCCTGATTGAATTCCATAGGGCCAGTCGGGCGATCGCCTTGCATCAGGACCTCGAGCTCGCCGCGGTTTTCGTTGTACTGCTTGACGGTCTTTATGTGACGCTCACGATTGTCCTTGCGCATCGCGGCGTGTTGCTGCCAGCTGGCATAGACCTCGCGCGCGGTGTTGCCCTGGATGCCGAGCACACCGTTCGCGAATCCCTCGCGGACGTCCGGCTGGAACATCGACTGATTGAGCAGCATGACGGCCTCGCCCTCAGTGAGCTCCTCGAGGGGCACCCACATCGGATTGCGCGCACCCATGATCGAATCAAGCAGTTCAGCGTCAGTCAGGAGATCCCGGTATTCGCTGTTGATTCGATCGATCTGATCGGAGAGCTCCTCGCGTTGGGAGAACAGCTGCTTGACCTTGCGATCCGTGATGTCGGCGATCTCGGTCAAAACATTCTTTGGCGTCGCGATTTCCGCGCCGAGCTCGCGCGCCTGCCGGGCAATGTCGACTACATTGGCCGTGCTCTCGATCAGCAACCGCCGCACGGCCTGAGCATCGCTCAGCCCCTCGGCCATGTACTGCTCGAGCAGCGCCACGTCATTGTCAGTGACGTCGCCAATCCTTTTGATGCAGTCCTGTATTGCCACTATTTATCCTTCAGGGTGAGCCACATTTGGATCACCAGCATGATGAGCTCGTCCTCGACTTGGATCCTACGCCATATTGCCTCGGCATCCTCAGTGCCCGGCGGATGTACCGGCTCCGGCGTGAACGGCGGGACCGGCGGAAACTCGAGCCTGCCGAAGTGGGCCGACTCGCAATGTGCTGACGCGAAATGAGCGCTCTCATAGTGTGCACTCATGGGAATAGGGTGCCGTTGACATCGACAATGGTCCGCCCTCCGTTCGGTGCGCGCTGGCCTCGGATCCGTTCGATCGAGCCATCGGCGCTAAGAATGACATACGTGCCGGCTTCGGTCTGTGCAATGTCGCCGGCAGCAAATGCTCGTATCAGCCTCGTCTGTTGCTCGAACGTCTCGCCGTTCTCGAGCACGTACTGGAATAGCTGCTGCACGTCCGCCGGCGTCAGTCGGCCGAAGATCAGGCCGCCGCTATTCTGCGACAGGATCCGCACCTGATTCTCGCTTGCCACGTCGATGATGTTGTTGTTCGTGTTCTGCAGCGCGACCGAATACTGGCCGTCCTCGAACGTCAGGAAGTACGGCGGAATGATCAGCCAGCCCTGGGCATACGTGAAGCCGGAGATCGTGTAGGCCGGATTGTTGGTCTGGATGTCCGGATAGATCCTGCCCTGATCGCCGAGCGGCCCTTGGCCGGCTTCCGCTTGCTTGATCTCGAGCCACAGATCATCAGTCGCGAGCGCGCGGACTTCCGGTGTTACCTGAATGATCGGCATGGTTGCTCGATCAATGGTGAGCTCGCCGGTGATCCAGTCGATGTCGCTGAGAAAGGCCATCAGGCACCGTCTGGGATCAGCGAGAGAATGATTACCGTGTCGCCAGTGATGTCGACCGTGATCGGCACCGCCTTGTAAGTGGGGCTCTCAGATCCTTTGCGCGCAAAACCGACCGCGGCCGTCGGAGAGGCAAGCAGGTTGTATGACACCGTGACCTCGCCGTTGACGTCGGTGAGCGTCGCCGGATCGATGATGTCGGCGCCGCCAATCTCCTCCTCGAGAAACACGCGGACGAGCTCGATCGGCAGCTGCGTGTTGAAGTCCAGGCAGCGCACCGTGATGTTCTTGGCGTTGACTACCGTTATGTCGGCCGGGTTGGCGTTGGTATTGATAGTCGACGTGCCGAGCAGGTTCACCGTGATCGGCTGGCCCTCGTCGGTACTGACTATTTCGATCGTGCAGTCAGTCAGGTTATAAACAGACGGCCCCGGCGTGTCGCCGAAGATGTCGAACTCGTTGCAATTGAAGTTGTTGAAATCCAGCTGCGACGTATCCCCCAGGAACACGTCGCCAGTAAACGTGATGTTGTTGACGTCAAGCGGAGTTCCATCAGCCCCCGCATTGAGGCTGCCATCGTAGCTCGCACCGCCGCCGTCGAAGGTGATGCCGCTGAATATCAAGGCCGTCTGCATTACAAAATTGACGCCATCGAGCGACTCCACCGAGGCAATGCGACCGGGAAATGGATTGTCGATTGCATCGGCTTGCGAGCGGTCGTAGAGCTTTTGCGGATCCCAATTTCCGGTAGGAAATAATGGGCCAAGATCTGTGAGGAAGGCGTTGCCGAAGTAGCCAGGATAAGCCAGCACCGTCGCCTTAGTGGTTTCGGTGATGACAGAGTCGACCTCGAGGAAGGCCGAGTCGACCGACTTCTGCACAAAGGTCTTGCCAAATGAGATCAGTTTGTCGCCGTAGTTCAGGGCCCGGATCTCATACGGGTTGCGCTGCGTTGTGATCGTTGCGATGTCGCCGGTAACGCTAATCTCCTCCGCTTCGACGACCTCGTCAGTGGCCAGCTGTCCCTGCGCGTTCGTGAATTGGTTGATCGACAAAGTATCCGGATCGTCATAGCCAATGATGCGCACACCTGAAACCGGCACCCCTGCGCGGGATGCCGTTATGTTCCAGGTATATCTGCGTCTGACTAATGCGGCCATGAGATTTTACGGCGTATCGGTGCCGAGCTCCGGAATGTCTCTCGTGTAGTTGATGTCGGGATCAACCTTTTGCAGTTCGTTCGAGATGTCGCCGGCGTCGACCTCGTCCTGATTGAGTAGCGCCAGATCGCCAGTCACCAGATCGATACTAGGCCGCGAAACCTTTTTCCGCAGTTCCGCCTTACGCACACCGAGATCCCGCTCCTGATCATCCTCGGCTGCGATGTCCTCGCAAAAGGCTTTGAGCAGGTTCGATGCGATGTTGATGCGACGGAGCAGCGCCACCATCTCGCCGGCCTCGTCGTCAGGCTGCAGGGTTTTCCATTCCTGCCGCCAGTATTTCGCCCGGCTGCGCAGCTTGACGCCGGTGTCATGTACGCAGGAATTGACCTCGTAGAATTTCTCCCACTTGTTCGCTGCGGCGCTCGGGAATGAGACATTGGTAAAGCCAAAATCCTTTTGCGCAGTAGTCAGCACGTTGCTGGTTGCCATGACGCGATCGAGACGGGCCCGGCCGAGCTCCGAGATGTCCGTCGGATCCAGAGCGTTTCGCAGGTAATTCGCGCGGATCTCGGCGAGATCGTCCCAGAATTGCTCGAGGCTTCGCAGCGCGATGTCCAGAGCAAAGTCGAGCGACGACCAATTCCGCACGAGTCGCTGCGGATTCGGATTGTCCTTGCGATTCTCCGTGACCACGTTGGCGTTTTTCAGGACTCGATACGTGACCTTGATGTCGCGCTCGAGCTTACGGTGCATCTGTGCTTTGTTGAACTGTGCCATGTCAGGCTCCTATAGGTTGTTTGCGTCCGCGCCGATCGACCACTTGCTCGAGGGCGCCCTTGGTATCCAATTCCAGCGGGATCACTTTCGATGCACAATTTGTGCATAGCGTCCCGCGCTCTAGTACCGCCTCGCTGCCGCCGGCGAACTCGCCGGGCAGGTAGGCCATACGGCCATCATCTATCGTTGCTTTCACTCCGCGCCGGTTGAGCTCTCGAGATCCCACCATGCCGCTGCAGCTGCAGGCCTGCACCAGACGCCAGCGTAGTTTCGAGTAGGCAAGCTCAAGGTCATCGCGCACGGCAGACTGAGGCAGCATGTCCACCTGAATCTGCTGCGATGCGATCCAGGCTGTACCGACGCGCATGTCGTTCGTGTAGCAGTCGAGCATGCGCCAGAATCGTTTGCGCTCATTCGGCGCATCCGTCCAATCGATGTCGAGGATCGGCTCGGCCTCGCATGTCGCGCACAGCGGCTCGCTCAGCACGAGGCAGCGGCTTCCGATCGGCGTGTCCTGATACGGTCCGCCGCCGTTAAGGCCGTGGCGCTGCTCAATGTCGGCGACATACCGACGGCATGCCTGCACGGCGGCCACGGTGTCCGACATCGTCGCTCGCATGTTCTGGTACTGGTGCCACCAGCGATCGGCCTTGCGGTTATCTTTCCGCAACACCCTGAGCTCATCGATAATCTGATCCACGGCCAAGCGCTTCGACATGACGGTTGACCAGTAATAATCCGCGAGCGCCTTGAGAGTGGCGACGAATTCGATGTCTGTTTGTCGGTTGCTGAGTTTCATGTCACCAGTATTTTGTCCTGATCAAAGACCGAGTCGATCAAATTGACTGAGCTCGTATCATTCACAAGAAGGTCGTAGACGTTATCGGTCGCAATGTATTCATTGACAGTGCCGCTAATCTCGAACTCAAATCCTCGGTCGCAGTTAAACACTTGCAAGTTCTCGAGCGTCGGTATGCTCGGAAAGCCCCCAAGCACTCGCAGCCTAAATCGGCCCTGCTCGATCAGCGGATTAGTCGTGTAAACCGTATCGATCACGGCGCGCACGTAGTAGCCCTCGAGGGTCAGAATTGTGCGCAGCGCCCAATCGGTAGGCACGTCCCACGTAACCTCGCCGTCCTGCGTGAAATTGTTGGTCCCATCGACGACGTTCGACAGGTTCGACCATGCCGTGCCATTCCAGTATTGAAACGTGACCGCCCCACCAACACCCGGCGTAGCCCACGCGAACGTACAGCGCGATGATTTTGAGGCAAGACCAAAGACGTGCCCGTCGCCTATGGCTTCCGTTGTCGGGAAGATGGCTGTACTTCCGGCCGGCGCATTCCAGTCGGCCGTGATGTTTGTGAATACACCGGCATCATCGACAAAGGCGCCTATCGCCGCAAACGTACTAGGGCCAGGATCATGCATTTTGCAGTTGATTGCCGTGCAGCCGGAGCCCAGATCGACATTTCTATTGTTGTCGATGTCCGCCTCGATCAACTCGACCGTTGTGCTCGGCGCACCAAAATCAACCGTCAGAAAGCGAAATACCTTTGTGGCATACAGGTTCGCCGTCCCGCCGGCCGACATCAGGAAGTTAGTCGTGTACTGAGCCTCATTGATTTCTGTGGTGGGATCAATTGGATTTAGCAGGCTGTCCTCAGTGAATTCCGGCACAACCAGCTGGCAGCCATTGATCGCATAGGTGCGCTGCGAGCCGACATCCTTGGTCCCGAACGTGCACACGCCAAGGTTCTGCACCCTGAAATTATGCGGAACCAGCCGCGAGAATTTGCGCACGAGATAGAACTGGTTTTGATCTGAAAATCGAGTCGCAGCTACTCCGTCGCCAATGTTGATGCCGGCCAGCACCGAGTTGAATACGTCCTCCTTGATGACGAGGCCCTGGGCAGGGCTATTGACGCGATCGGCTGGATCTCCGTCCGACCATGCCGCCAAGCCGGCAAAGTCAGCCGGCGCATCCGGAGTGGTGCCGCCAGTGATCGTGATTGTGTTGCCGTACTTGATGAAGTCGAGGCCAATGGGCTCGTCGCCAGTCGTGAATCCTCCCTCCGTCGCGCGCGCAAAATTAAACCGGAACTCGATATGACGGATTGCGCTGAGTGTGGCACCGCCGCCGGCGCCTTCACGAGAGTAGTTATTGCCAGAGATGACAAGGAAGTTCCACGAGGCAATCAGCGTGTCATTGCCGGCCAGATCCCACTCGGTCCAAGCCGTGCCCGGAGTCGCGGCAGAGTAGACTCGAACCGATACCGGCCACTCGCCGGTGCCGGGAACGTCAGTCAGGATCGCATCGCCCTTGCCCTTGACGTAGAAAAACCACCACGTCAGATCGTTGTTGATCAGATCGAAGGCGTTACCGACACCGAGATCCCGGCGAACGAAACCACGGCCGGCAGCACTCGCGAGAATCTGACCGACCGTGAGCCCCTCCTGCGGAGAGAGATCGTTGCCATACAGAAACGACGCTACCGGCGTCCCGAGCGTCCAGCTTGCCGGTGTGCCTCCGACCGTGCCGTTAAGGTAGTCGGCCTCGGTCGCATTGTAGGAATATGCAGCTGCGGTCATTCATATCTGCCTATGCGTCCGGCGTCCGAGTTGTCGGCACTGAGTAAGCTCCGAAGTTAGCCGTTGTCTTGGCAGTCTTGATCGGATCCGGTGAGCCAGCACGGCGCACGGTAATCGCGATCGGCGTTGGCGGATTCGTGAACTGTGCAAAGAAGTTCTCGACACCCGATCCGCTCGTATGGATGACATCGATAAATGCCCGGAACACATTGCTACTGATCGCGGCTGCGCTCGGCGCCGTGCCAACCAGCGTGTAGACACCAGTGACCGCGTTGTATGACGTGTAGGGCACGAGATCGTAGTCGTTGTCCGCGTCTCGACCGATGCGGAGCTCGCCCGGCTGCGGCGTATTGTTGGGAATGTTGCCAGCCCCAACCTCGACCGTCGTGCTAACTCCGGCAATCAGAGCAACCGTAAGCTGCTGCTCGTCGAAGTCCGGAACCGGATCGCCGTTGACGTCGTTCGTGACGCCATCCCACGGATAGTGCGTGACGGTGTCTCCGATCTCGAGGTTCGTGCTTTCGCCGCTTCGATTGTCGGGCGGCTGGATCGGATTCTCGAGCAGGTTCGTGAACAGATCGCCGGCGATGGCGTTGGCGACCGCGATCGCAACACCGAAGTTCGCCGGGTTGTAGTTCGAGCCGGTGTAACTGCCAACGATCTGACTGTTGATCGTTCTGGCTTCGACGGTGCCGCTGACGTCGACCGTGCCAAGCGACGTAGCGCCAAAGAGCGTCTGACCGCTGACCGGAACAACACCCGTAAGCTGCTGTCCCCAGATGTCGCCAGTCGCGCCCTGATCATCCTTGGCCGCAACGAGGATCTGACCGCTGGTGCTGTTGTTGACGACGGTGCCACTTGTGGCCGTCGTTTCGGCTGCACCGCGCAGCGTCGTGATCGCATTGGTACTGCCAAACGAGCCAACCGTGTCGGCCAGGATCAGTGTGCCGGTGACACCCTGATCGTCGACGTAGATGACGCGACCTCGAGCGAGTGTGACCGTATCCTCGACGACATCGCCCTTAATAAACGGCCCGGCCGTCTCGCCGGTGTACGGGACTTCCGTGCCGTAGGCGAGTACCTCGCCCTCAGCGACAATGCCCGTTTCGCCAGCATAGGAGAAATTTCGATTGATGCCGACCCACAGCTGAGCGTTGCGGCCAAACAGGAGCTCGGCCGTGCCGCGCCGCTGGATGTATTTACTGCGCTCGTAGTTCTGCAGGGAGTCGGCCGAGCCGAAGGCAAACGATAGGCCGAACGGTGTCGCGCCTGAGCCCTCACCATAGTCGAGCAGCTGGTAGCCCTCGGTGACGATGACCGTGTTGTACGGAGCGCCGGCAACCGTGCCGACCGCCGTGTTGTTGTTGCCGTCACCAGACGATACGAGCGACAGGGAGATCTCGCCGAAGCCGATCGTGGTGCCGGCAAAGAAGTACAGTTCGCCGAACTCGAGCAAGGCGCCGCGGATACGCTGGCCATCGATGGCTACGCCATTCTCGACCGTCTGTTGCATGACGCGGACGTTGCCGACAACCGAGTCTGGGAATCGAGCATTTTCCCAATAGTCGGCGACGATCTGATCCTCTTTGATCGCAACCGGCTGCGTCGATCCGAGCGGCGTCGTGACCTGAATACCGAGGCCTGAAAAGACCGACTGAGTGTTGCCGGATCCCTGCTCGATCGAGCCGCCGTAACAGTGCTGCGCGTAGGTGAGGTCGATATTGACGCCACCCAGGAGCTTGACCTGCACGGCCGTCTGGCGGTCCGTAGCGGTGTAGTCGATCATCGAGAGATCGTCGTCACCGGAGATGTTCTGATCGTCGTTGAGATCCGACAGGAAGCGATGGATTGCCTCAGCCCTGTAGCCGCGATCGTGGATCTCGCCGTTCAGTACGCCGTCACCGCCATTGTCGCCAGTGAATGCGTCGTTGTTGACGGGGAAGCCGACCGTATCGATAAACGTCAGCCACCGGACCTGTAGCTCGCCATCAGCGCCGGTCTGTTCGACGATGTTGACGACCTCGCATTGAGCGCCATTCGGCCACGTCAGGATCTCGCCGAGGATGACGTCGACGGTCTGGCCATCAAGGTAGAAGCTATGCGTGACCGCCAGTGCCGGGCCAGTCCATCGCACATCGAAGTCATTGCCGACGCGCGTGACGCTGGTGTCACCGCGCTGGTAGGCCGGGTAGAGCAGTACCGAGGAGCGATCGACGTTTGCCGTCACCGCGCCCTGGGTAAGTACGTCAGCGCCGTCCGGCGGTATTGAGCCATCGTTGATAGCAATGGCCATCTTGCCGGCGCCACCGCCAAGATCGATGTCGGAAACGATAAAGCCGGAGTCGGCTCCGGCATTCCATGTGACAAACGTGATCGGCGACGTACCCTTGGGCACAAAGCTGCCGCCAGCGCGACCACTGTAAATTGCATTGTAGTAGACGGTCATCCCTTTCCCCTTACTCTCAGTGCTGAGTCTCTCCGATAGGCGTCGCAGTAATCTCCTGAGCAAAGCCACGACCATCGCGAGAAATTTCAAATTTATAGGCAGCCTGCTCGCGGATCTCGCGCTCCATACGCATATCGTCGAGGATCGCCACTAACGGAGCGAAGTCGACTGGCTGTTGTTTCGGTGATTGAGCCTGTTTTCTCACCATCGCTTGCAGCGAGGCCAGGATCTCGAGGTTTGTCTGATTGCGAGTGATGTCGGCACGGATGCGCTCGGCCTCGTTGGCAACCATTTGCTTGAGCGCCTCCACGAGCTCGCCGAAGCGCTCGATTTGCGCGGGACGACGCTCGATCTCGACCTCAGCGCCCTCCTCGGTCAGCTTGCGGAGCTCTGCAAGTGTTATAGGTTTTTCAGCCACTTAGGCAATCCAAGAGGTTTTTCATGGCGTTTTTCCGTTTCACGGCAGCGTCAAACTCGACCTGTGCAGACTTGCGTACTTTAGCAGTATCGCCCGTCTCGGCGATAGTCCTAGCCTCATCGAACGTCAGATCTCCGAAGTCCTGCCGCTCGTCGACCATCGGCAGCATTGCCTGAATGTTGGCCAAGGCGCGACTGATCTCGTCCGGATCCATGGTTTCGCGCTGCTCGAGGCGGACCTGTTCGAGCACCACGCCCGTCAGCTGCATGAGATCCTCCTGCTCCATCTGCATGAACGTCTCATTGTTCGCCAGCGCTTCCCTGATCTCCTGATTGGTCAGCGAGTCGATGTCGAGCGCGGCCTCGTTGATGAAGCCGGCGAGTTCGTCCATGCGGATGCTGAGATCCCGCAGTCCGGCGTTGCCGCCCTCCACTACGCCGTAGACCTTGTCGCCCATGAGCTCACGGCGCACGGCCTCGAGGAGCAGGTTCTCGTCACGCGAGGCGATGTAGCCGGCCTCGGCTGCGATCTCAGCGATGTCAGCGATCGAGCGGCCCTCTTTGGCCCACCGCCGCAGCTTGGCCTTGCTGATCTTGAGATCCTGGGCACCGAGCTCGAAATCCATGGCCTCGAGCTCCGGATCCGTGATGTCGACGCCACCGCTCTCGTTGATGAAATCCATCAGGGACGGCCCGAACATCTCGGTTTGTGACGGGAAATCGCGGGCCCGCAGTCGATCGAGCAGCGGATCCACGAACATATCAACGTCGTCCCGCCGTGCCACGGCTTCCGGCGTCATGCGCTTCACACCACCGAACACGCGCTCATAGAGCTCCGTGGGATCCATGCCCTCACGATCGGCCAGTACCGCTATACCGCGGGCTATCTGCGCCAGCTGGCCAGAC
>Ga0265303_10000752_pt1 | contig 18969 bp, 17 predicted proteins | sample Helome_2_FD_192494 | JGI IMG/M metagenome (GOLD analysis project Ga0265303, IMG submission 192494) | Marine sediment microbial communities from subtidal zone of North Sea - Hel_20160317 (Illumina Assembly) | ecosystem: Environmental > Aquatic > Marine > Subtidal zone > Sediment ... | reverse complement strand
GATGACGGTAGTTATCGCAATATTGTCATTGCAGTATCCGATGGTACAGACGTCGCAGCGCTACCGGTATTCAGCGTCACGGTCGATCCGGCAACGGTCCAGACAGGCAGTTTCAGCCTGACATGGACTGCCCCGGTTACCCGCGCCGATGGTTCGCCGATTCCCCTGTCGGATATCGGGGGCTATCGAATTCATTATGGTGTTGTTGCCGGCAATTATCCCGTGACGGTTGAGGTGAGTGATGGCAGTGCACAAAGTGCCACAGTGGACAATATCCCCGCCGGCTCGTATCACGTCGTAATGACCACCTATGACACCAACGGGCTGGTGAGTGTCCAGTCACCCGCAATCGTAAAGACCGCTCGCTAGACCAGCCCCTGTAATGATCCTGATTGGCTAGGCGAGCCCGGTATTTGCAGCCAGATACACCAGGTAAGCACAACTCAACAGGCCGGTCGTTACCGTTACAGACCTCAAGGTCGCCAGGTTTGCCGCATACAGGACCGGGTGCAGTACACGGGTGACCACGAACACCACGGCAGCAATGGCAGACTTGTCCGGATCTGCGCCGGCCAGGTGTGCAATCACGACCACCGCTGTGAAGAGTCCCAGCGCCTCCCAGGCATTCAATTGTGCAGCCCAGACTCGCCAGCCGGCACCCTCAAGCTGTGCATACTGTGTCCTGGGATTGTCATTATCCCAGCCACCCAGTTGGGTAATCCTGAAGTAAAGGCCGGTGCCTGCCAGCAGGTAGGGTATCAACGCAACGATGACGACACACCAGAATGGAATTGTCATAACAACCTCCCTTTTTTGTTTACATTTTTACCTGGTTTGAATGCCTTGCCTGCAGCTGAAGATAAATCACCAGGTGCGTAATCATGTACAGCGGCACGACCAGCAGGATCAGCGCCGGCATCAGCAGTCGCAACAGGCCGCTGGCACCGAGCAGTACGGCACCAGGCAGCCACAGGATGGTGAGCTGGGACCAGCCGCGTATCCTGCAGTCACGACAGGGCAGTGAAAGCGTTGTCATGGCGTTCTCCGGTTTGTTTCGATTTAACGGGTTGTCTGGCGCGCGCATAGGCATCGCGTGCGGTCAGGCGCTCGGTGTAGGCCAGCAAGGGCGGGTACGGCGCGATCATCCCGGGCAGCCATGTGAGAGTGTGGCCCACCAGGATGTCGGCGCAGGAAAACGCCTCATCCAGCAGGTAATCATGCTGTCTGAAATGTTCCACCAGCATGTCGAGCACGCGCCGGTAACCCTGTTCGGCGAAGCCGACGATTTCGGGCACGCGCTGTTCCTTCGGCAGGATCCGGGTATGCAGCAACAACTCGAATGCCGGTGGCTCCAGCGTGGCGGGGCCGAAAAACATCCACTGGTCATAGTCACGCCGCAGGGCATCGGCAGGCGTCGGCGCCAGTTGCCGGTCGGGAAACCGGTCGGCCAGCCACATGCACATGGCGCCGGACTCGAACATCGGCTGCCCGTCCACCGTCATCGCCGGCACGCTGCCCAGCGGGTGGGCCGGGTTGCGCTCGCCACTGAACAGATCGACCAGCCGCAGCGTGTAGGGGAGTCCCAGTTCCTCCAGTAGCCAGCGGACGCGCCCGGCGCGGGTATGCGGGGTGTAGTAGAGCTCGATCTCCATGGGCGGGTCTCCTCAGTCACTTGTAAAAAGCAAGTAACTGGAGTCTCGCACAGTAACTTGCGATTTACAAGTAACCTGTTTGCTGCTACTCTAAGCTCATGAATGAAAGCAAGAAAACTGGCGGAGACGGGCATACGCGGCGGCGCTCCCGTTGTCCGGTATCGAGTGCGCTTGAACTGCTCGGTGACAAGTGGACCCTGCTGCTGGTGCGTGACCTGATGCTGGGCAAGGGCACCTATTCGGAATTCCAGCAATCACCCGAGGGCATCCCGACCAATATCCTGGCCGATCGCCTGAAACGCCTGCAGGCCGCCGGCATTATCGACCGGAAACCCTACCAGCAAAAACCGGTACGCTACCGCTACCGGCTGACCGGCAAGGGGCGGGACCTGTCGCCCGTGATTCATGCGCTGATCGACTGGAGCGAACGGCATCTGGAAGGCGTTCTCAGTCGTGCCGAGATAGAAGCCATGCTGCCCGCCCGGTCTGCGCAAGAGCGTTAATCCTGTCCGGGCAGCGCTTGAAAAAGCTGGAATGTGTCTGCATATAAAGAAGTATCACACAGCATGAGGTGGGAGTTATGGAAGCAATTGTAGATGGCAAGACCATCCAGCTGAGCGAGGCCGGCTGGCTGGAGAATCTGGATGAATGGAGCGAGGAGCTCGCGGTCGAGATCGCAAAGAACGAGAAGATTAACGAGCTCACCGAGGAACACTGGAACGTGATCAGGCTTGCGCGCGAGTACTTTCATGATAACGGTGCGGTGTGCGAGCCGCGCGCCTTCTCCAAGCTGATGAAGAAGGAGTACGGCAAGGACCGCAGTGACCAGAAGTATCTCTACTCGCTGTTCCCGACCGGCCTGATCAAGTGCGCCAACAAGATCGCCGGCCTGCCGCGTCCCAAGGGCTGCAGCTGATTTAACAAAGTTTCAATAAACCGCATGGGACCAGGGCGCTGAATCTTCTATGCTGGAAGGCAGCACCCTGGCCCTTTTGGTGTGGCCGCAGGAGGGGTCGCGTATGTTGAAGCACTGGATTGCACCTGTGGCGGCCGTTGTCCTGCTAGGGGGTTGCGCCGTCAACCCGGTGACGGGCAAGAAAGAACTCAGCCTGGTTCCCGAGGCACAGGAACTGGCCATTGGCAAGCAACAGTATGCGCCGTTGCGCCAGGCCCAGGGCGGTGACTACGTGGTCGATCCCGCGGTGGGCGCCTATGTCAGCCAGGTGGGACAGCGCCTGGCGGCAGTCAGTGACCGCAAGCTGCCGTATGAATTTCATGTACTGAACAACTCGGTACCCAATGCCTGGGCGCTGCCGGGAGGAAAGATCGCCATCAATCGCGGTCTGTTGACGGAACTGGACAGTGAGGCCGAACTGGCGGCTGTGCTCGGTCATGAAATCACCCATGCCGCGGCCAAGCACACCGCCCGGAACCTGTCGCGCGGGTTACTGCTGCAGGGCGCCATGCTGGCCACGGTGGTCGCCACCCAGGATAGCGATTATGCGCAACTGGCGCAGCTGGGTGCCGGAGTCGGCGCGCAACTCATTACCCAGAAGTATGGACGGGACGCCGAGCGGGAGGCTGATTATTACGGTATGCAGTACATGTCGCGCGCCGGCTATGCCCCGCAGGGTGCGGTCGAACTGCAAAAAACGTTTGTAGAACTGTCGGAGGGTAAACAGCAGGACTGGCTGAGCGGGTTGTTCGCCAGTCATCCGCCGTCGCAGGAACGGGTACAGAACAATCTGGAGACCCTCAAGGCATTACCGGCGAGTGGTGATGACGGCAAACAGCGTTTCCGGCAGAAACTGGCGCACCTGAGGAAGACCCGGCCTGCGTACGAGGCGTATGACAAGGGGCGCAAGGCACTCGCCAAGGGGAATACCAGTGAAGCACGCCAGCTGGCGGAGCAGGCGCGCAGGCTGGAACCGCGTGAAGCGCATTTCGAGGCGCTGCTGGGTGATGTCGAGCAAAAGCGCGGCAATCACCGGGCAGCACTGACGCGTTACAACAAGGCAATTCGTCTGAATGACGGTTTTTTCTATTACCACCTGAAAAAGGGCATGGCCAACGAACGGCTGGGTAACCGGACGCAGGCAAAACAGGACCTGAATGACAGTATCAAGTTGTTGCCCACAGCGAATGCCTACAACTCGCTGGGTAACATTGCCCGCAAGGAGCGACGCTACCAGCAGGCCAAGGAATACTATACCAGGGCGGCTGAGGATAAATCGGCCACCGGCAAACAGGCGTATAGCTCGCTGGTCGAACTCGATCTGCCAGACAATCCCGGCAAATACCTCAAGGTCAAACTGGGTGTCGATCAGCGCGGTCGAACGCTGGCGCAGGTCACGAACAATACACCGAAACCTGTCAAGGGCGTTGTGCTCGGCGTGCAGTTGACAGACACAAATGGCCGCCGGCGCAGCGGCGAATTTCCCATGCGCGGTACCCTGCAACCCGGCAAGACTGCCAGTATTGACCTGGGACTGGATAATCCCGACCAGGCGGTGCTGAAGACCCTGCGGGCAGGGGTCGTCAAGGCAGGTCTTTCCCGCTGAATCGATAATCAGTGCGATCAGCACGGGGTCGCTTCCAGTTCCGCTCCGACAGGTTAACCGTGCAATCGCTGGCCATTCCCGACAGGGTTGCCTCCACACTGGCCGGGCTGGATGAAGCGCAGCCTACATCGTCCCTTTTTGTTTTATCTGCTTCATGCTGCGCATGCCCGGTTGTGTCGCGGGCAAACCTGCGTAAAATACGGGCAACATTACCGGAGAGTGTCGGCCAGCTCATGAAGCCAGGCGTTGTGGCAGGTATCACCGCTGCAGGATTGTTGTTGCTTGCTGTTGCCGTGCGCGCCGACAACCTGTCCGCCGAACAGGCCTTCCAGTCCGGCGACTATGCCGCAGCCCTGCAGCGCTGGCAGTCACAGGCCGCGAACGGTGACGCCGCCGCACAATACAACGCAGCGATCATGCTGCTCGAGGGTCCCGGTACGTCACGTGATCCACAGACCGCCCTCGACCTGTTGCGGCATGCCGCTACCCAGTCCAGTCCTGATGCACTCTTTGCGCTGGCCTTCCTGTATGCACAGGGCGAGCATGTTGCACGCGATGATGTGCGTGCCGCCGAACTGTATCGCGCTGCCGCAGAGAGCGGGCACGCCGGTGCCCGCTACAACCTCGCCATGCTGTATCGGGACCACCGTGTCCGGGGTGGTGATGCGATTGAGATCATGCGCCTGTTGCAGGCGGCGGCCGAGCAGGGACTGGCCGCGGCACAGTACCAGCTGGCGGAACACCTGGCGCACGGCGAAGGCGTCTCACCCAATATTACCCGTGCCAACAACTGGTATCGGAAAGCTGCTGACCAGCAGTACCCCCCGGCGCAGCGCAAGCTGGGTCTGATGTACCTGCAGGGTGATGGTGCGCCGAAGGATATGGATATGGCAACCAGGTGGCTGTCGCGTGCCGCGCAACAGGGTGATGCCGACGCGCAATTTGAGCTTGGCATGAATTACCGCACTGGCAAGGGCGTCAACAAGGACGAACTGCAGGCCGTAACCTGGCTGAACGAGGCGGCCTGGCAGGGCCATGCGCAGGCACAGTTCCACCTGGGACTGATGTACCGGAAAGGCGATGGTTTATCCCAGGATGACCGGGAAGCGGCACGCTGGTACCGCGCGGCCGCCGAGCGTGGTGACCCGAAGGCGCAGAACAATCTCGGTAACCTGTATATCAGTGGCGAAGGGGTGCCGCAGGACTACGTACTGGCGCACAAGTGGTTCAACCTGGCCGGCGCCAACGGCAACAAACTGGGCATCAAGAACCGCGACCGGCTGGCGGACCGCCTGTCCGGCGCGCAACTTGCCGAGGCGCAGGCACTGGCCCGTGCCTGGCACAACCAGCACTCTGCGCCGGCCCGGTCATACGCCGCGGCACCGTCTGACCGTAAAGAAGACGTGTCCGGCCGCGGTGTCGATGCCGGCCAGCAGACGGAATCGTCACCGTCCTGGTACAGTCGCTGGCGCGGGAGCAGGCAATGAGAAATAGTCACAGGGACGCACGGCAAGGCACAGGAATTATGCCGGGCAGCAGTATACGTGCGCTGATTTCCGGAGTGCTGGTCGCTGTTGCACTGGCAGGTTGCGCTGCGCTGCAACCACCGAACGGCGCATCCGCGAGTTCAGCTGCGCGCGGCACCAGCGATGAGCGACTCGCCGCACTGGAAGCCGGTCTGCAGCAGCTTGCACAACGTGTGGATGCCCTGCAGGTCAATGCGGCGGAGTCACGGGAGGGCCTGCACACCGCCGATGTCCGCGAACTGCCGATCGAGCAGCAACCGGTGAGACCGGCGATCGTGCTTGCCTCCAATCCACCGCGCAGGCTGCCCGATCCGCCCGCCGCGCCGCCACCGCCGGTCAGGGCGCCGGTCCCGCGGCATGCCCCGCCTGCCGCACCCGTCGCGCCGCAGCCGCCGCCCGGCGAAGGCGACTGGGTGATCAACCTGGCGTCCTACGCCAATGAGTCATATGCCTCCCGCAAACGTGCCGAGTTCGTCGATGAGGGCGTATCCGTGGAGCAGGTGGCGGCTACGGTCAAAGGCAAGACCATCTACCGTCTGCGTGTGGCGGGATTCGATTCGTTCCGTGCCGCCAGTGCGGAAGCCGGTAACATTCGCACCCGGCTGGGCCTGCAGGACACCTGGGTCGCGCGCCGCTGACGGTTTTCCGCGATCCGTGCAGGCACATCGCTTGCCGGGTCGTGTATGCTTTCATTGTCATGAAAGTACCCTGCGTTGACTTTTTCCGGACGCGGCAAAGCTAGGCGCCTGCCGGTTTTCCCATGGTTCAGCTTCCCATCGTCTCCGAGGCCGATACCCGCGATGTATTTGTGGCGACACCGGTCGATGACTACGAACTGATCGATTTCGGCAACGGGCGCAAGCTGGAGCGCTGGGGTGAGTATCTGGTTGAAAGCCCGGACCGGCTGGCCAGAGGTCAGCCCGGCGAGCGTCACTGGAATGCCGACTGGATTTATGTTGCCGATGTCGGTGTCCGGGGCCACTGGGAGCCAACCCGCAGCGGTCTGACGCGCGAGTGGCGCGTGAGCGTGCAGGGACAGACAGTCTGCTGCCGGCTGGATGCGCGCGGACGGGTCGGCCTGCGCGGTCGCGATCTGCCGTGTGCGCAGTGGATCAGACAGCGCATCGAGGGCTGTTACGATCTCGATGAGATTCATGTACTGAACCTGTTCGGCGGTAACGGCTTCGTGTCTGCGCAGGCATTGCAGGCGGGCGCTGCGGTCATCCATGTCGAAAGCAGCGAGGATATGCTGTCGCTCGCGCGCGAGAATGCCGGTCGCGACAACATCGAGTACGTGCAGGAAAACGTCATGGACTATGTCGAGGACCTGCTGCGCCGCCAGCGACGCTTCGATATGGTTGTTCTGCCGATCCCGCCGACCGGGCATGGTCCGAAGGGTGAATTCTGGGACCGCGAGGTCGACATGGCGCGGCTGGTAAAATACCTGCCGCGACTCATCACCAGGGACTGTCTCGGCGTATGGCTGTCCACTGACAGCGGTGCGACCACCTGGAAGGCGGAAGGACTGGGCCAGTTGTTACGCGAGGCGTTGCCCGGTTGCACCATCGAACCGCTGCACCTCGGCGTGCAGACGCATGACGGGCGCACCCTGCGGGCCGGGGTCGCCGCGCGCTGGTACGACGAGACCGAGTTCCTGCAGACCAGCGGCATGCCGCTCACCGCTGCGCAGCTGGAAGAGCGCCTCGACATCCACATGATCTCGCTGGGAGCGGCCGAGGAGCCGTCGCGTGCGCTGGCGGAATTTCCCCGCGAACTGCAGGACTTCGTGTTGCACTGGGCCAGCATCGTCACGCGCACCAGTTCCGGCATGGCACTGAATTTCGTTTCGCATGTGTGCCCGGCACTGCGCCTGATGGACACCGGGGGTGTGGAGGCGTGGCTGCTGGCATGTATGGACATCTACGACACGAAGGGGCTGCATCCCGCCGTTGCCGCTTTCAAGGATGTGGAAAGCTTCGCGCGCGAGTACAAGGCACGCACCACCGGCGTCGCGTTCGACGACGTGGTCAACGTACTGGAAATGTTCGTGCATGGCCTGAACGGCAGGCGTCTGAAGATCGAGAGTGGCGATGCTGCCTGGACCGACACGGAGACCATCTTCCTGCCGGCCTCCGTGGCGCGCTACGAGGCGCGCGAGGACAATTTCCAGCTGTACAAGGCCATGGTGGTGCACCAGTGGGCCCAGACCTGGTTTGGTACCTGGCGCATCGAGCCGCAGGAGGTGTTCGGTCGTTTTCCTGACAGCGACCGGGCCGTGGCCTGCTTCCATGCGCTGGAAACCCTGCGTCTCGATGGCTGGATCAGGGCGACACTGCCGGGCGTGTATCGCATGCTGGAACGCTTCCGTGCCGACAGCCGGCAGGAACTGGCGGGCGACTGGCAGGAGGCCGCGCTACACCTGTCGAATCCGGGTGCCGGCGTGGAAGACACGCTGGTGTGGTTGCAGCGGCTGGCGGGCAGCGACGCACCGGGCCCGGTTATTTACCAGGGGGTCATGAAGGTGGATGCCGTGGACAAGGTGCGCAAGGCGCGCATCGAGGCCGATCGGCAGTCATTCCGAGTGCACATGTTGCGTCTCGATGAGGAGTTGCAGGATGCGCAGGACGAGGTTGCGGAGGGGGAAGATGAAACACAGCAAGCGGACAGCGAGCAGCGCCTGCCATTCGAGTTGCGCAAGGTCGAATCGGACGAGCACCCGGACGGCTTCACCTTCGAGATGAAGCTGGATGGCAAGCCGATCGAGCCGCCGGAAAACGTCAGGGGTACGATGGCGTCGATCTTCCAGGACCTCGGGGACATCCCGGAAGACTACCTGTATGCGGCCGGCGACGGCGCCTACGCGGCCGAGGATATCGGCGGGCTGAGTGTCGAGGACGTCTGGAAGGGGACCTACCACGAGGAGGGCGCATTTCTCTACAACGAGTGGGACTACGAGCGCCAGAACTACCGCAAGAACTGGGCCGTGTTGCGCGAGCTGGAGGTGAGTCCTCACGATGACGACTTCGTGCGCAATACGCTGATCAAGTACCGCGGCCTGACCGCCCATCTGCGCCGCACCTTCGAGGCACTGCGCGGCGAGGACAAGCTGCTGAAGAAACAGCCCTACGGCGATAACGTCGACATCGATGCGCTGGTGGAGGCCTGGGCCGACACCACCATGGGCATGGAAATGTCGGAGCGCCTGTTTACCAAGATGCACAAGCTGGAGCGTGATATCGCGGTGATGTTCATGGTCGATATGAGCGGCTCGACCAAGGGCTGGATCAACGATGCCGAGCGCGAGGCACTGGTGCTGCTGTGCGAGTCCCTGGAAACGCTGGGCGACCGCTATGCGATTTACGGTTTTTCCGGCATGACGCGCAAGCGCTGCGAGGTCTATCGCGTGAAGCGCTTCGACGAGGACTATACCGACGAGGTACGCAGTCGTATCAGTGGCATCCGTCCCAGGGACTATACCCGCATGGGCGTCACCATCCGTCACCTGTGCCACCTGCTGCACCAGGTGGAGGCGCGCACCAAGCTGCTTATCACGCTGTCGGACGGCAAGCCGGACGACTACGACACCTACCGCGGCGCCTATGGTATCGAGGATACTCGCCAGGCACTGATCGAGGCCAGGCGTGAGGGCATCCATTCATTCTGCATCACGATCGATAGCGAGGCACGCGATTATTTGCCGCACATGTACGGTGCAGTGAATTACGCTGTCATTGACGAGGTGCGCAAACTGCCGCTGAAAGTCTCGGATATCTATCGTCGCCTGACAAGCTGACGCGACGGATTGCCGGCACAAAGAAATACCGGCTGTCGCAATAACACGACAGTATGCATGGCATTCTGTCTGTGCATACATTCTCTTTTCACAGCCTTATAACAGTATATTTCTGCCTTCAGTCTTTCCGGACGGGTTTATCTTGTGCGAAATATGTCACTGGTCTGCGACACTGTATTGTTTCAGTGCATCTGTCACAGTTCTGTGCGTGATGCATTTTTCCGCTGCAGTGTTATGTTGCTATCTATTTGCAAACTAGACTTGCGTATGAAATTCATGTCGAGTGACATTTTGTGACACTTATCAATATTTGTTTGAGCAATAGGGTGCTATAAAAGATGTCGACAAGGAGGTGCAGCATGTATTTTGATAATCTGACACTGACTGCAATCGGTATTTTTGTTGTCGGACTTTTATGCACAGTCCGTTTTTGTATCTTCGGGCTGTGTGGCGGTCCGCACAATCCCGACCAGTACGACGACCCCTCTCAATCGTGATTATGACAGTCATCACCCGGCATGCCGGGTGATGACTGTCTCCGTCAACCTGTCCCGCATTACACCGATAGACCGGTCACATATCACGTGACCGGCGACTGCTGCATGGTTCGCGTGTTCCAGTGTTGCCAGCCGGCCCTGCGAGGGCGGACCCGGTGCCGGTCAGTGGCGCTGCCCGCATCCGGGTAGACGAGTGCGCAGGATGCCGGTTTCTGTAAATAAACTGCAGCAAACCGAGCGTTATTCCCGCCGTGAGAAGCTGCAATAATAATCAATAAAAACATAGTGATAGATCGCTATATCGACTGATAAAGCGGTGCCCTGGGGCAGGATTTATTGACAATAAATAAGAATATGATAATATTAACTACAACTGTAGTATCTGACTGACTGGAGGTGTCTCATGTACATCGATAGCTTGACGATTGCTGCACTGGTTTTGTTCGTAGTGGCCATTTCAGCATTCGTGCGTTTCTGCATGGTCAAGTATTGCGGGCTGACATCGGCGGGTAAGGATGACAGCGTCACGATGACCACGCGCGAGAAGCAGGAATGAATCTCGCAATGCGCACTCTGCAACTGGCGGGCCGTGAAAGTCTGACGGCCCGTCATGCAGAAAACCTGCTCGCTACCGGCGGTCAACTGGTCGATATCCGCTCGCCCGGCGATTTCAGGCGCGGCGCCCTGCCCGGTGCACGCAACCTGCCACTGGATGCGCTGTCCCGGGATTACCGTTACCTGGATAAATTCGCTGCCGTGATCCTGTGCGGAACGCGGGATGTGGCCTGTGCGAGTGCCGCCAGGTTGCTGGCCGGCAAGGGCTTCAAACGTATCTACCACCTGGCAGACGTGCGTGACTGAGCTGTCGGGGATTGAGCTGTTCGAGGAGATTTCACTGTTCCTCGGCATCGGCGGCCTCGTACTGTACATGCTGTATGTCATGTACCGCCTGTCAGTGGAGTCCGGGGCGGGGCGTTTCGGTACACTGGTGATCTTCCTGTCGCTCGGCCTGGGGATCGCCGGTTTCGCAACGAAATCGGTAATCCAGCTTCTGATCGAAGTGTAGGACAGGATTAGTCGCGCAGAATCGTAAGGCAATGGCATTCTGCAGGAGCGCAGGCATGCGCGAATAACCGGTAATTGCTGCACATATTCGCGGACATCGTCCGCTCCCACAGGCGTATCAATTGGGGTAGGAGCGCAGGCATGCGCGAATAACCGGTAATTGCTGCACATATTCGCGGACATCGTCCGCTCCTACAGGCGTATCAATTGCAGTAGGAGCGCAGGCATGCGCGAATAACCGGTAATTGCTGCACATATTCGCGGACATCGTCCGCTCCCACAGGCGTATCAATTGGGGTAGGAGCGCAGGCATGCGCGAAGAAACCGGTAATTGCTGCACATATTCGCGGACATTGTCCGCTCCTACGAAACTTTTTTTTCCGTCTCTTCCTTTGCTTCGCCCGTTTCACCCGGCGGCTCGTCATCATCCATCAAAATCCGGTGTGCCGGGCCTTCCAGATCATCGAACTGGCCGGAGCGGATCGCCCACAGGAAAATCCAGACAATCAGTGCGACCAGCAGCAGAGACAGGGGAACCAGCAGGTAAAGCACTTCCATTGATTTACTCCGATCGCACCAGGCGCAGGGCGTTGAGCACCACGAGCAGGGAACTGGCGGACATGCCGATGGCCGCCATCCATGGTGCGACAAAACCGAGTGCGGCAGCCGGCAAGGCCAGCAGGTTATAGCCTGCCGCCCAGGCGAGGTTTTGCCTGATGATAGTCAGCGTCTTGCGAGCCAGGTGTGCACCGGTGGCAAGGGTGCCGATTTCCGGTGACAGCAGCACCATGTCGGCGCTGGCGCGACTGATATGCGCGGCACCGTGCATGGCGATGGAGACATCGGCCGCAGCAAGCACGGGTGCGTCGTTGATACCGTCGCCGATCATGGCGACTACCGCGCCCTGCTGCTGTAACTGCTTTACCCGGTCCAGCTTGTCTTCCGGTTTCATGTCCGCATGCACGTTGTCGATACCGACCAGCCCGGCGATGTGCCGGCAGGCAGCCGCACCGTCGCCGCTCATCAGTATGACAGTCTTGCCGGTCTCGCGCAGGCGTCTGATCATATCCGCAGCGCCCGGCCGGAGTTCATCCTGCAACAGGATGTGCGCATGCACCTGCCGCTGGTCCGCCAGCAGGATGCGAGTGCCGGCAATCTCACCATACTCATCAGGCAGGTCGACCTGCGGGCAATGTTCGGCGATGAAGGACGCGTTGCCCAGCAACCAGTGCTGTCCCGCTACGATGCCGCTGATACCGGAACCGGGAAAACTGATGATATCGGTCGCGGTCAGCGGGTTGTCTGCGACGCTTGCCATAATCGCCCTGGCCGCCGGGTGTTCCGAGGGCTGTTCCAGCGCCGCGGCGATGTGCAACACCGCCTGTTCATCGAGGTCACTGCAGGTCCGGACAGCGGTGACTGCCGGTTCGCCGCGGGTCAGTGTGCCGGTCTTGTCAAACACGACGTGGGTGCAGCGCGCCAGCATCTCCAGTCCGCGGCTGCTGGTGGTCAACAGGCCACGCCCCAGCAGGTTGCCGGTCGCGGCGCTGAGTGCGGTCGGCGTGGCCAGTGACAGGGCGCACGGGCAGGTGACCACCAGGACCGAAACCAGTATCGGCAGCCAGCTGCCGGGCGACTGCTGCCACCAGTACACGCCGGTTACCGCGGCGATAAGGATGACGGCAGTGACGAACCAGCTGGCCACGCGATCGGCCAGCAGGGTGATGGCCGGTTTTTCGCCCTGCGCCTGTTCCAGCAGGCGCCCGATCTCGGCCAGCACGGTATCCATGCCGGTGCGGTCCACACGCATATACAGCGGACTCTCGATGTTGATGCTGCCGCCAACCAGCGGGTCGCCGGGCGATCTTCCGATTGGTGTGCTTTCGCCGGTCAGCAACGCTTCGCTGACGCTGGAGACGCCGTGCTCCACGGTGCCATCGGCCGGTACATTTTCGCCAGGCCTGATCATGACGATATCACCCGGCTGCAGTTCGGCGGCCGCGACGGTTTCGTAGTTCTCGCCGTCACCGCTGCGGCGGCTGGCCACGGCCGGCATCGACTGGCCGAGTTGTTCTGCGCTTTCCGCGCCGCGTTTGCGTGCCATCAGCTCGAAGTAGCGACTGACCAGCAGGAAGAACACGAACATCACGACCGAGTCGTAGTACACCTCGCCATGTCCGGTCACGGTGGCATGCACGCTGCCGCTGAAGGCGACCAGCATACCGATTGCCACCGGCACATCCATGCCGGCGCTGCGGTTGTGCAGGTCACGCCAGGCACCGCGCAGGAACGGTGCGCCGGAATACAGCAGTACCGGTGTCGTCAGGAGCAGGCCGACCCAGCGAAACAGGGTGCGAAAGCCTGTTTCCATCCCGCTCCAGTCACCGGCATAGAGTGCCAGCGACAGCATCATGACCTGCATGCCGAGTACGCCCGCCACACCGATTCGGCGCAGGCGGTCCTTGCGCTCGCGTTCGAAACTCTGTTGCTGTTGCTGCGGGTCGTAGGGATGTGCGACGTAGCCGATATCGTGGATGGCCTGCAGGATCTCACTGAGCCGGATGCGGCTGTCGTCCCAGCGGATACGCGCCCGGTGTGTGGCGTAGTTGACCTGCATGTCCAGCACGCCGGGTAGACGGCTGACATGGCGTTCGTTCAGCCATATGCAGGCCGCACACACGATACCCTCCAGCATCAGTGCGGCCTCGCGCACGTTGCCGTCCTCCCGGCGCACAAAAGATTTTTGCACCGCCGGGTGGTCGTAGACCTGTGTCTGGCGTATGAATTCCGGGACCGTTTCCCGGCCGGTCGGAGAGACTTCCGTGCGATGCCGGTAGAAACCGGCGTTGCCGGATTCGACGATGGCGCGGGCCACGGCCTGACAGCCGTGACAGCACATTGGCTCGTCACGGCCTTCTATCCTGACGGTCAGGTTGAGCGAGGGCGGTACCGGCAGGCCGCAGTGGAAGCAGGTCTCGTTAGCGGTCTTGCTCGATCCGGTTTGTAATGCTTGTTCATCAGGCACGGCGTGCTACACCCTACCAGAATCCCGGGGAGCGGGATATCAGCTGGGTCTTCTCAAGGGAGATTAAAGCGCCTGCAGGAGCGCAGGGATGCGCGAATATATGATGTAGACAGAGCGCATTCGCGGACAACGTCCGCTCCTACAGGGGTGTCAATCGGTTTGGAGCGCAGGAATACGTAAAAAAGATATGCGAGGTGCGTATTCACGGACAACGTCCGCGCCTACAGACGTATCAATTGGGGTAGGAGCGCAGGAATGCGCGAATAAATGATGTGCGCGAAGCGTATTCGTGGACAACGTCCGCACCTGCAGACGTATCAATTGGGGTAGGAGCGCAGGAATGCGCGAATAAATGATGTGCGCGAAGCGTATTCGTGGACAACGTCCGCGCCTGCAGACGTATCAATTGGGGTAGGAGCGACTTGCAGGCGCGAATCTCGATTTGAGACTACCAGCACTCGGCGACCGTGCCCGATCCCGAAACGGACTTGGCACCGGTGTGGGTGAGGCCAAGTGTCATGCAGCTCACATCCTTCTGTTGCGAGCCGGCCGGCACTGCCCGGATAGTGTAGGTCGTGGCAGTCGGCTGTCCGGCTGCAAACTGCAAATTGTAGAATACCCGACCGCTCTGCGGCGAAGTGGTGTACTCCAGTGCGTAGGCATTGCCGGCCGCGTCGACGGCAAAGCTGTTGCTCTCGGTGTAGTTGCGTTCAATCAGCTGCGCGAGTTCCAGCAGGTCGGCCTTGGCATCGGCGCGACGCGCCTTGCGGATGTAATTGCCATATGAGCTCAGTGCCAGCGCTGACAGCAGACTGATGATGACAACGACGATCAATACCTCGATGAGCGTGAATCCGCGTGACTTGGTCTGTTTCATGCTGGCCTCGTTGTGTGTTCCCTGGTGAATCAGTGATTCCATTCATCGCTGCTGTAGAAACCCTGTTCCATGAGTTTCTTCGGGTCGTAGATACGGATCTCGCTGACGCGCCCCCACTGGTTCAGTGTGTAATTCACGTGCTGACGTTCGGCGAGATGGTCCGTCGTGCGGGTCATGCCGGTGAAGGTTTGTACCCGCACCTTATCGTCGATGACGAGGTCCTCGTTATCGACCGATATCCACTTTTTATCTGGATCCAGCGCATTGACCATGCCCTTGCCGTCCTGTGCCGCGGCCGCTGTTGCGGCCAACAGACACAATCCGGCGATGGTTCCTGCAATTGTCTTGATGTTCATGTCTAGTGTCTCCTTGAGAATATCCCGATTCTAGCGCAACTGGCCCCAGGACTGCCGGCCCAGTGCGAACTGCCCGGGGTTCTCCGTGGTCATCTCGAGCGAACCGCTGGAGGTCGGCGTGTACTTGTACTCCGTGTCGACCGAGGTCAGGATGCCCGGTGTCGGCAGCAGTGTGCTGAAGCCCTTGCCGGAAGGCGGCAATACATCACTGGAGTCCACGATCCCGTCGCCATTGACGTCGAAGTTGACGGGCACGTAATCAAGCAGTGTGAAGAGGCCGTCGCCGTTCAGGTCGAAGGGCGGAATATCCAGGCGTTGCCCGTTGAGTGCATTGAGCTCCATCAGCCAGCTGTTACCGCCGGACAGACAGGGGTCGGAACTCGGGACAGTGGTCACGAAGATGATGCGCCCGGACCTGAGGATCGGATTCGCAACACTGCGTTCACCGCTGTCCGGCAGGTCCATGTACCAGCCACGTGTACCCGTCACGTTGTCGCTGGTGACGCGTACCGGGGTGCCATTGACTGCGCCCTGGAAATCGACGGTTTGAGCGCCAAGGCTGCCGCGTCCGGTGAAATTCGAACCGGTATCGAGGATGCCGTAGAAGCTCTGCGTACTTGTGTCCGACAGGTCACTGGTCTGCAGATACCGGCCGGTGCCGAAATACACCATGATGTCGAGTCCGTATTGACCACGACCGATATCGGGCCGCACCGTGATGGGCTGCCGGTTGCTGCTGGCGTCTTGTGCGACGTACAGCGGCTCGGGCACATTCGAGGCATCCCGGAAGGCGACATCCCAGTTGGCCGAGTTGGTATCGGTGATGTCGAATTTCCACATATTGCCCTCGAGGTCACCGGCATAGACATAGTCGGCGACGAAGTCACCGTCGAAATCGATCACGGCCGGGGTCGCCAGCCCGTTCGGGGTGCCGGTCGAGCCGTACCCGGTGCTGATTTTCCTGATCAGGGCACCGGTCTCGATGTCGACGATGAACAGGGCGGCATGGCCGGTCGAACTCTGGTTACCGTCGTTGTCGCGGTTGTTGTAGCCGTTGCCAAACACGGCTGCCCACTGGCCGTTTTTGAGGCGCACAATGGCCGGCTGGCTGTAGGTATGACCCAGGTCAGGATCGTCGGCATCGGTGAACTCCCACAGGACGGTGTTCTGTGCCGAGGTGGCCGTGGCCGCGAATGATGAAGGGTCGGTGATGTCCAGTGCGTAGATGCCCTGTCCGCCCGCGTTCATGCCGCCGGTCAGCACGGAATGCCAGCTATCGTCGCCGGAGAAGAAGGTGTCCACGGCCGTGGGCGAACCGTCCACGAAGTACTTGTGTGTGTAAGCAGGATCCGGCAGCTTGCTGAGATTGTTGAATGTGGTGGTCGGTACATAGGCCAGCCTTTCGACATTCGCTGCGGTGAAGTCGGCATCAAAGCCGTTGACCGTGCCGCCGTTGGTGCCGACGTAGACCATCGGCAGGCGGCTGGCATTGTTGTACTTGAAGGTCGAGTAGTCCTCGGCCGTGGCGGTGTTCTCGGGAGCACTGGCACCGGGCCAGTAGTCCGGGTAACGGGCATTCGGTGCGCCCACGAACACGGGTGCCGAGTTGACGATATCACCGAGCACGCCGTTGGTGCGGCTGCGGAAGATGCCGCCGTTCAGTGCCTCCTGGGTGTTGTCACCACGCAGCCAGTCGAGGCGCGCCATGCCCAGTGCGTCGGTATTACCGCCGGCGTCGGTATTCAGGAGGGCCTGCTGTGAGGCTGTCAGTGCAGTGCCGGTGCCGGTCCACTCGAACAGGATGCCATCCGACCCGTCGTGCGTAAACATGACGCGCGAACCATGGGCCTGCATGTTATTCACGACATTGATCGCGTTGGCTGTGTCCGGGACACCGGTGTTCGGGTCGACACCGATCGACAGCAGTTCGCCGTGCCAGTCGGAATCGACAAAGCGTGCCTGGTAGATCTTGGTGTTGGTGTTGATCACGCCGGAGTTCAGGGCCACCGAGGAGGCCGAACCGATGCGACTCTGCACGTTCTTGATGGCTGCACGCAGACCGGCCAGCACGCTTCCCGGGTTTGAGGCGGAGATGAAGGTGCCGCGCGAGTTATAGGCGGCATGCCACAGGTCGTCGATCTTGTCCTGGTTACAGGTACCGCTGGTACAGGTCGGGTCGCCCCAGTCGTCACTCTCGGTCAGCGGCGGGTTCGGCCAGCCGGAGCCGGTACCGAAGCCCGTGCCCGGGGTGCCTGGCGGATCGGTGTCCACCAGTGCGCCCTCCACACCAAAGGCGAGCGTGTAGGTCACCATGTGCTGATAGACCTCCGGATCAAAGGCATCTGCCGGCACATTATCGGTCATGACGCTGAGGTCGTTTTCATAGTAGCGGCGTGCGACATCCGCCACGGTGTTGCTGACAGCATCGCCGTCCACGTTGCCGACACCCGGATTGTTCTGGTTCCAGTAACCGTCGGTGAGCAGCACGGTGAAGTTTTTCTGGCAACTGTACTCGATCGGGTCCGTGTAGCCGAGATTGTTGCCGCTCACGCTGTCGAAATAGTCGCCCGCACGCTTGAGTCCCTGGCGCAGGTAGGTGCCCTGGGCCGGCCAGGCAAAGCTGTACAGCTCGTTCAGCAGGCTGTCGTTGTGCGTGGCATAATTGCCCAGCCCCGTCGGGACCTCGACGAAATTGGCGGTCGAGTTGAGGGTGTCCATGCCGTAGCGGAAGCCCGGCACCTGGCTGATCACCGCCGAGACACCGGCCTTGGCGACGAACTGGCGCTTGCGTGCATACTGGTACCAGTTGGCGACGTTCTGCTTGACCTCGTCAATGGTGCGGCAGCTGGAGGTGTTGTTGGCGAACTCCGTGAAACAGCCCGCTCCCGCCAGGGTATAGCTGGTGGCGCTTGGATTCAGGCCGGAGCTGTCCGGTGCATAACTGGTTATTGTGACATCGATATCACTGCCATCGATCTCGAAGCTGATATGTGTGTCCCACAGGTCGACCTCGCCGTTGCCGCCAACCGTGTAGTTGACCTCGTTACCGCGCAAGGGGCGGCCGTCGGTGGCCGAATAACCGGCCGTGTCCGCCCACTGCTCCCAGGTGAATCCGTCCAGGTCACGCCTGACGCTATAACCGGAGGTACCCTCGCGCGGATTGCTGCGCGCATCGTCGAAAACCGCATTGGCGCACTGCGTGCCACTGGTCAGGCACGGGCCCAGCCAGGGCTGGTAGGTAAACCGGGGGTCGTAATACATCACGTTGAAATCACTGGACAGGATGCGCCAGTCCAGCTGGTAGGGCGTGTTGCTGCTCATGTCACTGTTACATGAGTAAAGCGTCTCCCGGTTGCTGGTGCAGCCCTGGCTGTAAGAGGCATCACTGTTGTTGAAGATGTACTCATAGGTTTCCGGTGAACTGCCGCCGTTGTTGCTTTTCCACAACCCGTTATCGACCTGGCTGCCGTCACAGATGTCACCGGCACCCCCGTAGGTATCGTCCGGGTGAGTCGGATCATAGTCGCAGGCGTACCAGTACTTACGGGTCAGGATCTCCCAGTCCATGGAGCCCGAGTCGTCCAGTTCGAGGAAGACGTTGGGATTCACGCCGGAGG
>Ga0265303_10000751_pt1 | contig 18995 bp, 21 predicted proteins | sample Helome_2_FD_192494 | JGI IMG/M metagenome (GOLD analysis project Ga0265303, IMG submission 192494) | Marine sediment microbial communities from subtidal zone of North Sea - Hel_20160317 (Illumina Assembly) | ecosystem: Environmental > Aquatic > Marine > Subtidal zone > Sediment ... | reverse complement strand
GAAGGTTATTGAACTTCAATACACATAGCAATTGACTATATTCAGGCGATAAGTATAGGAAGTATAAAAGCTATTTTTCCAAATAATGGTTTCTTGTAAGTTGCCTTTCACAAATCCAACTGGGGGGTCCGGGTTCGGCCACTTCCCGTCATTCCGGCAAAAGCCGGAATCCATTATAAAGACTCCACGAAAATCGACCGGGTGTAGCCCGGGCCGGGGAGTCAACCCTCTTTCTTACCTGCTGAAGAATTTTTTCAGCCGCCAATACGCAGGAATCCTAAACGCCAGCCCGAAAACCATTACCTAGTCGCTTTTCAGACTCTCGGCCAGTGATAACATGGCCGCCTTCAGTTCCTCGTCTTCAATCCATTCCGCGTTGCGCCTGATCGCCTCGATCGACTCGGTACTGACCTGCTCCGGGTGATGTTGATGTTGGTGTTCGTTTTTATCAAGCTTTAGCAACGAATCCGGGATGGTACGGAATTTCAGGGCTTGCTCAAGTTTGAAAGTTTCTCGTAGCTGCTGCTCGATCTCCTTGCTGTGCAAACGCAGGTAGTTCGCCACCATCGGGCTGTTCGCGGCAACCACGATTTCGTCCTGGTTAATGGTGAGCAAAGTAATTGACTGATTCACCGCTTCGGGTAGATTCTGTTCGAGGAAACGCTGAATATCAGGTCCCAGGCGGGTAACCTGTTCAAACCCGGGCGGTAACACCGATCGGCAGAGCCTCGATATCTGTTTCGATCCCATCAGGCTCTTCGAGGTTGGCGCCTCGGTTTATGCGCTTCCCTGCTTTTCGCGGCCAGGCCCAAGCGCTGATAGGCCCGCTTCACGACTTCTTCATCGAGCAAACGGGACTTGCCTGGCTTTAGCCATTTAGGGAGCCTGAACTGATCATAGCGTACCCGGGTCAGCCGGCTTACCTCTACCCCGACCGCTTCCCAGAGGCGCCGCACCTCGCGGTTACGTCCTTCTTTCAGCACAACGTGATACCAGTGATTGCTGCCGCTACCGCCTGAATCGATAATATCGTCAAAATGGGCCGTGCCATCTTCGAGCTCCACGCCATCTCGCAGTTGCTGCAGCATTTCGGGGCTGACGGCACCATGCACGCGCACCGCGTATTCGCGCTCAATCTCGTACGACGGATGCATAAGACGATTTGCGAGTTCACCATCGTTGGTAAATAACAAAAGTCCGCTGGTGTTGATGTCGAGCCGCCCAATACTGACCCAGCGCCCCTGGTTCAGGCCGGGCAGATTTTGAAATACGTCTTCGCGACCCTCGGGGTCCGAGCGCGTGCATACCTCGCCCAGCGGTTTGTGGTACATCAGGATCTTTGGCCTGGCAGCGTGTCGCTGCAGGCGTACCAATTTGCCATCGATAGCAATCTTTTCGCGGCCTGCGACCTGGTCACCCGGTTTCGCGGTCTTGCCATTGACACTGATGCGCCCTTGTTGCAGCAACGCATCAATCTGGCGCCGGGACCCGGTCCCCTGGTTGGCTAAAAATTTTTGAATACGCTCCATCGCGCGATTATACCGGAGGCTGGCGCGACACTATACGACTATGTTATCGCAGGACCCGGTCGCGAAGTCTGGTTAGTGTCATCCTGCGGCTTGACCGCGGGATCCCTTACAAGGGTAGAGTCCTGTTTTTCTCTGGATACCGCGGTCAAGCCGCGGTATGACAGTTATCTGTTTTAAGTGCTTATGTGCTCCCCGCTTGCGCGGGAATGACCATTTTTTGCCGTCATCCCCGCGCAAGCGGGGATCTTGTAACGGCGGCGCGTAATGAGATTCCGATACGACGGACCGCCGCTTACGCGGGAATGACGTGACGGTGGCAGGTTTACAAGATCCTTTCAGGGGTCAGTTGACGGCCCAGCGCTGACCGATGCCAGTCGATGACTCGGAGATCAGGGTTTTTGCGTTACTATCGAGCTTCAGATCGAGAATCGTTGCGGAGTCCGGCTGCACCTTGTGCTTGACTTTCGGCTTCCAGGTTTCGCGACGTTTGCCGCTGACGACATCCCAGATATCGATGGCCTTGGCAGCCCTGCCGGTGGCCAGCGTTCGGTTGTCATTCGAAAAATCGGCCGAGACCAGCGTCATCCTGACCTCATCGAGGCGCGATACCAGGCTGCCTTTACCGCGGGTTGAATAAACATGAGCGTCGCCAATATGGGCATTGGCGAGGGCAAGTTCACCGTCATCGGAAATGGCAACCAGCGAGATCTTGTACTTTAAGTTCTTTGACCACCGGTGCTCACCGTTGCTCAGATCCCACAGGCTGGCATGCCAGTCATCGGCACCGGTTAACGCAAAGCGACCGTCCTTGGAAAGCGCCACGCTGGTTACCTTCTCGTGATGCGCAAACACGTAGCGCATCTTGCCTTCGACCATATCGAAATAAACCGCCTGGTTGTCCTTGCTGCCAATCAACGCGTAACGACCGTTCGCCGAAACTGCAACATCGGTAAGGTTGGGCCAGGACCAGTAACCGGTAAGACGACCCGATTCCACCGCCCAGCGTGCAATCGAGTTTTGCTCAATCGTAACCAGAACGTCACCCAGCTCGGAAAATGCGGCAGCAGTAATACCGCCTTCACTACCCTCCTCGTGCTGAAGGCTGTACTTGACCTTGTTGTTTCGCAAATCCCAGACCCGCGCGAAACCGCCGATTTCACCCGTCAGCAAATGTTTGCCGTCGGGACTAATGGCGGCGCCGTAAGAACCCGTGTCGGCGTGCACCCAGGTATCCAGGGCCTGTTTTTGCTCACTGCAGGCAACAAGCAAAGCACAAATAAATAATAGATTAACCAGACATCGCATCTAATTGATTATAGATGCTAATTTGCGGCGGCCTCGTTTTTTTCCTCGAATAGAAATTCAGGATTGAACTGGTCGACATCGCGGATTTCGACCAGCGTTGGCAACTCATTGAGCGATTTTAAATTGAAGTAATCGAGAAACTCCTTGGTGGTGCCATACAACGAGGGTCGGCCCGGCACCTCTTTATGCCCCAGTGATTTAACCCAGTTGCGCTCTTCCAGGGTTCTAATGATATTGGTACTGACGCTGACGCCGCGGATATCTTCGATTTCACCCCGCGTGACCGGTTGGCGATAAGCGATCAGGGCCAGGGTTTCCATCAGCGCGCGTGAGTAGCGCGGTGGCTTTTGCTCCCACAGACGGACAACCCATGTTTCGAAGTCGGTCCTTACCTGGAAGCGATATCCCGAGGCGACCTGTTTCAACTGAAAGCCGCTACCCTCATATTTTTCGACCAGCTCCTCGATTGCCTTGCGGATTTCGTCCTTGCTCGGCTGCTCGATATCACCGACAAACAGTTCAAACAGCTGGGCCACCGAAAGCGGTTTGTCGCTAGCGGAAAACAGGGCTTCGAGGATGGGCTTTAGTTTTTCGATTTCCATATTTTATGATTTCGCTTTCACGTATATCGGGGCGTAAGGTTCGTTTTGCACCAGTTCAATCAGCGACTCCTTGAGCAGTTCGAGAATGGCGATAAAACTGACGATGACGCCCATGCGCCCTTCGGCAGGATTAAAAAAGTCGTTGAAACTGGTGAAATCGTCGGCTGATATGCGATCCAGTACGATCACCATACGTTCGCGTACCGAGAGTGGCTCTCGATCGACATGGTGGCTGGCAAACTGCTCGGCACGGTTGACCACGTCGCGAAATGCGCTCATCAGGTCGTTCAGTTCGACCGTGGGTAACGCCAGTTTAACCTTGAACTTGGGGATATCGATGTGGGTGAGATGAATTTCGCGTTCCAGTCGATCGAGCTCATCCAGGTCTTCAGCCGCTTGTTTAAACTGCTCGTATTCCTGCAGGCGTCGCACGAGCTCGGCCCGTGGGTCGTCTTCGTCCTGCGATTCCGTGGGTCGAGGCAACAGCATGCGCGACTTGATTTCCGCCAGCATCGAGGCCATCACCAGGTATTCCGCCGCCAGCTCGAGTTCGAGATGGTCCATCAGGTGGATGTACTCCATGTATTGCTTCGTGATCGCGGCAATGGGGATATTCAGGACATCGAGATTTTGGCGCTTGATCAGGTAGAGCAGCAGATCGAGTGGGCCTTCAAAAGCCTCCAGGAAAACCAGCAATGCATCGGGCGGGATATAAAGGTCCTGCGGGATAACCGTCAAGGGTTCTCCCTGCACCAGTGCGAACGGCATTTCCGACTGGTGTGATGCGCTGTTGGTGAACACTTTTTCCATCGCTAAAAGAGCACTACCTGCGCCCGGTTAATCCCATCACTTTACGCACTTCTTCGATGGTATCCTGCGCGACGTCACGCGCGGCCTCGCAACCCTCGTTGATAATGCTGTCAACCCCGGAAAGATCATCCAGGTATTCCTTGATACGCTGTTGTATCGGCTTTAATTCTTCGATGATTGAATCAACCACGTATTGCTTGCAATCGATGCAGCCGATCGAAGCCGTCCTGCAACCTTGCGCCAGCTTTTGCCTGGTGTCTTCATCGGTATAGACCCGGTGAAATTCCCATACCGGGCACTTGTCCGGGTCACCGGGATCCGTGCGCCGAACGCGGGCCGGGTCGGTCGGCATGGTTTTGATTTTGCGGGTGATGCTATCTTCATCTTCGCGTAACGCAATCATGTTATTGTAGGACTTCGACATTTTCTGCCCATCGACCCCGGGCATTTTTGACGACACGGTCAGCAGCGATTGCGGTTCGGGCAGAATGATGCGCCCCTCGCCATCGAGATACCCCAACAATCTTTCATGGTCACTCAAACTGATGTTCTGCTGCGATTCCAGCAATGCATGGCCGATCGACAGCGCTTCCGTATCCCCCTGCTCCTGGTAGCGCTTGCGCGCATCCTGGTAAAGCCTGGCGTTTTTATGGCCCATCTTGTTGATCGCAGTGTTAACCTTGTTTTCAAAATCAGGTTCGCGGCCATAGAAATGGTTAAACCGACGCGCGACCTCGCGCGTCAACTCGACATGTGCGACCTGGTCTTCGCCCACAGGCACAAAACCGGCTTTGTACATCAGGATATCTGCGCCCTGCAGCAGCGGGTAGCCGAGAAAACCGTAAGTGGATAAATCCTTATCCTTAATTTTCTCCTGCTGATCCTTGAAGCTCGGCACGCGCTCCAGCCAGCCCAGTGGCGTAATCATCGACAGCAGCAGGTGAAGTTCGGCATGTTCCGGGATACGCGACTGGACAAACAGAGTCGCCGTGCCTGGATTAACGCCGGCGGCAAGCCAGTCGATTACCATATCGCGAGTGCTTTCGGCGATGATCGATGGATCCTCGTAATGCGTGGTGAGTGCGTGCCAGTCTGCAACGAAATAAAAACACTCGTAGCTGTGTTGTAGTTCGATCCAGTTTTTCAAGACGCCGTGATAATGGCCCAGGTGTAACAACCCGGTAGGGCGCATGCCAGACAGCACGCGGTTGTTTTGACTAATGGTGTTCAATAAGGTTGATCCAGTTTATATCGGCCCTGGCCGAATTATACTAACAAGCAAGGCTACAAACCACGATTTTAACAGGTTATCCCATGCAGGCCTGTGGCAGCCGGCTTTATCAGGTTCTGCTGAAAAACTCGTCCTGCCTTCTATTCCAGGAACGATATTTCGCCCCTGCCGTGACGCAGGATCTCCGGATGGCCGTCGATCAGGCTAACCACCGTGCTCGGTTCCACGCCACAGAAACCGCCATCGATAACAAGGTCGACACTATGTTCGAATGCCGTGCGAATTTCGGTGGCATCGTCCAGCGCCTGCTCCGCACCCGGCGGAATCAGGGTACTGCTCATGATGGGTTGTCCCAGTTCCTTTAGCAAGGCCTGTACGATGTTATTGTCCGGCACACGCACACCGATGGTTTTACGCCTGGGATTCATCAAGCGACGCGGCACCACCGAAGTCGCCTTGAGCAAAAAAGTATAGGGACCCGGTGTCAGCGTTTTCATCAGGCGATAATCCGAATTGGAGACCTTGGCGTAGGTGCCGATCTCAGACAAATCGCTGCAGATCAGGGTAAAGTGATGCTTATTGTCGGTGCGACGAATACGCTGGATACGTTCCATTGCGGCCTTGTCGCCGATGTGACAGCCGAGCGCGTAGCTCGAATCGGTCGGGTAGATAACCAGACCACCACGATCAATAATCGTCACCGCCTGCTGAATCAGGCGTCGCTGCGGATTGTCCGGATGAATTTCAAAGAACTGCGCCATGATTTAATCTAAATTGCACGGCTCGCGATAATACAGGAAATCAGTGGGAAGAAAACAACGATCGGAAGTATTCTTAAAATCAACAAATTAGGGGAGTTATTAAAAGAGGAATGAAAGATTTTGGTAAATTTGTGTTACATTTTTGCAACAAATTGCGTATTTGTTGTTTTTTTTCTAAAAATGGGTTGCTATTGTGCAAAAAATGACTATTATTCGTGCCCATAAGCCATCTGATCCAGGACCCCCGCGTACGCGCAACCCCTGTCACGAAGGTTTATCCTAAGCACAAAACTATAACTGACTTAAGGGTAATTACTCATGAAAATTAAAACAACTGCAATTGCAATGGCTGTAGCCGGCACTGTCGCCGCTCCGATCACCGTGCAAGCTGACGCTAGTGAAGTTTACGCGTCTGCTCGTGTTGGTGTCGAGTACGTAGACAATGCTGACATCGCCGATTTCAATATCAGAAGTTTTTCCTCACGCTTCGGCGCGAAAGGCGAAACTGACCTCGGCAACGGCATGACCGGTTACGGTCACTACGAGTGGGACGTCGACTTAGGTGCTGACACTGACGGCGGAACCATTGGTTTGCGTCACCGCTATGTTGGCGTTAAAGGCGACTTCGGCAACGTTTACGTCGGCCAGACTTATCACGCTTTCTATAATCACGTGGTTGGACCTGCCGATCCCGCATATTGGAACTCTGGTTTCGCAATGATCGACTATAACGGTCGTAGGGATAAATTCGTCACCTACGCTAGCGCCGCAGGCGCAGTATCCTGGGCCGTTTCTGCAGGTGTAGGTCGCGAAGCTGAAGAAGATACACCCGATGAAATCGAAATTGGTGTTAGCTTCCCGATCGGCGATACTACATTGGGTCTTGGCTTACATAACACCGCAGCCGATGCCGATGATGGTACTGGTTCCCCGATCGGTAACAGCAGCGATGAAGACGTTGTCGGTGTAATGTGGAGCGGCATCGGAATTGGCGACGCTAGCCTTGCCGTTGGCTTCCAGACCCAGGACGACGACACTGGTTATAATTTCGCCCTGACTTCGGGTGGTTTCTACTTTGTTGGCGAATTTGAAAGCATTGATGACGACTCTCAAGGTGCTGGCGCCGGTACGGATCCAGGTGGTTTTACTCTGGGTTACGAACAGACCCTTGGACGCAAGACCAAGATGTGGTATGAAATCCATTCATTAGACGCCGACACTGGTGATTCCGATGATGATACCACCGCATTTCAGGCTGTTCTAAGATACGACATCATCTAGTTTAAGACGATTCGTAAAGCAGTACTTAAAGGGCTCCTTCGGGAGCCCTTTTTTTTTATTGCCTGATTAAAGCAGAGACGTCCCCGCGTAAACGGGGCGGCTCTTTCCCCGATTACGAGTCATCCCCGCGTAAGCGGGGGGTTCTTGCCCCGATTATGAGTCATCCCCGCGTAAGCGGGGGGTTCTTGCCCCGATTATGAGTCATCCCCGCGTAAGCGGGGATCTTGTAATAGTGGTAGAAGATTCCTGCTCCGGCTCAGTGACCGGGTAGGCCTGGGGCAGGAGTGACAACCGGATGGGGATATTAAATCAAAAAGAGCGCTTCTTCGGGCGCCAGAATTCCATGCGCTTGTACTTGAAAAACAGTTGGTTTCCGGGGGCTGAAAAACGAACTACGAGTCTATCATCGAGTCTTAAATTAGTCACCAAAGTGCGGGTTAATACGTTAGAATCTGCGCTGCTTTAAACGATTGTCGACCCAATGAAACAGCTTTTCGATTTTCTACCGATTCTACTCTTTTTCATCCTCTACAAGTTTTACCTCGACTTGCCGGATGACCTGATCCTGGGCATAAGCACCTGGGTACCATTGATGGATTTGACACCTGGACAATCCAGCGACGCGATCTACCTGGCGACCCTGGCCGCAATTGTGGTAACGCTCATCCAGGTCGTGCTCGCTGCAATTATTGTCAAGAAAGTTGAAAAGATGCCACTCATCACGCTGGTATTGTTGCTGGTTTTCGGAGGTGCGACACTGGCACTTAAAGATCCTGCCTTTATCCAGTGGAAGCCGACCGCAATCAACTGGTTGTTCGCCCTGGTCTTTCTGGGCAGTCACGTAATCGGCAAAAAACCATTGATCCAGCGCATGATGGGGCACGCGATTACAATCGAGGAGCAGCGAGTCTGGGTGCAGTTAAACCTGGCCTGGATCGGATTTTTTGTGGTCTCGGGCATTGCCAACATGATCGTCGCGCCTGAAATCGATCCGTTTGGATTGCAATTCAGCGAAGACACCTGGGTTGATTTCAAGTTGTTCGGACTGATGGGCATGACGATCGCATTCGTGATCGCCCAGGCCTTTTTTCTGGCCCGCTACATGCCCGATAGCGATAAGGAGACGAGTTGATGTTGTACAGCATTGTAGGGATCGACAACGTCGATAGCCTTGCGGCCCGCATGGCCGTGCGCAGCGAGCATGTCGAGCGCTTGAACGCACTTCGCGACGCGGGTCGGCTGATTATTGCCGGGCCTAATCCCGCAATCGACAGCGAAGACCCGGGCGATGCCGGGTTCACTGGCAGCATTATTATTGCGGAGTTCGATTCGCTGCCGGCCGCGCAGGCCTGGGCAGATGAAGACCCGTACATCAAGTCCGGCGCCTATGCCTCGGTTAGCGTGAAACCTTTTAAGCGGGTTTTACCTTAGCGAGTGAATATCATTGCAGGATTCCCGCCGGCACCCGCGGGGCCTAAAGCCGCACAGGCTTGCGCGGCTGTCAGACGTATCGGAATGACAGCTTTAAGGGAATCGCGGATTTAATCAGAGGCTCTTGCTTGGACTTTCGAGACTATCGCTGATTTCACGCAGCAGCACATCCTCGGACTCGATGCGTTCGGCCATTGCCTCGCCAATCGAAGACAGGTCACTATACAAATTACCCAGGCTTTCAGGCTCATCAACGCCGTCATACTTGTCATTGAACTCAACGAAAACTTGCGTGGTACCGGAAATCGACGGGTACACACGATCGGCAACCCTCCTGATATTGCCGCGTCGCTCCTTGCCGTCGATAATTCTTTCGTAAATCTCGAAGTGCCCTAGCGCGGTGTAATCAACCAGCTGCTGATTGAAACCGCGCAGATTGTGAATCACCGTGTCCGGCGGTACATCTCCTGATTCCAGTTCGGCCAGTTCGCACATCGACACCAGGACCTGCTGCCTTTCGTGCAAAAGGTTATTAATGGTGTGACTTTGCCTGGTACGTCGGTTTTCTTCGGCCGAAATTTTCTCGGCGATCTCGGCTATTTTGTCAATTTGTGATTCGCTCACGGGTTACCTCATTTCTACTACTGCCCTGTAAAACTCGAACAGGTTGTGATGTACACATTATGCGGCCGAATAAGCCAGCGGTAAACAGCCATTATATGGTTTATGACAGATAATTTTTGTTAAACTCGTCTAATTTACCAGGGGTGGATTTTCGTGACTGAATCGCTAGACGCCAAATTAAGCCGGCTCGAGATGCTATATACCGAACAGGACTACACGATCCAGACCCTGAACAACATGGTCGCGCAACAGGACCAGGATATTTCGCGCCTGAATATAAGCATCGAGCAGCTCAAGGCTCAACTGCAGTCACTGAAATCCGATGATTCCGGTGACATCGATACCGGGTTTGAGAAGCCGCCACATTATTGATGGCTCAACCTGAAGCTACGGCACCGAAGATCGAGCAATTTCTGGCGCAGGCCTCCAGTTCAGAACTAATCATTGCGACCGATGAGGCAGGGGTCCAAGTCAACCTGGTTAATTCACGGCTTCGCTTTCATCACAGTTTTATCTCGGGATCTCTGCCATTGCGTGCCGCGCAACCAGGCCAGGCCATTATCAAGGCCTGCAACAACAAACAACGTAGCATCACCAGGCTGCTAGATCTTACCGCCGGTTGGGGAGCGGATAGTTTTACGCTCGCCAGCCACGGCAAGCGGATCACGATGCTGGAACAAAATGACCTGGTCTACGCAATCCTCGCCTATTCGCTTGGCAGGCTCGCGACAAAGGCAAGCGGGACTGCGATTGCGCAACGGATGACTATTAAAAACAGTAATGCGCTGAATTTTTTAGACGATCTCGACGATAATCATGACTATGACTGCATCTACCTCGACCCAATGTTCCCGGGTCACAAGTCCGGCGCAAAGCCAGCCAAGGAAATGCAAATTCTGCAGGCTTTGACCGGCAACCTCGAAATGGAGTCGTGTTTTGAGCAGGCGCTAGGCAAGGCGCGCAAGCGGGTGGTGATCAAACGCCCGGCAAAAGCTGCCTGCTTTAACGATGTAAAACCCGACTTGGTCTACCGGGAAAAGACGATTCGATTCGACGTTTACCTGACCGCGTAGAATTTTACCGTAACTAAACCCTGCGCCTCAGTCACGGAAATTGTTGAACTGTAATGGAATGCCGAGCCCCGCCTCGCGCAGGGTTTGCATGACCTGCTGCAGATCGTCACGTTTCTTGCCGGTTACCCTGAGCTGCTCGCCCTGAATCGCCGCCTGCACCTTGAGCTTGCCGTCCTTGATCAGTTTAACCATCTTGCGCGCCAGGTCCTTGTCTAGCCCCTCCCTGACTTTCACCTGCTGTCGGGCACGTTTATTCATTTCGACGATATCGGCATACTCGAGACAATCGACGTCGATGCCGCGTTTTGACATTTTCTCTTTTAGAATCGGGATCATTTGTTTTACCTGGAATTCCGATTCGGCTTCCAGAGTCAAATCATTGCCCGACTGTTCAATAACGGCACCGGAGCCCTTGAAATCGTAGCGGGTACCAATTTCTCGATTTGCCTGGTCCAGCGCATTTTTAAGCTCGTGGTGGTCTATTTCTGAAACAACGTCAAATGAAGGCATGGCGGTTACTCTTGGTCAGGGCCTGATGGTCAATGTATTGAAATTGTTGGTAAAAGTATAATCCGGGACCGCAAGATTCAGAAATTTATTATCACCTTGCAGTGCCCTGCCGGCGAAATCATAGCGCGCTCTGCCGCAGATTTCCTTAATCGCCGATTCGCCCACCTCGAGACCACAGCCAAAATCAGTGCCGATCGCATAGCTGACAAAGTACTCAGGATGTCTTGAACGTAACAAATTAGCGGCAAATCCGGGCTGCTGACTGCGTTCCGATTCAGGGTCCTGTAACCCGGCCAGGTTCTGCCTGAGCGCCGTGATTGTCCTTGTCGTACGCCGTATCACCAGCACCGACAGGTTATCCTGGCGCAAAATCCTGGCCTGGTCCAGCGGCAACTCGCTAACATTGAACTGGTAAGAACTATGAACTCGTGGTGGGCGCAGATCGAAAGCAAAATCAAACAGGACGTAGCTAATGGCTGCTGCTAGTACGATTGCGAAATACTTGATGGAGCGTTTTAAACCGCTTCGATCTGCTGCCATTGGCATGGTAAAAATTAATTCGCAAGCTTTACTGCTTCGCCAGCCTGTTCACTACAGTATCGACTGAGACAGCTAAGCAATTCTTCATCATTGCCCTGCAAACGCCAGCATTGGTCTATTGCATCATAATCAAAGTGAAAGCCGCCGCTGCGGGCCGCGACCCAGATCTGCGAGAGCGGGGTCTGCTTGTTAATGATAATCTGGCTTCGATTCACAAATTCAAGCGTTAAAATACCACCGGCACTGTCGTAATCGATATCAACCCCGCAATCATCAATCGCCTCCTCGATCGCAGTCATGGTGTCTTCAGCGAGCTGATTGAAATCAGACTCATTCATTGTCACCGGCCTCGAACTCGAGTGACAGCGAGTTGATGCAGTAACGCATGCCGGTGCTGTCTTGCGGACCGTCTTCGAATAAGTGCCCGAGGTGGCAGCCACAACGATCGCACGTGACCTCGACCCGTCGCATACCGTGACTCGAATCCTCCTCTTTACGGATCGCCTGATCCGAAGCGGGCCTGTCAAACGAGGGCCAACCCGAACCGGAGTCGTACTTGTTAGTGGAATCAAACAAGGCTTCACCGCAGCATTTACAAAGGTACCTGCCGCTCCGGTGATTGCCATTATACTCACCGCTAAATGGTGGCTCGGTGCCCTTTTCCCGGCACACGCGATATTCTTCTGGGCTCAGCTTGCTGCGCCATTTATCATCATCACTCATTAATTTTCTCCTGTTGTTACTCGGTACATCTCTTTACCGTCGACCAGAAAAATCCAGCCACGCGCGATGCGGTAGATCAGCCAGATGGTTACCACCGCGAGCACCCCGTAACCGATTAGTAGCGGAGTGGTTAATACACCCAGAACTGTCCACAGCAGACCATACCAGAAAGTAGCCTTTTGCCATCTGAAATGCGACTCAAGCCAGCTACCACGCACGTCCTCATCCTTGACGTAGTTAATGATCACACCGATGATCGGGGTGATCAGCGTGATAAAGGACAGGGCCAACAGAATGTATACCGCGAAGGTGTATTTTTTAAGTTCGGCCTGCTGCGCTTCGTCAAGTATCATGGCTAACCCTCTATCAGGCTTTCGAATCCCGCCTGGTTCAGAACTTCGACCCCCAGCGCCTCGGCCCGGGCGAGCTTGGAGCCTGGATTTTCCCCACCGATAAGCGCGCTGGTTTTCGATGAGACGCTGCCACTCACTTTGGCGCCGCGCGCTTTAAGCAAACTCGCAGCCTGGTCGCGACTATAGCCGTTTAAAGTGCCACTAATCACGTAGGTTTTGCCCGCCAGGGATTGATCCAGCTGCTGATGGGAAAGATCGATCGCTGGCCAGTTAACACCCTGGGCTAACAATTGGTTGATGATGTCCCTGTTTCTCTGCTGATCGAAAAAGTGCCTGATATTCTCGGCCACCACCGGCCCCACGTCCTCGACCTGCTGCAGGCCTTCGATATCCGCATCCATCATCGCCTCGAGGTCACCGAAGTAACCGGCCAGCGCTTCCGCGGTCGCTTCGCCAACCTCTCGAATCCCAAGGGAATATATAAATCGTGCGAGACTGGTGGTCTTTGTTTGCTCCAGCGCCTGCAGCAGATTTCGTGCGGATTTTTCCGCCATTCGCTCAAGGCCCGCGACCTGTTCAAGCTCTAACTGATAAAGGTCGGCGATCGATTCGATCATACCCTGCTCTACCATTTGCTCAACCAGTTTATCTCCAAGCCCTTCGATATCCATCGCCTTGCGCGATGCGTAGTGCTTGATCGCCTCCTTGCGCTGTGCGGCGCAAACCAGTCCCCCGACACAGCGATACGCCGCCTGGCCGCTTTGCTGTATCACTTCCGAATTACAAACCGGGCAGCGCGACGGCATTCGGGGCCTTTTTAATTTACCTTCACGTTGCTGGATTACCGGAGCCACGATCTCCGGAATGACGTCTCCAGCCCGGCGCACGATAACGATATCACCGATACGAATATCCTTACGCTCGATCTCGTCCATGTTATGCAATGTCGCATTACTGACCATTACCCCGCCGACCGCGACCGGCTCCAGTCTTGCGACCGGCGTTAGTGCACCCGTTCGCCCAACCTGAAAATCGACATCCAGTAACCGTGTCATGACTTCCTGTGCCGGAAACTTGTAGGCAATCGCCCAACGAGGCGCGCGGGACACGAACCCGGCTTCTCGTTGCTGCTCGATGTTATCGAGCTTGAACACCACGCCATCGATCTCGAAAGCGAGTCCTTCGCGCCGGGCAAGTATGCGTTGATAGTAATCGAGACAATCGTCAATCGAGTCGAGCAGTTCGATTTGACGACTTATCGGGATCCCGATTGCGCGCAGAAATTGCATTTGTTGATATTGACCTGGCGGTAATTCAATCCCCTCGCAAAGACCGGTACCATAACTGCAAAACGTCAATGGACGGCTAGCGGTTATGCGTGAATCCAGCAGGCGCAGGCTACCGGCGGCGGCATTACGTGGATTGGCAAATACTTTACCACCGGCCTGCTGCTGACTACGGTTAAGCGCAGCAAAGCCTTCCAGCTCCATGTAGACCTCGCCTCGAACCTCGATCCGTCGGGGCACATTATCGCCGATCAGGCGCAGGGGAATAGAAGCGATAGTGCGAGCGTTCGCGGTTATATTTTCACCACTGCGACCGTCGCCGCGGGTAGCGGCCCGCACCAGTTCACCCGCCTCGTAAAGCAAGCCGACCGCAAGGCCATCGAGCTTTGGCTCGGCGCAATAGGCCAGCGCGGGGTCGTGATCCAGTTTGTCACGCAGCCGGCGATCGAAAGCGAGCATTTCCTCCTCGTCAAAGGCATTATCAAGCGACAGCATCGCGATTTCATGGGTCACGGTTTCGAAGTGGCTGGCCGGTTCCGAACCCACCCGCTGCGTTGGTGAATCTGGCGTCACCAGCCCGGGGTGTTCATGTTCTAGTTGCTGTAACCGACGGAACAGGCGATCGTATTCCTGGTCGGTAACTACCGGATCATCAAGTACATAGTAATGATGGTTATGTTCGGATAACGCCTGGCGGAGTTGCGCGGCCTCGGCTTTACTGGATTTGGGAATCGACATGCCTTGACCAGCCTACATCTCAGACGAGCTTTTCACGCACGCTGGTGACATCGCTGATGGTCAGGAGGTCCTGGTTGGGCTTGTAAACCCTGACATTCAAAATGCGCACCAGCTCATCGATTTTTTTCAGCATCGCCTCAAAAGCCAGGCGCGGATTCTCGCAGGAATCAAGGTCGATAAAACAATTGAATCCCAGGCTGGCGAACTCGAGTTTTTCGATCTCGAAGAAATCACCGGGCGCCGTGAGGCTGGCTACCTGGAAAGCGACTTCTCCTTCCTCGCGAAATTCGAGGAAACCCTCGGCATTCAGTTCCAGGCCCGAGTCCTGCATTGCGGCGTCGGCTTCTTCACCGGTAATCAGCCGAAAATCACCATGCCTGAGATGATAGCTGACCAGGCGATCTTCATCTTTAACCGCGAGCATCGTCGGCACAAAAATTTCGGGGTCAGGTAATGCAAACGGGGCCTTCTTTGTTTCCCCGGCGGGATTAACCAGGATCTCATCGAAATTTTCGCCATCCTCGTTATCCTTGAGTATCTGGTTAAGATTATTCATCTCAAAATCCAGCTGCTCGTCCTCGATAAAGGCTGAATCGATCTCTTCCCGCGTGAATGTCTCGTCAGCACTGCGTTTGCGCAAGCGTCCCTGCTGCAAGCCGTAAAAATAGATTCCGACAGCCAACAATACGGCGATTACGATCAGAACCCATCTAAAGGCATTTGCATCCATTACTGAACCCCGGCAAGAACCACCGCTTCGCCGACATCGACCGATACCAGTCGTGATACCCCAGGTTCATGCATCGTTACACCATTAAGACTTTGTGCCGTTTCCATGGTTATCTTGTTATGGGTAATCATGATGAATTGTACCTGCTCCGACATTTCGCTAACCATAGCGCAAAAACGTCCAACATTGGCATCATCGAGCGGGGCATCGACCTCGTCCAGCATGCAGAACGGAGATGGATTGAGCTCAAAAATTGCGAAAATTAATGCCACCGCGGTGAGCGCCTTCTCTCCCCCGGATAACAGCTGTAAATTGGTAATGCGCTTACCCGGCGGTCGCGCCATGATTTGTACGCCGGTGTTAAGCAAATCGTTTTCTGTCATCTCGAGGTGTGCTTCGCCGCCGCCAAATAGCTTTGGAAAGCGTTCTACCAGTCGACTGTTAACCTGCTCGAAAGTCTCCTTGAAACGACTCTTGGTCTCCTTGTCGATTTTTCTGATCGCACCCTCGAGGGTATCGAGAGCCGAAACCAGATCCTGGTGTTGCGCATCCAGGTATTGCTTGCGCTCGGCCTGTTCCTTTTGCTCATCGATTGCTGCGAGATTGATCGGTCCCAGACGTTCGATACGTTTATTCAGTTTTTCAAGACGCGAACTCCATTGGGCCAGGTCGGCTTCCGGATCCAGATCTTGCTGCAGTGCGGTGATATCCTGCCCCGATTTCTGCAATTGTTCCTCGATCGTTTTGCAACGAATGCTGGCTTCCTGCATCTGCATGCGTTCCTGTTCAAGCTGATTGCGAAATTCATCGACGCGCTGCTGGCGGGTGTTGCGTTCGGTTTCAAATTCGCGCTGCTGATTATCGAGCTCAGCCACCGCCTGTTGCGCGAGACTGAGTTCCTGTTCGTTCTGATTGCGCTGTTTCAGCAACTCCTGTAATTCGCTTTCCAGCTCGCCAATCGGATCGACAGCACTATTTATAACGCTATCGAGCTCCTTGATTCGCTGGTCAAACTGATCTTTTTGTTGCTTGATGCGTTCTATATTCGAACGCGTTGTGCGCTGCTCCGTCTCAAGCGCCTGCTGCTGAATCTGTTGCTGATGCGCGTTTTCAAGCGCTTGTTGTAGCGCTTCCCTGGTCTCGGCAAGTTGTTGCTGCCGTTTTAGTTTTTGCGCTTGTAACCCGTTCTCGAGCTCCGACATCTGAGCAATTTGCTCAAGAAAATCATTGCGCTTGGCGCTATTCGATTGCAGTTCACTAGTGTGACCAAGCTTAAGCTCGTCAAGTTCAGCCAGCTCGGTATGCAATTGCTCGCGTCGGTTTTGAACCTGCTCGGCCTGGTTTTTCTGGTTACTTAACTGCTGGCTTAGTTCAGATAATTGCTGCTGTAACCCAGCCAGTGATTTCTGATCCTGATCCCAGGACTGTTCGAGGACTTGTAAACGCTGGCGATCACCATCGTTACGCGATTTTAATGTCATCGCCCCCTGGGTTATCTGTTCGAGCTGCGCATGAATCGATTCGATCTCCTGCGCCCGTGCAATTGTGCCGGCCTGCTGATCTTCTTCACCCAACTGTAGTATCCAGTTGCCACCAGCCCATAAACCCTGGGAAGTGACAAGGCTTTCACCCGCTTCAAGCTGGGCACGCTTTGAGTAAAGATCCTGCTGATCCCGACACAGGTAGATCCCATCCAGAATAGACGACAGATCGACGTCGCACTCGACATAGTCAGACAGTTTTGGCCAATCCCGATCACCGGCGCGAGATCGAACTGGATCTCGGTCAAATACGGCAACATTTTGATTTGCTATGAAAGCGCCGGGAACAGGCTCACCCGCCGAGGTACAATAGGCTCCAAGAAATGGAGACAGTACGACTTCAACCGCCTTGCCAATATCGCCCTTGAGCTTGAGCAGACTGGTCAGCCGTCGAGTTGAATCAATTCGATTTTGTTCGAGCCACTGCTTGACTTCATCACTGCTCTCGGAAAGCGCATGCTGCTGCAGGGCCTCCAGCGAACTCAGACGACCACTCAGGGTCTGCACCTGGTTTCGTTTTTCATCAAGCTGGTTGGCCAGGTCTTCACAACTGCCGCGCAGCGCCTGAATCTCTTCGGCTCGAGTCTGCGTCTGCGCCGTGGTCGCCGCATACTCCTCGGCGCTTGCTTCGACGCTGGACTCGAGCTGGTTGATTTCCTGAACAGCGTCGGAAGCATCAAGGTTATCAAGCTCCTGCTGCAGGCGTAAGCGCTGCTGATCGGTATGCTGCACCTGGCGTTCGATATGTTCGATACCCCGATTCTCGATCTGGGCTGATTCATGAACCTGGTGGAATTCACGCCGAAACTGATCCCACAAATCCTGCCACTCGTCCATTTTTGCTTCCGCCCGCTCCAGCGAAGCCTGCTGTTGCCGGAGAGTTTTATTGCTGGTATCGAGTTCAGGGGTAATTTCGGCTAGTTGCAGTTCCAGTTGGCCCAGTTTATCGCCATCATCGGCAAGTATTTTCCCAGCATCCTGTAACGACTGTTCGAGGCCGGCCAGTTCCTGGCGGCTGCGCTGTCGCAGGCTCTTCTGATGTTCGATCGCCTGTTCGTTGCTCGAAATCACTGAACCCAGTTTGTAAAACCGTCCCTGTACCTGGTTGTGCTGCTCGCTTGCCTCGGCCAGTTTTTGTCGGCCCTGTTCGATCTCGAGTTCGGTTTCACGTAATCCCGCAATACGTTTTTCCATGTCCGTTTCAACCGTGGCCAGCTTGCGTTTTTGCGCATCAATTTCACTATCAAAGACCTGTTTTTGCAGCAACAGACTTTCGGCTTCGAGCCGTCGCTGATCCTGTTTCAGTTGTTTATACTTTGCCGCCGTTTTCGCCTGCCGATCGAGTCGTGTGAGCTGTTTGTCGATTTCTTCGATCAAATCGATCAGGCGGTCCAGGTTCTCGCGTGTATGTCGAATCCTGGTTTCGGTTTCACGACGCCGTTCCTTGTACTTTGAGATGCCGGCTGCCTCTTCGAGGTAGACTCTCAACTCGTCCGGCTTGGCATCGATAACACGGCTTACCATCCCCTGTTCAATTATCGAATAACTGCGCGGTCCAAGGCCGGTGCCGAGAAAGATATCGGCAATATCGCGACGGCGGCAGCGGGTGTTATTCAGAAAGTACTTGGACTTGCCTACACGGGTCGAGATACGTTTAACCGATATCTCGTTGTACTGGGCATACTCACCCTTAACCCTGCCGTCGGAGTTATCAAAAACTAGTTCTACCGAGGCCTGACCCACCGGCTGGCGGCTGGAGGAGCCGCTGAAAATAACGTCTTCCATCGATTCGCCGCGCAGGTTCCGGGCCGAAGACTCGCCCATAACCCATCGCACCGCATCAATTACGTTGGATTTACCACAACCGTTGGGGCCGACGATTCCGGTGATGTCGGCCGGAAACACGATTTTGCTCGGGTCGACAAAC
>Ga0265303_10000750_pt1 | contig 18999 bp, 16 predicted proteins | sample Helome_2_FD_192494 | JGI IMG/M metagenome (GOLD analysis project Ga0265303, IMG submission 192494) | Marine sediment microbial communities from subtidal zone of North Sea - Hel_20160317 (Illumina Assembly) | ecosystem: Environmental > Aquatic > Marine > Subtidal zone > Sediment ... | reverse complement strand
CGAGTGCGGTACAGCGTGCATGGGTCCGCAGGGCGCGGGAAACGTGCTGATGGTGGTCGTCAACCCGACGACACTGGTACCCGCGGACGCAACCAAGAAGGCTCTGTTCGAATCCTGGGGCTACACCGTGAACGTCATCAGCGAGAGCGAGAACGCGGCTACCTATGCCAGCGAAGCCGCCAACAATGACGTCGTCTTTATCTCGGAGACGGTCAACTCGAATCAGGTCGGCACAAAGCTCGTGGACTTGTCTGTAGGCGTCGTCAGTCAGGATGGAGATTACAACAGCGATCTCGGTTTCGCCGGCGGCAGCAGCTGGCCGGTAAGTCCGGCGATCAGCGTCACCGACGCCAGCCACTACATCACGTCAATCTTCCCCGCGGGGCCGCTCGACATTTACTCGGGGGGCATGGAGCAGCTGACGGTCTCCGGGGGAACCGCCGCGGGCCTGCAAACGCTGGCTACCACGAGCGGCGCTGGGTCGCTCGTGGTCCTCGATGCCGGCGCCATAACCAACGGTGGCAGTCCCGCCGCGGGGCGCCGTGTGATGCTGCCGCTGGGCCGCGGCGCCGGATTGAACTGGGATTACCTCAACAACAACGGCCGGCTCGTCGTACAGCGCTCGCTCGTGTGGGCGATGGGAGCCAGTGCGAGCTTCGCTGGAAACCTGCTGCTTGTCGTCGGCGATGCGGTTAATCCCGTGACGAAAGATACGGACAGGCGCGACTTGTTTGAGTCTTGGGGTTACTCGGTCACACTGTTCGACGACGGGAATAGCCAGGCGAACTTTGATACAGCCACGGCAGAAAATGATGTCGTATACGTCACCGCATCCATCGGCGGAGGCACGCTGGCAGACAAACTGACTTCCTCGACCGCGCCCATCGTCAATGAATTCGCCGGCAAGCTCGACAATTTCGGCTTCTCGAGCAGTACCACGTATACCTTTACGGCGGACACCTTTACTAGCAGCGATGCCGCACATTACATCAGCTCTCCGTTTGGCGGCGCCGCAATCAATGCCTTGACGACATTCCTGAACATGCCCATCCCGGGCGGTACGCTGGCGCCCGGCCTCGAAGTCCCGGCTGGCTTCACCGGTTTCGAACGTGGAGTGGTGACCCTGGATGTCGGCGCGACACGCTGGGATGGTGACCCGTCCCCGGCGCGCCGGGTGCAACTGCCTTTCGGACCGGCCGAGGTAGCCCAGCTGACATCAGACGGCGAGACGCTAATAAAGCGCGCCATCGAGTGGGGGGCAATCGCCTCCCCGCCACCAAGCTATAAGGTCCTGCTGATTGTAGGCGACGCCACGACGCTGGCGAGTAAAGACGTCGGTTACAAGGCGCTGATGGAGTCCTGGGGGCACACGGTGGCCGTGCTCGACGACGGCGCCAGCCAGGCCGACTACGATACGGCGATGGCAGCGGCCGACGTGGTCTATGCGTCCGGCTCGGCCTCGGGCCCCAGCATGCTGGATAAGGCGACGTACACCACGAAAGGGATGGTGAACGAGGTCAACGGCAAGATCGACAACTTCGGCTTCTCCAGCAGTACGAGTGCGACGGCCAATTTCGATACCTTCTCAATTACCAATCCCGGGCACTACATCACCGAACCCTTCAGCGGCGACCCGGTGACGGTGTTCACATCGTCCCTGACCAACCCGGTACCGGGTGGCACGCTGGCGCCGGATCTGCAGAATGTGGGCCAGGTCAGCACCACGCTGGTGCTGGGAACGCTGGATGCCGGCGCGACACGTTATGACGGTAACCCGTCGCAGGGACGCCGTGCGCACCTGCCATTTACCTCCGCAGAAACGACCGACATGACAGCGGACGGTAAGACAATTCTGCAGCGTGCCATCGAGTGGGCGGCCGGTGCTGACAGCGGTGGTGGCGGACTGTCCGGTACTTTCCTCGACGAGTTCAATGCCATTACCTACAACGGCAACGATGGCACTCTGGACTGGAGCAACGACTGGCAGGAAACCGGGGAGAGCGACGGGCCTGGCGGCGGTGACTTCCACGTATTGAACAATTCGTGGTGCGCATCAGGCAATTGCCTGCAGATCAGAGAAGACCGGGCCTCGACTCGCCGGCTGAGCCGGGAAGTGGATTTGACCGGCGCAGCATCGGCTACCCTGAGTCTTAACTACCGGCGACGCCATGTCGGCACTCCCGTCGGGGGCACGATCACGCTCGAAATTTCTGACGACGGCGGCACGAGTTTTACACCTCTGAAGGTCTATGCCATGGGCACGCAGGATTCCTCTCAGCAGGCCGACAGCTTCGACATTAGTGCTTACATTGCGTCCAACACCCAGATTCGCTTCAGTACCAGCAATGTTTTGTACGAGACCGCCCTGTACGTAGATGACGTGCTAATCGACACAACCGGTGGTGGCGGCGGCGGTGGTGGTGGCGGACCCACCGGGGTCGTCTTCGAAGAATTCACCGAGGCTAAAGACAATTCGGCAACCAGTCTTGTCATCGCCAAGCCGGCCGGCACTGTCGCGGGCGATCTGCTGGTCGCCACGCTCGTGACCGACGGCAGCACGGCCGGCGCGATGTCGCCACCGGCGGGCTGGACGGTGATCGATCTTGCTGATCAGAGTGGTGCGGTCACGTTCGGCGTCTGGTGGAAACTGGCCGGCGCCTCGGAACCCGCGAACTATACGTTTTCATGGTCCGGCGGGGAGTCTGCCTACGGGACGGTCATGCGGTTCACGGGTCACGATGCCGCCGATCCGATCGATGTCTCGGCAGTCGCGGGAGGATCGTCGAGCGCGCCGTCCAGCCCGGCCGTGACGACGAGTGTCCCGGATGCGATGATCCTGCGCCTTGGCGGCTTCGACGACGACGACATCACGACCGATGCGCCGGGTCTGGCGAGCCACACCGCCATCACGATGGACGATACCGGCAACGGCCCCGCAACGTCTTCCTCAGGCGCCGGTTACGTGATGCAAGCTGCGGCTGGCGACAGCGGCACATCCACTTTCGCACTGACTGGCAGCGAGCAATATCGTACGGTCACTCTCGCCATCTCGCCGGCGCCGTAATGCCGTAATGGAATGGGGACATTCCTGATTTAACGTACTAACGCTATATCGAGAATGTCCCTAATTCCGCCCTAATTCGGCGGCATTAGAATGTCGCCGCTAGGACTTTTGGGGGTCGAACCGAGGTTTCTGCCGAGATGCGGTTAGGGGGACATTTTCTGTCTAATGTATGGCTGCTAATGGCTGAGATTTGAGAGTAGTTGTAGCGATCATCGCCATGTCACTCTGGATGAATGAAAGTGCGAGCAATCCTGCGAATGTTGAAGGATGATGGTTGGACAGAGGTTGCTCGCCGCGGAAGCCACCGGCAGCTTCGGCACCCGCACAAAACTGGCCGCGTGACGGTGGCAGGTAAGCCTTCTGATGACTTGGCGCCCGGCACGCTCAAGAGTATTCTCAAACAGGCGAGCCTTGAGATCGAGTGAGATTCCCATGCGATATGCGATTGTAATTGAAGACGCCGGCCGAAATTTTTCGGCATATGTGCCGGATCTGCCGGGCTGCATTGCCACCGGATCTACTGTTCCGGAAACGGAGAAAGCGATTCGCGAGGCCATCGAGATGCACCTCGAAGGTCTGCGCGCTGAAAAACTCCCGATTCCTGCGGCGTCCAGCCGCGTCCACTACGTCGAAGTTGCCGCCTGACAGCTTAACGGGGACATTCTGCTTTTTCTACGAAAAAGCAGAATGTCCCCGTTCGCAGCAGAAAGGCCGAATGTCTCCAAAGCCCCAACCGGTCATGATCATTTCATGCCAAGAACAGCGCGAGCCTCAAAAGGTGATGTTTGCTACCACGTCATCAATCGTGGCAACGCAAAATCGACCGTCTATCACAATTCTTCTGACTACCACTCATTCATCCAGCTGATGGCAAAGGCCTGCGATCGATTACCGATGCGTATTCTGTCGTACTGTCTGATGCCGAATCATTTTCATCTGGTTCTGTGGCCATACGGCGACGGCGATATCAGTGGGTGGATGCAGTGGCTGCTTACGAGCCATGTCCGCCGCTATCACCGGCTACGCGGTACTTCCGGTCGTATCTGGCAAGGCCGCTTCAAAGCATTTCCAATTCAACAGGATGCCCATCTTCTGACAGTCATACGATATGTCGAGCGAAATCCTGTTCGGGCAAACCTGGTTCGCAGTGCAGCGGATTGGAATTGGTCCAGCGTTGCCAAATCAGCGTTGAAATGGCAACGATCAATGATCGCTCCGGCGCCGATCTCGAGACCTGAAAATTGGCTGCAGTTCGTCGACGAGCCCCAAAGTCCGGCGGAACTCGACGCATTGCGCCGGTGCGCACAACGAAATGCGCCTTTTGGCAGCCCTGCGTGGACCGCCAAAACGGCCAGAACGCTGGGCCTTGAGGCCAGTATTCGCAGCCTAGGTCGGCCACGAACGGGGTAAGGGGACATTCTGCTTTTTTGCGCCGCTGGCGCAAAAAAGCAGAATGTCCCCATTTCACGGAAACAGCCTAGAAATTAAAGATTTAGGCGTTTCAGCCGCTGTATTTAGGGACAGCTGTCCATTTGCAGTGAGGCAAATCCTTGGGCGTTACAAACTATTTAGCCGATGTCTGGTCCGCCACCGAGTTCCGCAATGCAGAACTCGCGCGCTATGCCGAGCCCGAGATTCGTGAAGAGACTCGCAAAGGCGTGCAGATCATGGCGTCGTTGTCATTGTTCATCAATATTTTCGTCTGGCTATGGATCTCAAGAACCGGTGCCGACTCGCTTCACACCTACAGCCACATGCTACTGGGCGCCCTTTCGCTGCACGTCTTGGTATCGACCCGTTTCGTGTATGACATCCGCGCGTTGCAAGGCCTTGGGATGGTGCTGTTAATCGTCTCTGCCCTCGCCATTATTCTTATCGCCCACCGCACAAGTGACCTTAGCATCGGCATGATGGCGGCCATCGTCATGCTTCTCATTTCGGTTCCGCTCGTTCCATGGGCTCTGCGTGATGCGACGACGGTCATCGTTTTGATGACTCTACTTCTCGCCTCCTCGGTGATGAGCGTTCCCGGCCGATTCCACCTCGAATCGATTTGGCTGTTACAGCTCCTGTTGCTTGGCTCCACTATTGTCGTCGGCGTGCTGGTTGCCAGGAATACCTCCGTCCGAAAGCAGGACATGCGTGCACGCTTCGAACTCGAAAATGCGCGTAAGGAAATGGAGCTACTGTCGCTCAAAGACCATCTCACGGGGGCGTGGAATCGTCGCTATCTTGAAACCGAGTTCCCGAAAATGGCCGAGATCTGTCGTGAACAGCGCAAGACCCTGCATGTGGCCGTGCTCGATATCGATGACTTCAAGTCCATCAACGACGATTTCGGACACCAGCTTGCGGACCAGGTACTCGCAAAACTCGGCTCGGTTTTTATTCACAAGCTTGGTAGCGAAGGGCGTCTGATACGCCTGGGTGGCGACGAGTTTCTGATTTTATATTGCGATGAAAATCTCGAAGAGTTAATCAGCCAGACAATCGACGAACTGCACGATGAACCGGCTATTAGACAAATAACACGCGTTCGTACGATTTCTCTCAGCGCTGGATTCGCCAGCGCCGGCCCGAACGACAGGGCCGAACCCAAGCAACTGTATGTTACGGCCGACAAAGCGCTCTATTCCATGAAAAAAAACCGTCAACGCGCGAGGCCGGTCGAAGAGCTCGATGACACCGTGAATCGTACGGGGAACTGGACGTTATGAGTGTCATAGCTCGAACAGCCGCGCTTTTTCGACCGCGTAGCTCCGCAGTCGCGGTAGGACCTATCGGCGTGGATATTGCGCTCGAGTCCATCCACCTCGTGCAACTGGAATCCGCCCAGGATCAAAAGCCAGTCGTCCGCGCAAGATCGTCGCTCGAAATCAACGGCTCTCGCCGCGAGCTCTTGCAACAGCCGCATCAGTTTCGGTCCTTGATCAAGCGGGCGCTGGCCGACGATCGGTTCCGGGGAAACAAGGCTGTAATGGCATTGCCCTCCGGTATGTTCCGCACGGTTTCAATCAACTATCAGCTGGCCGGATCAAAAAAAGATGAGCCGGCAGCAATACTACGCGCCATGAAAGGCCGTCTCGATGGCGACCTCAGCGACTACGTGCTCGACTACATGCCCGTTCGCGGCCGTTCGAAGAGCGATGAACGGCTCGCGATCGTGGCGGTCAGCGAACGCGAACCCGTCGTCGACTTCCTCGAACTCGCTCGCAAGGCCGGACTCGACGTCAGCGCGCTCGAGATTGGCCCACTCGCGATCAGTCGCCTGACGAGTGCCATATCCGAAGACAGCGGCTCGGCGACGATACTCGTCATCAACTCCGGTCGCCGCGCCAGTTACCTGACGCTGATATCCGGCAATGACCTGCTGTTCGACCAGGAGGTCGCTATCGGCGAGCAGAGCCTCGTGCATCATATCTGCGAGACCCTCGATATGCCGGAAGATACAGCGCGGCATTTGCTGTCTCGCACGGGCGTTTACCCGGGCGATAGCGACGACGCACTGTCCGACACCCTCGACGAAACCGGCCTCCTCGACACGCTTTCCGAAATACTAAAACCGCAATTCATGAAGCTCGTCGAGGAAATCAAGCGCGCGTTCCTGTACGCCGCTTCCGAAACGCGCGGCCGCGGTGTCACGCAGGTCTATTTGCTGGGCAGCATCGCGCGCTGGCCGGGCGCCGAACAAATGCTCAGTAACCTGAGTGGTTCGACGGTGTCGAAGATTCCGAACCCGCTCGCTTTATTTTCGTCCGACGAGACCGACCAGCCGGACGCTCCCGCTCACTACGCTCCGGAGATCGCGGTCGCAACCGGGTTGGCGCTCAGGGGGATGAAACTGCATGGCTGAACTCGACCTCATCCCGGACGACTATCGTAACCGCCTGAAGCAGCGCGCAGAGCTCCGCCAATTCGCAGTATTGTTTGCGATTTTGAACATAGTCGTCCTGGCTTCGGCCGGCGCTTTCGGTCAGCTGTCGAAGCAGGCCTCGGTGCGTATCCAGGAACTGAAGTCCCAGAGTGCTATCACCGAACAGCAGCAGCTCCGGCTCGAAGCGCTTTCCGCACAACAAAAAGAATACGAGCAACGCTGGTCGTTGCTACGTGGGCTTCGCGCCGGCGCCGCCGTCGAAGACATCTTCAGAATCATCGACCGCGCGATTGTCAACGACGATATCTGGTTCGAAAACTGGAGTTTTCGCAGGGCCGGGGTTGTCGTCGACGGAGAGGCACGGGGCGTTGAGACCGGCTACTTCGTGGTCGTCCCTGCCGACGGGCAACCCACCGAGACGCCGGAATGGCAGGTGGAAACCCACATGGTTCTCGAGGGTCGGGCTCTTGACCACCAGGCCTTGTCGACGTTTGTGCGCGCGCTGTTTGAACAGCGCGACATTAAGGACGTCAGCGTGCAAAGGACTTCGCTGACGGACTACGCAAACGGGCGCGTCGTCAGTTTCGACCTGACCATTATTCTCAACAGCGATATCGAGCGTATCTGATGTTGGCCGCGCTGGAAAAAATTGACACGCGCGAATTACGCCTGGCTTTACTTGGCCTCGGCCTCGTAGTCACAACAGTTGCTGTCTCCGCCGCGTTGTTGCCTCGCATCAAAGCCTATAACTCGGCCGCGAAAGCGGTCGCCGTGCTCGAGGATGCGAACGACGACACAGTAGACCTGGATCAACAACTCAAAGACCGGAACGCCAACATCGAAGAACTCAGGTACCGTCTGCATGGCGATATGGCCAATCTGCCGCTCAACCAGGTTGAGTCCTACGTCATCGGCAAACTGCAAAAGATCTCCTGGCGTAACGATGTGGACCTGGTGAGCGTCGAGCCGGCCTCCGGTCAGCAGGTGCAGGTTTTCAGCGAGGTGCTGTTCAACATCGAGCTTGTCGGCGAGTACGACAACATCTATCGCTGGCTCTGGGATGCCAAGAACGAACTCGGGTTCGTCGTCGTCAAGGAATACAGCATGCGTCGACGCGACAGCGTTGACGAAAACCCGCGACTGTTAACGACGGTCAGTCTCGCTTCCTACAGGGCACAACAATGAAAGTCGCGAGGTCAGCGCTGATCATTACGATCCTGATGGTGTTCTCGCCGACGCCGCTAATCGCGGCCGACGAGCCGCCCGCCCTGTCGCGCAACCCATTCTCGCGTCCGTCATCGGAAGTGGTTCGCGCGAGCACCGTCGTTCCGAATAGTGACGACGGCGCAGGACCGATCATACCGTTGCAGGCGACGATGATCGGAAGAATGTATCGTCTCGCGAACATCGACGGTCGCATACTCAAACGCGGCGACAAATACCAGGGCTACAGTCTTGTTGCGATCCATGAACAGTACGCGGTGTTCGAGGCAGGTGGCGAATTCACCACCGTATACGTAAAACCACTTTTGGCTGAAAACGATGAACAAAGTAAAGAAAATGAGCGCTGATTTGCGCGCGATAATTCGTGGACTGTTTGTATTCAGCCTGCTGTTTTCGTCCCTGGCAGTGGCAGAGAACGACACGCAGCTCATCAGCATGACGATGAAAGACGCGGAGCTGGCCGACGTAATGGACATGATTTCGCGCGAACAGCGAGTCAACATCTTCGTATCCGCCGACTCCGAAGAGCAGGTCTCATTCAGCCTGTACGACATGACATTGCCGGACGCGATTCGGGCGATCGCGAATGCGGCCGGCCTTGCCGTCGAGCACTATGAAGGTAACTACTTTATCGTCGATCGTGATGAGGCCGGTAAATATGCGCCGGACGCTTTGACGCAGGTTCGGAGCTTCGAGCTGCAATACGTCTCTGTAGAGGAGATGCAGTCGCTCCTGCAACCCTATCTGTCGGAGTATGGCGAGATCACCGTGTTCGACGAGAGAAACATCTTCCTGATCCAGGATACCCCGGAATTCCTGCGACGAACAGCCGCACTGGTTCGCGAGATTGACCAACAACCGACGCAAATTCTCATCGAAGCGAAAATCCTCGAGATAACACTCACCGATGAAGATTCCTACGGACTCGACTGGACCAAGTTCTTTAACAGCGATGGCGGCAGCGGTGAGTTTGGTACCCAGGGCCTGAGCAATCCAGCCAGCCCGGGTCTGTTTTTCAATTACGCGAACGACAACATCGCCGCCACGCTGAACGCCCTTACGTCGCAGGGTCGCGTACGCACGCTGTCGTCACCCAAGCTCCTCGCTGTCGAGGACCAGGAATCATCGGTTATCGTGGGCGACCGTCGCGGCTACAGCGTTACGACGACGATTAACCAGGTCACCACGGAGAGCGTCGAATTCCTCGAGTCAGGCGTCATCCTGCGCGTAACGCCATGGGTCGATGCAGCTGGCAAGATATTGATGGATATTCATCCGGAGGTCAGCACGGGCATCATCAATCCCTTAACGGGTATACCTTCACAAACCACGACGGAAGTGTCGACACGAATGATTGTGCCAGACGGCGAAACGATTTTCGTCGGCGGGCTGATCAAACAGAGCATCGAAGAAAGCAAGAGCGGCGTACCGATTGTCGGGCGCATCCCGGGCGTCGGCCGGTTATTTTCGAATCGCGAGTACACGACCACGAAGACCGAAACAATCGTGCTGATAACGCCGACCATTCTCGGCGCCAAGTCCAAGCTCGTAGAAGAAGATACCATCGAGGTCATCGAACAAATGCAACAGCGCCGAGCCTCCGACGAAGAAGAACTGAACAACGAGATGGAACGCTTCTTCGGCGCCCACTAGTTGAAGTTGATCCCGGTCTTTCCTACCAGCGGCGGCGCACGCTAAACGTGAGATTCCGTCCGGGCGCATCGAGCCCCGAGCCGTGATCGCGATAGCGCTTGTCGAGCAGGTTGTCGAGGCTGAGAGACAGCAGCCAGTTTCGCGCATATTCTCTCTGTATACGCGCCCCGACCGCAACCCAACCCGGAGTGCCCTGCGGGTCGATTCGCACGTCCCTGACGTCTCGTGCGCTGAGCCGATCCTGATCGCTCGCAAAACGAATCCAGCTCTCCATCCGATAGTCGCCGGCAGCATCATATGCAACGCTTATGCGGCCGTTGAGTGGTGGAATCCGCCCGGCCGGCTCCTCATCGCTGCCCGATACCTCTTGCTCTCCCCATGTGTAGTTAAGAACCGCGCGAGCGCTGACGTCTTCGCTGACGCGGATATCGACACCGGCTTCGACTCCACGGATTGAAGACTCGGCGGCATTGACGCTTTGTACGACGTCTCGCCCTTCGGGCGTGACATCGCCTGTCCCGACGGAAGTGATTCGATCGTCATACCGCAATGTGTAAACCATGAAGTCGAACTTCACGCGATCCGAGCGGTAACGTGCTCCGACGTCGAGCTGGGTGATCTGCTCCGAATCAAGCATCGTATTCGGAATGTTGAAACGATTGCCGGGACGATTCCCCAGGGTACCGAGGTCGAACACATTGGGTGCGCGAAAACCGAAGCCAAGGTTGGCGACCAATTGCCATCGCGCGCCCGCGTCGAAAATCCACCCGACATCCCCACTCACGTCAGTGCTGTCGATATCCGCCGCGCTGGACAGCGCCGTCGCCGGCAGGCTGACATCGTCATTGCTGACACGAAGCCCGGCACTGAGGTTATGCCTGCCGCTGACCTGGTGCTGAATATTTCCGTAGATTGCCGCCTGCCTGACTTTCGAGCCGTCGGGAAACCTCGATTGCACCTGCTGCTGCGCGCCACTGAGCAGATCCAACTCGGTCCGGTTACTGCTGACCCGGTCATGATAATACTCGACACCAACAATCCAGGACCCGACGTCGGTCGTTCTGGCGCCGCTGACCGTCAGGCCATAGAGATCACTGCGATTGGACTCGCGCTGTTGTTCGCTTGCTTCGAAATCACGCGTGACCCGGTCGTCGTCAACGCGCTGCCAGGCGACATCGGTACTCCAATCCAGTCCCGCCAGCCCGTCTGACCAGGCGTACTTTCCATGCAAAAAGATTCGACGGTTCGGTGCGAACAGGAATTCGGACGAGGACGGCTCTGTCTGACCGAAACCGGGCACAAGCTCGTCGACGCGCGGGGTCTCCGGCTGTTCAAGATACTGGGCATCGAAAAGCCAGGAACGATCTTCCGCAGGCGTTGCCGACAGAAGTAAACGCGCCGCCTTCGAATCGTAGGCACTGGGACCGATACGCTCACCGCTGCCGGTGCGGCGGTTGCCGGTTTTGAAATACTCAGCGCTGAACGACGATGCAAACGTCCGGTTACCAACGTCAACCGTAGCTCGGACAGTCTTTCCCAATTCAGCCGTGTCGAATGAGGCGAACGCCTCTCCTCGCACCTTGGTGTCGTTTGAGTCGAATCCCGGAACTCGCGTCACCAATTGCACGACACCGCCTACTGCATCATTGCCATACAGGGAAGTGGGCGTGCCACGCAGTACTTCCACGCGCTCGACCGCGGAAACCGGGACCAAAGAAAAATACTGTGTCGGCGCGCTTCGGAATATCGCGTTGTTCAGGCGCATGCCGTCGACAAGGTGCAGTATGGAAGAGCCCTTGAGGCCACGAATGATCGCTGCGCCCTGACCAGGCGTTGTCTGTTGCAGAAATACGCCGACATTGGACGCCAGCGCATCGGTGATCAATTTATTCGACTGTATTTGCTCGCGGCCAAGCAACGTCAGGCCCGATGAAACCTCCTCGCTGCTGATAACGCGACGCGTCGCTGTTACGAGTACCTCTTCAATCTCACTATCATCGGCCGCAGTGATGAGCGGGGCGACCGTGATCGCCAGTAGCAGAAGGAGTCTGGACATGCGCGAGAGGGTACCGCATATACAGCAACACAGAAATGCAAAAAGGGGGCACCTTTTGAAGGCGCCCCCTGCTCTCCGTGCAAACCCTGCTGTTTAGCCGCGATTTTTGAGTGCGTCACGGATGTCAGTCAGCAGTTGCACCTCTTCCGAGGGCTTCGCTGGCTCAGCGGGCTTTTCCTCCTCCTTTTTCTTCATCTTGTTCATGCCGCGAATGACCATGAAAATGGCAAATGCGACTATCAGAAAGTCGAGAACCGTATTCAGGAACGTGCCGTAGTTGATCGTCGGTGCACCCGCTTCTTTGGCAAGAGCGAGCGTCTCGTATGTCGTATCGCTCAGGTTAATAAACAGTTGGCTGAAATCGACATTGCCCATCAACAAACCGATTGGCGGCATTATGACGTCGGCCACGAAAGAGCTGATGATCTTTCCAAACGCGCCGCCGATGATGATACCGACCGCCATATCGACGACGTTGCCGCGCATCGCAAAAGTCTTGAATTCGTCAAGCATAATATTTCCCCTGCACTCGTGACGCATTGCGTCTCAGTTATTGTCAGTGCGGGATGGTATTAGCAATTCGCGGCGAGTCGATATTTTGCAACAATTGTTGACATTTGTTATCGCGTTAATGAGTGAGTCGCTTTATTTCAATAAGCAATTCCTGCATCGCGGCCGGCTTTCTGAACACGTGTGTGAAAACAGCTTTTTGTTCGCCGGACAATTTCGAAGCGGTAAGCGCAACAATCGGTCGCGAATAACCCTGGTCTCGCAATGTTTTCGCAGCGACCACGCCGCCAACACCAGGCACATTGCAGTCCATGAGCACCAGGTCCGGATCGTATTTCAGCGTTTTGCTTATCGCCTCTGAACTATCGGAACTGGTTATCAACCCGTACCCGGATCGATGCAGGTAGTGCTCGACCAGTGCGATCATGTCCTCGTCATCGTCACAAACGAGAATGCTAAGCGGCTTCGTGGCTATCGTTTCGTCGCCCGGTGTCGGCAAAATTGGCCGCTTTGCGGACGGGCTATCTGCGCTGGCCATGATCGGTAAATGCACACTTACCGTGCAGCCTTCACCAGGCCTCGAGTCCAGAGACACTTCGCCGCCCATGAGCTCGACCAGCCTGAGCGTTATCGTCAGGCCCAGCCCTGCGCCCGTTCCACCTCGGCTGCTGCCACGCTCAAACGCCTGAAAAACCCGTTCCTGATCTTCGATAGTAATACCGGGTCCGGTGTCGCTGACAGTTATCACGAGCCTGCCGTCATTGTATGTGGTGGTTAGCTTTACGCCGCCCTCGACCGTAAATTTCACGGCATTGCCGAGCAAATTAATCAGGATCTGTCGCAACCGAACCTCATCTGCACGCACGAGATTCGGCAAATCGGGATCAACGAAGGTTGCAAACGACAGCCCTTTTTCCGCAGCCATCGGCGCCATCATCGCCGCCATATCGTTCAGGAGATTTACGATATCGAAGTCCTGCTCCAGCAACTCCACCTGACCTGCGTCGAGACTGGCATCGTCCAGCACCGCTTCGACGAGGGACGTCAGGTGGCGTGCCGATCGGGAGATCGTTTCGATGCTCTTTTGCACATCGTTACTGCTCGTTCCCTCTTCCCCCGCAAGGTCTGCATAGTTGATGATAGACGCGAGCGGCGTACGAAACTCATGCGACATCATCGCGATGAAGCGACTCTTGTTTGCGCTGATACGCTCAGCCTCGCGGCGATGATGGTCGAGCTCTGACCTGGTCTCTACCAACTCACCAATAAGGTCCCGCTGACGGCCAATTAGCTTGTTCTGGCGCGTGTGCATCAGCCGCAATTCATTCATCGATTGTTGCTTTGATTGTATCGAGCCGTGCTCGTAGCGCGCATCGAGTAACACGACGTAGCACAGGCCTTCGTGGGGAAATACGTGTGTATTCACGACGGCGCGACCTGGCATCTCAATAAATCCCAGCTCTTGTGCCGCCGTGATTGTAAGCCCGACAAGAAACGGCACCGGCTCCCGCATGTCCATATCAACTTCTATTTCTGCCAGACCGCACCAGCTGCCATCACCCCAGCTTTCAATGAGGCGATAATTTTCGTCGACCAAGAAACAGAACGGTCGCGCCTGTGACAGGAATTGTCCTTGCAGGTAACTGACAACGTGGGCAGGCAGCTCCACTACGCGCCTTGCATATCGTTGTCTATAATGAGCTCCGCGAGGCGGGTGATCGCGTCCTCGACATCATCTCCAGTCTTTGCGCTGGTCAGGTAGACATTCCTATAGGCCCTGGTAATCGCATCGAGGTACTCGTCGCTGACGCTCCAGTCATGTGAAAGGTCTCGCTTGTTGACCAGCAGTACGAAGGGTGTCTGACCGTACTGTCCCGTAATCTGGCTGTGAAGATGTTCGATCGCAGCCAGGGTCGACGGCCGCGTACCGTCTGCAACGTATATATAGCCACTCGCACCACGAAGATAAGCGAATTCCGTGTGGCCGAATTCGTCTGAGCCCGCAACGTCCCAGATCACGAGTTTGTGGGACACGCCTAGCGCCGGAAAATCGATTTCCTTGGTATCGATCTTTACGCCAACAGTGCTCAGGTACTTTTCGGAGAACTGATTCGTTACGAAGCGCTCGACAACGCTTGTTTTCCCGACGGCGAAGTCGCCGACGACACAAACTTTGCTTGTCACCTGGGTCATGGCTGCTCTGGCAACGACTGTAGTTGCAGCTCAACCTGCACGTAGCGTTGGCTAATGTCCTCCCGCGGTTGGTCGTTCCCGGACAGTTTCACCGGTTGACTGATGACAAGTGCGTCAACGCCGGCTGTCCTGAGAATATCAGCGGCCACCACCGCCCGTCGATCCGCGAGTGCGGCGTTGAGCACAGCATCTCCTGATGAGTCGGTCGACGCGTTGACAGTCACTGACATCGAGTAACCGAACGTTACCGCCTCTTCCTGCAGTGCGCTTAGTTCAACGCCGTAATTAGTCAACTCGTCATCGTTACCTTCGACAAAATCAACACCACGGCGAAAATAGAATTTTCTTTGATTCGATGCCGTCGATTGGTCTGCGAACCGTTGTCTGTCGCTGGCAGTAAGGCCACTGGTATCCAGCGTCTCAATTCCCGCCAGGTTCCTGAATTCAGATCGTAACCTTTGCTGCCACGCCCAGGGAGCATCCCCCGTTGCAACAAGGTTCGTACCTGAGACATCAAAACGCGTCGACTCCGACTGGCCGAACATCTGCGCTGCGCGAGCCGCCAGCATTTCAGGCTGCAATGACTGAAATGGCTGCATGGTTACGTCTATTCGTTCTGCCGGGATATCAACGCCTTTGGCCACCTCAATGACGTCGGTCGCCAGTGGGTCTTTGAGCCCGCGCACCTCGAATGCATTGCCGTCTCGACTAATATCCGTCACATAGATTCCAGGCGTTGCGGCCAGCGCCGTATCGAGGTCTTCAAGTTGCTGCGAATACGTCCAGTTGCGCACGCCAAGAAATGCCAGGCCCAGCGCAAGCACCAGCAACAAAACGATTATGGGAAGCGGCAGACTCTTGCTGGTCTTGTCACTCTCCTCACGTGCCTCGAACCGAAGGCAGCGTTCCAGCTCGACGTCGACCTCCGGAACCGAGGAAGTGTCTCCCTTGTACTCCCGAATCGCGTCACCATAGCGAAAATGGATACGCTCGAGGATCGCACTGAGATCGGCTCGCAGGCTTTTCGGCGGGACACCACGAATGACACAGACGAGCAAGGCATGGGGTCCGTGCACGGCCCACAGCGTGAAATCGCCCATATCGGCCGATTCGAGTCGTCCGGTGCGATCCGGTGAAAACGATTCCTTGACGAAGTCCTGAATGGCCGTAAACATCGCTGACACGGCGTCGCTGTCCTTGATTTTTGACGCCTCGTGATGAACATGGCCGACCAACAGGCCATTTTCCCGGCTGATCAGGTACGCCTGCTCGACGCGATAGCGCATCGTCTTCTGCAGCACGTACTCGCCGAATGGGACACCTGCGCGGGTTGCCTGCCAACGCCATCGCAGGCCCTTCGGGCTAACACTGTGTTCGACCGCTTCGTTGATTTGCTGCGTGAACGTGCGCAGCGCATGCATAATCGACTTGCGGATCGCCGGGCCCATGACCGGGTATAACGCATCGCCGTAGGTCTGCGGGTCATCTCGAAATGCGCGCTGCAAACACTCGCCAACCGGTTGCGTCAACGACTCAACGAGTTCGGCATCTTTCTGGTGACTCTGATGAATCGCCTCAGGAAGAATATCGGCGACATCTACGGTGCGCACCTCGCGGCGCTCCACGCGTTCGGCGATCGTGTCCAATGCCTGTTTCTCGGCGCCGAACAGTAGCTCCTTTAGCTGATCGAGATCGTTCATCAGGACCTTGCCCCAGACACCAACTCAGGCGTCAGGCAACTTGAAATCCTTTTTTAATCGCAGCGCAACCTCGGTCAGCAACGCAGCCATGTCCTCCCTGGCGAGTTTGCCGTCGGCCAGACTGCGGGTTTCATCGGCCAGGCTCTTGCTGAGTTGTTCATGAGTGTCATGAATCATGCCCGACAGCTCCTCGCTCTGCTCTTGCAAAATACCACGCAGATCCTTCGCCTCACTGCCGATTTGCTCTTCAAGCTCCACGCACCACGACTCGACCTGCTGGCCCAGCTCCTTGAGTTCTTTCGTGCCCTTCCTGCCATCATCTCTTCGTGCTTTGCGTTCTTCCTTGACCTGTTCGGCGAGTTTTTCGACCTCTCGCTTCGCGAAATTATTCAATCGATCCATTCGCTTTTCAAAGTTACTGGAGAGTACCTCGATATTTTTCGTTAGCCGACGCTCAAGATCCACGAAGCGCCGCTCGTAATCGCGCATCTGTCCACCAAACAGAATGTCACGAATTTTATCGACATTGGCGTCTTCGTTATCTGACGACAACTCGGATCGACTTCGATCTTGTTTTTTTGCCATGACTTGTTTCCCTTGAACCAGTATCTACCTGCCAAATCGTTTCTAAGCATCCGTCCTTTCAATGCGATAGCCGTGTTGATAAATCGCCGACAACTTCCAACCATTCTCCTCGCCCAACATGAGCTTCTTGCGCAAACGGCTTACGTGCGTATCGACCGTCCGTGTAGACACGGACTTGTTCTCGATTCCCCAGATCGACTCGAGCAGATGATTGCGAGAGATCATTTTCCCGGCATTGCGAAAAAAGAAAAGCGCCAATTCGAATTCCCTGTTGGTCAAACTAACCTGCTCACCGTTCAGGCTCAGGGTCTTATTCGCGAGATTCAAATCGTATGGCGACATATCCAGGCGCTCCTGATCTGGCTTGCCACCTGCCGCGCGCCGCAGTATCGCCGAAACCCTTGCCACCAGTTCCGCTCGCCGGATGGGTTTCACGAGGTAGTCGTCGGCACCTGCATCGAGGCCACGAACAATACTCTGTTCTTCATCTTTTGCCGTCACGATCAGAGTAGGTGTGTAATCACTCATCTCTCTGCGCAACTTCTTCAGCACCTCAATTCCACTCAAGTCGGGCAACACCCAATCGAGCAAATACATATCGAAACTGTCGTGCCTGACCGCTCGCATAAAGCTCGCTGCGTCAGCATGGCAATCAACCGTATGTTCCGCTTGCATCAGCCAGAGTTTTGTCAACTCGGCCTGATCCGGATCGTCCTCGAGAATCGCGACTCGCAATGTTGCTCCAATCCACTGGCAAACTCTGCGCCGCATTTACTGCAAAGCGCCGACCGTTTTCTTTTTTAACTACTCGTGCCGGCTTGATCCCCAATCGTAGCGACAAACTGGTCAAGCACCGGTTTTTGAGGGAAATTATAACAGATTGACTCCCGTTCACGCCGCGCTAGTAAACATGCAGCGCGCGCAGAAAATTCGTCAGCTCGTCGATCAGGCGCTCGATTTGCGGAGCGTCCTTTTCGTCGGCTGCTTTTTCGATGCCTGCACCTATATAAGATATGTCGTCAAGGCCGTACGCTGAACCCGAACCGTACAGGTTGTGCCCGGTCAACCGAATCGTTTCGAAATCCGATTCGGCAAGTGCGCTTTGCAGTTTGTCGATGTCTTCCTTGCGGTGACTGAGGTACTTTCCCACGAGCCTGCGTGCAAATGGGTCGGCAATTTCCATCGGTTTTCCTTCTTTTTCAGTCACATTCGCATCCAGGCGGTCGACCAGGTGCATTGGTTTACCGGGTCGCTGTCGCTACGGTGGCAATGGCGCTGTCCGACCCGCGACAGCGCGTTCGTTACCTCACAATACTACTCATCGCTGCTCCGCAGGCGCGCCAGCCAGTGTTCCATTTGCTTACCGGCCGCCTCGCGGCCACCGAGCCCAAAGGACAGGGCGAATGCCACGGCGATCGCACCGAGTACCAGCCCAAACGCCAGATTGACAATATCATCGGCAATGCCCATTGCGCGCAAGCCCATGGCGAGTACAAGACCGAGAATCGCAGCTCGCAGAATTCCCGCGAGCGCCGCCGCCGACTCGCCACTGACTTTTATTACAGCTGCGTGCGCCATCCCGGCTACCCAGAAGCCTGCTGACAATATCACTCCGCCCAGAAGAACCTGGCCTGCGAATTCAATCAGCGTAGCGACGATCTGCGACACCTGGGCAAACCCGAGTTGGTTGGCGGCCTCGACGCTTGCGAACAAGATGATAAAAAAACTCACGACCTTACCGACGAAACTCGACAGGTAAAAACCGTCTCTGGCCGCCGCGATTCCGAGCTTCTCCGGAAGGGCGTTCGCGCCGAGGCCATCCAGCATCTGGGAGACCAGTCCCGATACGAATCGCGCGAGTACGAAAGCAATCGTCAGGATAATGACCGCGGCAAAGATATCCGGAATCGCAGCCATGAATGCGCCCAGCATTTCCGTCGCCGGGGCAGAGATCGCCTCGATCTGCAATGTATTCAGCGCTGCGACAAGCGCGGGAACGAATACGAAAATGAAGACCAGCAGGCCACTCAATTGTGACAGGCTTACGTTACCCGACAGACCCGCTTTTTCTCCAAGCTTGTCGAATCCGACCACCTGCAGGATATTCTGGACGAGGTCTCTCAGTATTCGTGCGACGAAC
>Ga0265303_10000749_pt1 | contig 19026 bp, 17 predicted proteins | sample Helome_2_FD_192494 | JGI IMG/M metagenome (GOLD analysis project Ga0265303, IMG submission 192494) | Marine sediment microbial communities from subtidal zone of North Sea - Hel_20160317 (Illumina Assembly) | ecosystem: Environmental > Aquatic > Marine > Subtidal zone > Sediment ... | reverse complement strand
GTTCGGACAGGATAACCGCTGAAAGCATCTAAGCGGGAAGCCCCTCCCAAGATAAATTCTCACTAGACTCTTGAAGTCTCTGAAGGGCCGTTGAAGACTACAACGTTGATAGGCTGGGTGTGGAAGTACAGTAATGTATGAAGCTAACCAGTACTAATTGCCCGTGCGGCTTGACCATATAACACCCAAAATCTTTGGGCAAAGTGAAACTGACACCCAAGCGCCTGATCGATCAAACCGAACCCGAAAAAAGGGGTCGGAGTCAAGTTTCCTCATGGATTGCTTGGCCATACGACTAAACTGGAGGGAAATTGACTCCGACCCCTTTTTTCAAACAGTTTGCCTGGCGGCATTAGAGCATTGGAACCACCTGATCCCATCCCGAACTCAGAAGTGAAACGGTGCATCGCCGATGGTAGTGTGGGGTCTCCCCATGCGAGAGTAGGTCACTGCCAGGCTTTAATTGCAGCCCCAGTCGCGAGAGCGGCTGGGGTTTTCCTTTACCCGGCACGAACGGGCCGAGCTCTGAGAGGCCCTGGTTGCCAGGCTTTAATTGCAGCCCCAGTCGCGAGAGCGGCTGGGGTTTTTCCTTTTGGTTCCCCGCAAAGACGTTTTTGATTTCTCGATCGTTTTTCCGGATCTTCGCTTTTCATTCACAGTCCCACACTGGAGCGGGCGCTTGTGGTTGAATAACGCATGATTTGCGTCCCTGCTTCATGAGTGAAGTCTGTCTTGAATCGTCTACTCAAGTATTCTTTTGGTTCTGTGTTATTCGGTGCCGCTGCTGTGGGTGGTCTGGGTTGGCTGAATCTATACACTTACCACCGGTTTACCGAAGAGAGCCCGGTGGCGACCCTGGCATTCGAGTACCTGGACGAGCTTTCATACCGTGTGACGATTTCCCCTGTCGGCCAGCCTGAGGTTGAACTTAAACTCGACGGCGATGAGTGGCAGTTGGATGCGCGCATGATCAAGTGGACAGACTGGCTGACGTTCCTTGGCGAGTCACCACTTTATCGGCTCGATCGTTTGTCGGGGCGATATATCTCGATTGAGGATGCGCGCAGCAAAGGTCAGACGATGCATGCGCTGAGCAAAACACCGGGCATCGATGTCTGGGCCTTTGCCCGCCGGGCCGGTGACTGGTTGCCTGGTGTCGATGCCGCGTACGGCTCCAGTGTTTACCTACCAATGGCCGATGGCCTGTCATATGTGGTATCCATCTCGCGCACCGGATTGCTGGCCCGAAAGCTGGAACAAGGGGGTGATCAATGAGTGCAGCAATAAGATATGAACTTGTTTCGATGGACGTGCGTTCTCACGAATTCGTCCTGCGCATGCGGGTGGCCGAGCCGGCCACTGAGGGACAGCGTCTGCAGCTTCCGGCCTGGATTCCCGGTAGCTACATGATCCGTGATTTCGCGCGTAGCATTACCGAGATCGGCGCTCGTGACGAGCGTGGTCCAGTGTCGATGCACAAGCTGGACAAGCAGACCTGGGAACTCGGGCGCTGCGAGGGTGAGTTGGTCGTCTACTATCGAGTCTATGCTTTCGATCTCTCTGTGCGAAGCGCTTACCTGGATCACACACGCGCTTATTTCAATGGAACCAGCGTGTTTCTGTATCTTCCCGAGAGGCAGGATGCAACATGGGAGTTTCTGTTGGCGGCCCCACGGGAGGGGGGCGGTCAGGACTGGGCCGTGGCCACCAGTCTGCAGGCCACCGATGTCGATGAACGCGGTTTCGGTCTGTATGCCGGGGAGGGTTATGATCGCCTGACCGACTGCCCGGTCGAAATCGGGCGCTTTGAGCGCGCTGAATTTCAGGTTTCCAATCTATCTCACGAGTTCGTGATCAGTGATGGCGGGCGCTTTGATATGCGGCGCGTGTGTACTGATGTTGCTGAAATCTGTCGTGAACATGTAGGCATGTTCGGGGAATTGCCGGCCTCCCGGTATGTTTTCCTGACCCTTGCCACGGCTGATGGTTATGGCGGTCTGGAACATGCGGACAGTACCAGTCTGATGTGCAAACGATCGGATCTGCCGGCGCATGGGCTGGGCAAGGCGGACAAGGGGTATCGGCAGTATCTGGGTCTGTGCAGCCATGAATATTTCCATCTGTGGAATGTGAAACGTATCCGTCCCGCACGGTTGGCCGAGGCCGATCTCGGTCGTGAGGCGTATACGGAACTGCTTTGGGCATTCGAGGGGATCACCTCATATTACGATGAACTGGCGCTTGTCCGCAGCGGCGTGCTGTCGGCTGAAGACTATCTCGACCTGGTTGCCGCCACGGTCACACGTGTTCTGCGCACGCCCGGCAGGGCGCGGCAATCGATCGCTGAATCGAGCTTCGATGCCTGGACCAAGTTCTACAAGCAGGATGAAAACGCACCCAATGCGATTGTCAGCTATTACACCAAAGGGGCACTGGTCGCATTCGGTCTCGATGTGGAGATTCGCGTGCAGAGCGGGGATACCTTATCCCTGGACGACCTGATGCGGCGACTCTGGTCGCGCTACGGCAAGAAGGGCGAAGGCATACCTGAACGTGCGATCGAGCTGGAGCTTGCCGAACTGTTGGGCGTGACGTTGGAACCGTTCTTTTGCGACTACGTCTACGGGACCGAGGATCTGCCGCTGGAGACATGGTTTGACCGGTTGGGTATCGGCTTTCGCGCGCGTGCGGCTGAAAACAACGAAGATACGGGGGGGTATCGGGCAGACCCGCCGGCAGAGGAATCCGGGCCGGGTCTGGGAGCCCGTTTTGAACAGCAGCCGGCCGGGCTGCGCCTGACCCATGTCATCGCGGGCACTGCGGCACAGGAGGCGGGTTTGGCTCCGGGTGATCTTCTGGCGGCTATTGACGGCGAGCGCGCCACGGCTTCCAACATTGGCGAGTTGCTCAGGCGGATGCACGGCGACGAAGCCGAGGTGCACTTTTTTCGACGCGACCGGTTGATGTCAGTGATGCTGCCGAATCGTCCTGCGGCCGCCGACACCAGCGATCTCTGGTTGCGTCCGGAGGATGCCCTGGCCCCTGGGGTGCTGGCGCGCCGCGTGGCCTGGCTGCAGTCGAATCGCACCCGTGTCGGATGAGTGGTTGTGACACGGGTACGTGATCACCTGCTGCAGCAACTGGCGGACGGCCGCTTTCATTCCGGCGAACAGTTGGCACATGCACTGGGCGTGAGTCGCAGTGCGGTGTGGAAACAGATTCAAAGGCTGGAAGCCGATCTCGGGCTTGCCATCAGTGCCGTTCGTGGGCGCGGTTATCGGCTCCCGGCGCCGCTCGAGCTACTGGATTCAGATCGGATTCGTGCCGAGCTGAGTGATACGGCAAAAGATGCTCTTGGGGCGATGTCTGTGCTCTCTCTGACCGCTTCGACCAACGGTTGCGCATCGGCGGATCTGCCACTGGAAAGCGGCTGCGCGCGGGTCTGGCTGGCGGAACACCAGACCGAAGGACGCGGCAGGCGCGGGCGCCGATGGGTCTCTGCTTTCGGTGAGAATCTGTATATTTCCATGGCCTGGCGTTTCGACATGCCAATGACCCAGCTGGGCGGTCTCAGCCTGGTGGCCGGGGTGGTGGTTGCCGAAGTGCTCGGGCATCTGGGGCTCGAGGGACATGCGCTGAAATGGCCAAATGATGTGCTGGTGGGCAGGCACAAACTCTCCGGAATCCTGGTTGAGGTCTCCGGTGAGGCAGACGGGCCTGCGACTGCAGTGATCGGCGTCGGTGTGAACTTTCGTGTCCCCGAGGCGCAGGGAGCGCAGATCGATCAGCCCTGGACCGATCTGTCGCGGGCAAGCCCGGTGGTGATGTCGCGTAACCGGATGGCCGGGATTCTGATCGATCGACTCATCCATGCCTGCGGGCTTTTCTCCACCGAACGCCTGAGTCCTTTTCTCGAGCGCTGGGAACGGTTTGACGGCCTGATCGGGCAGCCGGTGCGTATCATGCTCGGCAAGCGATCAATCGACGGTATTTATCGTGGCATTACACCCTCCGGGGGCATGGTCCTGGAAGAAGCCTCGGGTCGTAACGAGTACCATGCTGGCGAGGTGAGTCTGCGCAAGGACGGTGAACGATGACCGCACTGCTGATGGACCTTGGAAACACGCGCTGGAAGATGGCGCATGCCGAGGGTGCTGAGATAGCTCAGTTGGTGAACGGGGCATACGATGATCAAGCGGGCCTGCGTGCAGCCGCCATGCGTGCAGCAAATGGTGAGGTCGACGGCGTCTGGATCGCCAGCGTCGTCGATTCGGACACGACGCGTATTGTGATATCGACCCTGCAGGAATGCCTCGGTGTTGCGTCCCGACAGGTGCGGACTACCGACCCAATGCCTGATCTCGTGTCCGGATATCGCAAGCCCGAACAGCTCGGAATCGATCGGGTGCTGGCAATGGTTGCAGCGCGAGCGCAGTCGGCACAGCCGCTATGCGTGATTGATGCGGGTACCGCCGTAACGATCGACTTTGTCGATCCGGGCGGCCAGCACCGGGGCGGTTTTATCCTACCCGGCAGGCGCATGTTCAGGGAATGCTTGCTGGCGAATACTTCGATTCCACGCGATCAGGAAGTGGATGAAAAGGCTGTCCTTGGGCGCGATACGGCCACCGCTGTCGCACTTGCAGCCCGCTATGCAGTCATCGGAATCGTCGAACGCTTCGTCGCGGGGCCGCATGCCCTTTTTCCGGGGCTTGAGGTGCGCAGCTTTGTCGGAGGCGGCGATGCCGATCGCTTAATGGACCTGCTGCCCCGGCCATGCACTAAACTAGACGACCTGGTTCTGCGAGGGCTTGCCGTGATAGCGGCGGGCGGAGAGTCTTAGTGCGCTGGTTCATTGTTTTTCTGATCGTCGCCAACGTTATTCTTTTCTTCTGGGTTCAGCAGCAGTCCAGACCTCTGCCGGGGGCGGCCTCGCTCCCGCCGCCGGATGTCGGCCGACTGCGTCTGCTGAGTGAGTTGGAAAAAGAACCGGCCAGTGTCGATGTCGATGAACCTGAACCGGCTCGTGTCGAAGAAATGGCAGTGGAACCACCCCTTGCTGCTGTGCCCGAAGATCAGTCAAAACCGGTCGATGTCGAGGAGGCGCTGCAGTCGTCTTCGGATGTCGGCGGCTATCAGGCGCCCAGCGAAATATCGTTGCCGGAGAGCGAACCGACAACCGATGTTCAGCCGGTTGATGTCCTTTCGTTTATCACCGAAGTGAATCAACCGCTTGGCGCAGAATCTGAAGAAATGGTCCTTGAGACCCCGACCGGGATTGATGAGCCGGTTGAGCAGGCCTTGAAGAAATCGGTCGAGACGCCGGTGCAGGAGCCCGAATTGTCGGTACCTGAACTGGCGGTGGAGGCTGCAGTCGTCGAACCGGCCGCGGTCGATTCGGTACAGACAGTCTGTGCCAGGGTCGGGCCTTTCGAAGCGGCCGATGCAGACAAGCTGACCTCCGGGCTACCGGCAACTGTGACGCTGCTGTCAGACGTTACCGAACAGTATGCCAGCGTAGACAGGTACTATGTCCTTATCCCGCAGCTGCCATCGCGTGCCGCGGGTTATCAGAAACTGAAAGAGCTGGCGGACGCCGGGATAACCGATACCTGGCTGTTCCCTTCCGGCGAATACCGCAATGCGATTTCGCTCGGGTTTTTCAGCCGGGAGGCGGGTGCGAAACGCCATGCTGCCAATGTGGCTGGAAAGGGTTTCAACACCGAAGTGAAAGAGAAGACCTCGGTACGGGAACGTCGCTGGCTTTTGCTGATGAGCAATGACGGGCGTGATCTCGGTCCAAGTCTGTCGCTTCCCGCCGGGGTTGCCGCCGAGCAGCAGGCGTGCCCCTGAGCCGGCGGTTCGTGACGTGCTATGTGCGGTGCCGGTCGTTTTTGCTAGAATCAGCGCCCCACCGCATCTGCGGTCAGTTTTCAGGCTGGCGTAGCTCAGCAGGTAGAGCAGCTGATTTGTAATCAGCCGGTCGGGGGTTCGATTCCTCTCGCCAGCTCCATTTTCTTCCCGGATCACGGGATCATCGGCCTAACCCTGCTTTTTTCGTGGGGTTGAGTGCTTGCCGGTCCTTATCATTCGCGGATAGCAGCATGCCTGCAGCCTATTTGAATTAGTCAGGAGTAGTGAGATGAGTGTCGAGATTCCAGAGCGCGACGGTGACGGTTATCTGTTGAGCATGTCCGACTGGACCCCGGAGATCGGGCGGGCCATGGCCGAGGCCGACGAAGTCGAGCTGGACGACGTCAAGTGGGAACAGATAATGAAGGCGCGCGAATACTACGAAGACGAGAACGTCGTTCCGCCGATTCGCAAATTCGCCAAGTACATCGGCCAGGACCAGAAGGTCATATTCAAGATGTGGAAGACCGGTCCTATGAAGCCGATTACCAAATACGGTGGTCTGCCGAAGCCGACCGGCTGCGTCTGACCTGTTCCACCTGAAATTATCCTTGCTACTCAAGCGGTGGCGGGGACAGAAAAGCCGCGATTCCCAGAGGGTTCGCGGCTTTTTTGCGCCTTGATGTCCAGCCGATCCAAGGTTCAAGAATCGTTCCTTTCCTGCCGATAGCTCTTTCACCTTGGGTAAGCTAAACGCGGTCGGCGCGTGCATGAAGGATTCGTCTTTAAATGGGGCTTGATAAGAAGTACTGGATTTCCGGCATATTGGGCAGCTTGATCGTCGCCGCTATGGCTGCATCCACCGGAGAGTCCATTCCAGCCTGGATCTGGCCCTTGCTGGAAGCAGGGGTCTGGTTGCTGGTCATCAGGCTCTCGGTCGGAAGCGTGCCTTGCGCGAGAGATCCCGGTGAAAAAGTAGTCACTGACCCTGAAGTTGAGCAAGCCGTCACAGGGTTGATGGCCTGTGTAGAGATGCAGCTCTCCGCAAGGGTGGATCTGATGAACGCCGAACTTACATCTATCCAGCGGCTTGTCAGCGATGCCGCTGCCAGCCTGCGGGATGCGTTCGACGGGATTGGTGGTCGTTCTGCACAACAGGGTCAGCTGGTCGCGGAATTGACGTCGAAGTTGCGGGAACCCCCAGCCGGTGAACCCGGCTTGGCGCGGGTTGCCGAAAAGACAGATGAGGTACTGGGTCGTTTCGTCGACTATGTCGTGGATACGAGTTCCAACAGTGTGGCGATCGTCGAACGTATCGACGAAATGGTCAACCATATGAACCATGCCGACGAGCTTCTGGGCGACGTCAAAGTCATCGCTGATCAGACGAATCTGCTGGCATTGAATGCCGCGATCGAGGCGGCCCGTGCCGGTGATGCGGGACGTGGGTTTGCGGTTGTCGCGGATGAGGTCAGAAAGCTCTCGAAACGCTCGGATCGTTTCAACGATGAAATCCGCCTGGTCATCAGCGAGTCGATCAAGGCTATCCACAGCGCCCGCCAGGCGATGGCCAGGCTGGCATCCCAGGACGTGACTGCGGCGATGCAGGCCAAGGCCCGAGTGAGTTCCGTGCTGGCGAAGCTGACGGCGGCAAATCTGTCCTTGGGAGACCAGCTCGAGTCGGTGTCTGTCTTCAATGGTGAAATTATCGGCTTGGCGGGAGAGGGCGCGGATGCCTTGCCGTTCGAAGACATCGATTACCAGCTGGCTACCTGCGCAGAGCGCCACATCAACCCCATCCACGCGCTGGTCAAGAGTCTGCGCAATGGAGTGACGGAACTGAGCCTCGCTGAACAGATCGCCCCACATGAGTTTGTCCGCGCATTGAACCATCTGCAGTCAGAGCTCAATCGCCTGCCCGCCCCGGGGGCGGCCGTTGGGTCGAAAAGTGATTATTCGGAAAAGGAACGCCGAAAGCGGAAATAGAACAGGATCATTGCGAAAGGGTGCAGAGGCCACGCCTGCAAGCGGGAGCAGGGTGCCGACGGCCAAGGTTACAGGTGAGACATGTCGATAACGAGTTCAGAATCCAGTGACGGCAAGGTCGTGACCATCAGCGTCGATGGTCGTTTCGATTTCGCCGTGCATCAGCAGTTCATGCTGGCCTTTAAGGACCATCCCCGTGGCGAGAAGGAATTCGTGGTGGACCTCGAGAATGCGGAGTATATGGACAGTTCCGCATTAGGCATGCTGCTGCAGTTGCGTGACCATGGCGCGCAGTCGGGCGAGGTTAAACTGGTCAACGGCGGTAAGGTAATACGTGAGATATTGCACATCGCCAATTTCGACAAGCTGTTCCAGGTTGCATGAGCGCGGCTGTTGCTATGCCCAGGCATGTTCCGCCTACCGCCTCTCAGCGGAGATCGGGACATTTGACCCCCTGGATGCGCGGCTGCTGTAATCTGCCGCTCGACCACCAGACCAACGAGTAAGCGCGTGACCAAACTGCAACCCGTCATCCTCTCCGGTGGTTCCGGTACCCGATTGTGGCCACTTTCGCGTCGCGCCTTTCCGAAGCAGTTCCTCGCACTGGTGGACGAAGACTCGCTGCTGCAGTCGACCGCGGCGCGTATGGACGGTCTTGGCCATGCGGCAGATCTGCTTTCACCACTGATCGTCTGCAACGAGGCACACCGTTTTCTGGTCGCCGAGCAGCTGCGCGCGAGCGGCCACGCTGCAGGGAACATCATTCTTGAGCCGGTGGGTCGCAACACGGCGCCCGCATTGACCCTGGCGGCACTGGATGCCGAAGAAGAAGATCCCGTTTTGATCGTCATGCCGGCGGACCACGTGGTGAAAGACGCTGAGGCCTTTGCGCGCGCGGTGTCCGCCGGCCTGGTGCACGCGAGTGCCGGGAAAGTCGTCACCTTTGGCATCGTTCCCGATTCACCCCAGACTGGGTTTGGTTATATTCGTGCCGGTTCGGTCGTGGATGGTCAGTGCTACAAACTCGATGCCTTCGTCGAGAAACCGGACCGCGAGACGGCGGAGACCTATCTCGCGGGAGGCGATTATTTCTGGAACAGCGGAATGTTTCTCTTGCGCGCCCGGCGCTGGCTGGAACTGATTGAACGGTTTCGTCCCGATATTGCCAAGGCCGTGAGGCGCGCGCATGCCGGTGGGCATAGGGATCTGGATTTTTTCCGGGTGGATGAGAGTGCATTTGCCGCCTCGCCTGCAGATTCCATCGACTACTCCGTGATGGAACCTTTGTCGGAAGAGGGGGGTGAATGCCTGGTCGTACCATTGGATGCCGGTTGGTCGGATATTGGTGCCTGGGATGCGCTTTGGGCCGTATCGGAGCGGGACGAGTCCGGCAATGCCTGCCATGGTGACGTGATGGCCTTCGATGCACATAACAATATTCTGCATGCGCAGCACAGGATCCTGGCCGCTATCGGGGTTGATGATCTGGTGATGGTCGAGACCTCGGATGCCGTTCTGGTGGCGCACAAGGATCATGCGCAGGACGTCAAGCGGGTCACCGAGCATCTGGATGCGCAGGGTCGTGGCGAGAGCGAGTTTCATCGCTGCGTGCACCGGCCCTGGGGTACCTTCGAGGGTATGGATCAGGGTGACCGCTTTCAGGTCAAGCGCCTTAGCGTCAAACCCGGTGCCACCCTGTCCCTGCAGATGCACCATCATCGTGCAGAGCATTGGATCGTGGTTAGCGGCACGGCACGGGTCACTTGTGACGATAAAAAGTTTCTGCTGTCCGAGAACCAGTCAACCTATATCCCGATCGGCATGCGCCATCGCCTCGAAAACCCGGGCTCCATCCCGCTCGAGATTATCGAGGTGCAGTCTGGTTCTTATCTGGGTGAAGACGATATCGTGCGTTTCGACGACATCTATAACCGCGCGGGCAAGACCGACTGAGCGGCAACCCCTCTCACCGTCCCGGATGAGTCCCGGGCTGGTTCTCGCTGGCGCGGATTTCGGCTATCCTTGCCGGCCTTTTTCGATGGGTTCGCAAGCGGAGCAATGCCATGGGTTTCAAGTGCGGTATCGTGGGGTTGCCGAATGTGGGCAAATCCACCCTGTTCAATTCCCTGACCAAGGCCACCATTGCGGCCGAGAATTATCCTTTTTGCACCATCGATCCGAATGTCGGCGTCGTACCGCTGCCTGATAAGCGCCTGGAGATACTGGCGGACATCGTCAAGCCACAGAACGTGGTCCCCACGACCATGCAGTTTGTGGATATTGCGGGGCTGGTGGCGGGTGCCTCCAAGGGCGAGGGTCTGGGCAACAAGTTTCTCGCCAATATCCGCGAGACCGATGCAATTGCCCAGGTGGTGCGCTGTTTCGAGAACGATGACATCGTACATGTCGCGGGCAAGGTCGATCCGCTGTCCGATATCGAGGTCATCAATACCGAGCTTGCCCTGGCAGACCTGGAGTCGGTGGAAAAGGCCTTGCAGAAGGCTGAGAAACTGGTCAAGACCGGGGACAAAAAGGTGCTTGCCAGGCGGGATGTGCTCGAGCGGGTTCGCGATCAGCTCGACCAGGCTTTGCCTGTGCGTTCGATGACGCTCAGCGATGACGAGTTACTCGAACTGCATGATCTGCACCTGCTGACCATCAAGCGCACGCTTTACATCGCCAATGTCAACGACGACGGCTTCGAGAACAACCCCTACCTGGACGCGGTGCGCTCCCATGCAGAGTCGGAAGGGGCCGAGGTCGTGCCCGTGTGCGCGGCGATGGAGGCGGAGCTTGCCGAGCTCGACGACGAGGACAAGGCCGAATTCCTGGCCGAGATGGGACTGGAGGAGCCCGGGCTGGACCGGGTGGTGCGCGCCGGTTACCACCTGTTGCATCTGCAGACCTACTTCACCGCCGGGGTGAAAGAGGTTCGGGCCTGGACAGTGGCTGTCGGTGCGACCGCACCTCAGGCCGCCGCCGTTATCCATACCGATTTCGAGCGTGGTTTCATCCGTGCCGAGGTCATTGCCTATGATGAATTCGTTGCCTGCAAAGGCGAACACGGAGCCCGGGAAGCCGGCAAACTGCGGCTTGAGGGCAAGGATTACATCGTGCAGGACGGCGATGTCATCCATTTCCGATTCAATGTCTGAGCCCCCCGTGCGCGTTGACAATTTACGGGGCCAGCCGCTATAGTCCCGCGCCTTATTCGGCAAGGTAGCTCAGCTGGTTAGAGCACCGCACTCATAATGCGGGGGTCGGCAGTTCAAGTCTGCCCCTTGCTACCATTTTACTGAAGACCGGGGCCGTTTTGGCCCCGATTTTTTTTGTACTGGGCCCGGTGGTCATCGCAGGCTGTGACAGGAGTCTCAGGATTGAGCGGTCGGGCCATAGGATGGCCAGTCCGACGGTGCTTTACCCCAATGGTCGATGAAACTTTTTGCCGATCGCCTGGGTCCCATCTTGTAGGGGCAAGATGCCCCGCAACGAACATTTGTTCGTTGAGACTCCCCTTGGTGATTGGCTGATGCCCTGAAAACGGGCATCAGCCTTCTTTTTTGCCCGCCATTGGTGCGTTGTTTCGCTTGAGCGCCCGATTATGGTGCATTTCTGCTTTTTTGCCCCAGTCGCTGTGCGCCGATTCTGTATATAATCAATCACTTATGCGGTGGCATGTTTGGTGCATGCGTTAGCGGAGTCAATTTCGCTCGTGTACCGAAAGACCAACAGGATGAGGCAAGAGATGAAGAAAGCTACCGCGACCAGTCCGTCAGTTTTGATAGCGTCTTTACTGATGCTGATGCTACCCGGGTTCGCCCAGGCCGAAGAGGCAGCCGCCAACGGCGCCAATACGGCCTGGATTCTGACCTCCACAGCATTGGTCCTGTTTATGACCCTGCCAGGTCTGGCCCTGTTCTACGGTGGTCTGGTACGCAGCAAGAATGTGCTGTCGGTCCTGATGCAGTGTTTTTCGATCGCGGGCGTCGTCTCGATCCTTTGGCTGGTCGCCGGGTACAGCCTGGCGTTCGGCGAGGGCAATGCCTGGATCGGTGATTTCAGCAAGGTCATGATGGGCGGTGTGGGGCGCGACACCCTGTCGGGTGATATCCCGGAATCGCTTTTCATGCTGTTTCAGATGACCTTTGCGATCATAACGCCGGCGCTGGTCATCGGTGCATTTGTCGAACGCATGAAGTTTTCCGCCATGCTGTTGTTCAGTGCACTGTGGCTGATGCTGGTCTATGTGCCGGTGACCCACTGGGTATGGGGCGGTGGCTGGCTGGGCCAGATGGGTCTGTACGATTTCGCCGGTGGTACCGTGGTTCATATCACGGCCGGTGTTGCGGCCCTGGTGTGTGCGTTGGTGCTGGGGCCACGGCGTGGTTTCCCGGAAGTGGCGATGCCGCCGCACAACATGACCATGTCGGTGATGGGTGCGGGCATGTTGTGGGTCGGCTGGTTCGGCTTCAATGGTGGCAGCGCGCTTGCCGCCAACGGTGATGCGGCGATGGCCATGTTGGTCACCCATATCTCCGCCGCCGCGGGCGCAATGCTGTGGATGACCATGGAATGGATCAAGTTCGGCAAGCCGAGTGCGCTGGGTGCGGTGACCGGCATGGTGGCGGGCCTGGGGACTATCACGCCGGCCTCCGGTTTCGTCGGTCCCGGCGGCGCCCTGGTGATAGGTGTTCTGGCCGGCTTCGTCTGCTTCAATGCCACCATGTACATGAAGCGTGTGCTGAAGGTCGACGATTCGCTCGACGTGTTCCCTGTGCATGGTGTGGGCGGCATGCTGGGGACCTTGATGGCCGGCGTGTTCTCGGCCACCGGCCTGGGTGTGTTCAGCGGTTACGGCTTCGCCGATGGCATCAGCAGCATGGGTGGGCAGCTCTACGTCCAGCTGATCGGTGTCGTGGCCACCGTCGTCTTTACTGCGGTGGTCACCTTTATCATTCTAAAGCTGGTTGGTGCCCTGCTGGGGCTTCGCGTGGATGAGGATCAGGAGACCGAAGGCCTCGATATCGTGCTACATGACGAGCGTGGCTACGATATCAGCTGAGGTGCTTTGCGTATTGGCAAGAAAGGGGCGTTTATCCGCCCCTTTCTTGTTCTTGTAAAAATGAAAAAGCAGCTGCGAGGGCTGCTTTTCCGGATTGGTCGGAGTGAGAGGATTCGAACCTCCGACCCCCGCCTCCCGAAGGCGGTGCTCTACCAAGCTGAGCTACACTCCGCAGTGAATCGTGTATCAGAAAGAACGACTGACCGAGAAATCTGCAACTGCCGCGAGGGCTTTGCGGAAAGCTGATTCAGGGAGCACTTCGAGGGCCGCTTTGGCCTGTGCCGCCTCGTCTGCCGCGAGCCGCGCAGTGTAAGCGATCGCATCGGTCGATTCAATCGCCCGGATCACATCATCGATGCGGTCGCAGCCACCTTTTTCGATGACTGCACGCAGCATGTCGCGGGTCGCAGGTTCACTCAGTTCGATCGCCCTTATCAGGGGCAGCGTCGGTTTTCCCTCAGCCAGATCGTCGCCCAGATTCTTGCCGATATCCTGCCCGGATGAGCCGTAATCCAGCGCATCGTCGATCATCTGGAAGGCCATGCCGAGATGCAGTCCATAGGCCGCCAGGGCCGCCTCGGTCTCGGGGTCGCTGTCGCTGACGATGGCGCCGAGGCGGGCGCCGGCCTCGAACAGGGTTGCCGTCTTACGCAGGATGACCTCACGGTAGCGGCGCTCATCGGTATCCGGGTCGTTGCAATTCAGGAGTTGCAGCACCTCGCCTTCAGCGATGCGATTGGTTGCGTGCGACAGAACCTCCATGACCGGCATGGCATCGACCGCGACCATCATTTCGAAGGAACGGGAATACAGAAAATCCCCAACCAGCACGCTGGCGGCATTACCCCATACGGCATTTGCAGTGTCGCGGTTGCGGCGCTGATCGGAGTCATCCACCACGTCGTCGTGCAGCAGCGTGGCGGTATGGATGAATTCGACGATCGCGGCGAGGTCGACGTGAGTGGTGCCTTCGTAGCCCATGGCACGGGCGGCCAGCAGCACGATCATCGGGCGCAGGCGTTTACCGCCGCTGTTGACGATGTAGTGCCCGACCTGGTTGATCAGAACCACGTCGGATCTGAGTCTGTCGAGTATCAGGGCGTCGGTCGCCTTGAGGTCATCCTCGATCAGCTCGCGTATGCTGGAAAACTCCATAAGGGCGGGATTTCTGGGCAAAAACTGCCGCGCATCCTATGGAAGCGCCTTTCGCCCTGTCAAGCTGCGCGACGATCCTGGTGGTTCGTGGCGCCGTGTGCTGGCGGCAGTTGACGGCAAGTGTCCGGATCTATAGAATTTCGCCTCTTTCCGCCGGCACCCGTTGTCGGTGAGCCGTTTCAGATCCAGGGAGATTCGCGGTCATGTACGCCGTTATCCAGACCGGGGGCAAGCAATATCGGGTTGCCCAGGGTTCGACCCTAAAAGTAGAGAAAATCGAAGTCGAGGAAGGCGCCAGCGTGGAACTGGACAAGGTTCTGATGGTTGCCGATGGTGATGACGTGAAGGTCGGCGCACCCTACCTGGACGGTGGCAGGGTCACTGCGACGGTGAAGTCGCACGGACGTGGCAAGAAGGTCATGATCGTGAAGTTCCGCCGGCGCAAGCACCACATGAAGCGCCAGGGCCATCGCCAAGCCTTCACCGAGATCGAAGTTACCGGCATCAGCGCCGGTTGAGGGAGAGTCCAGCATGGCACACAAAAAAGCAGGCGGCAGTTCCAAGAACGGTCGCGATTCGGAATCCAAACGCCTTGGTGTCAAGGTCTTCGGTGGCCAGTCGATCAGCGCGGGCGGCATCATCATTCGCCAGCGCGGTACGCGCGTTCACCCGGGCGTGAACGTCGGTGTCGGCAGAGATCACACCTTGTTTGCGAAATCAGACGGTGTGGTTCGTTTCGAGACCAAGGGCTCGAACAGCCGTAAGTTCGTGAGCGTCGATCCGGCCTGATCCGTCAGCGAACCAAACCGCAATGTCAGAAAGGCCTCGTCGCTCGACGGGGCTTTTTTCGTTGCGGCACGGGAAATGCCGGCGTTGCGGGTTGGGGGTGAATAACGATGAAGTTTGTCGATGAGGCGGTGATCAAGGCCGAGGCGGGTGACGGCGGTAACGGCTGCGTCAGTTTTCGTCGTGAGAAATATATTCCCAAAGGCGGCCCCGATGGCGGTGACGGCGGCGATGGTGGTCATGTCTACCTGGTCGCCGACAGTGGACTCAACACCCTGGTGGATTTCCGCCACAAACGGCACCACCGGGCCGAGCGCGGACAAAATGGCATGGGGCGGCAGATGACCGGGCACAAGGGCGAGAGTCTGTGGATCCGTGTCCCTGTCGGCACCCGTGTGCATGATGCCGACACCGAAGAGTTCATCGGCGAGGTGATGGCGCATGGCGAGGAGCTGCTGGTGGCCCGCGGCGGTCACCATGGGCTGGGCAACATCCATTTCAAGAGCAGCACCAACCGCGCCCCACGCCAGTCGACCCAAGGTACGCCGGGTGAACGGCGCAGCCTGCATCTGGAACTGGTACTGCTGGCCGATGTCGGACTGCTCGGCCAGCCTAACGCGGGCAAGTCGAGCCTGATCACGGCGGTTTCCAGCGCCCGCCCAAAGGTAGCGGATTATCCTTTTACCACCCTGTATCCGAACCTGGGCGTCGTACGTGCCGGTTCGGATCGCAGTTTCGTGATTGCAGACATCCCCGGATTGATCGAGGGCGCGGCTGAGGGCGCCGGGCTCGGTATCCAGTTCCTGAAGCACCTCTCGCGCACACGCTTGCTGCTGCATCTGGTCGATATGGCACCGATGGACGAGTCTTCACCCGCCGAGTCTGTACGCTGTATCCTCGCCGAGGTCCAAAAGTTTGGCCATGATCTGGAAGAGCGTGAGCGCTGGATGGTATTGACGAAACGGGATCTCCTCGATGACGATGAGTTTGCGGCCCGCCGCAGGGCCCTGCTCGACGAACTTGACTGGAAGGGTCCGGTGTTCGCGATCTCCTCGGTGGCGCGCCAGGGTCTTGATGAACTGATACAGGCCCTGGCCCGCCACCTGGAACAGCTGCGGAGGTCAGAGACCGATGACACCACCGTGGCTGAAGATGAACCCTACGACCCACTGAAGTCATGACCAAGCGTCAATCTCTCAAATCGACCCGCCGTTGGGTGGTCAAGATCGGCAGTGCCTTGATCACCGCCGACGGTAAGGGGCTGGACCGCGAGAGCCTGAGACACTGGGTCGATCAGATGGCCGACCTGATCGCCGATGGCAACGAAGTGGTCATAGTGTCTTCTGGAGCGGTTGCAGAGGGCATGAAGCGCATGGGCTGGATGCAGCGGCCGGTGGGCCTGCATGGGCTGCAAGCAGCCGCGGCAATCGGTCAGATGGGATTGGTGCAGGCCTGGGAAAGTTGTTTTCAGCGCCGTGGCCTGCATACGGCGCAGGTGCTGTTGACTCACGATGACCTGTCCGACCGCAAACGCTACCTAAACGCACGCAGCACCCTGCGCGCCCTAGTCGGCTTCGGTGTCGTACCGGTGATCAACGAGAACGACGCCGTCGCCAACGAGGAACTGCGGTTCGGTGACAATGACACCCTGGCCGCACTGGTGGCCAATCTGATCGAGGCAGATCTGCTGGTTCTGCTGACGGATCAGCAGGGGCTCTACAGCGCAGATCCGCGTTCGAACCCGGATGCAAGTCTGGTCGCACATGGGCTGGCCGGTGACCGCTCGCTGGATACCATGGCGGGGGGCGGCGGTGGCCGGTTCGGTCAGGGGGGTATGCAGACCAAATTGCAGGCCGCGCGGCTGGCTGCCAGATCAGGGGCGGCGACCGTGATCGCCTACGGTCGCGAGCAGCACGTCCTGCGAAGGCTCAAGCAGGGCGAGGAGGTCGGCACCCTCCTCACTTCCTCGCAGCAGCCCGACGCTGCGCGCAAGCGCTGGCTTGCCGGACAGCTTCAGGCAAAGGGCCGGCTGGTGCTCGATGCTGGAGCCGTCCGCGTCCTGCGCGAGTCCGGTCGCAGTCTGCTGGCGGTCGGGGTCAGGGAAGTGCAGGGTGATTTTCTGCGCGGCGAGATGGTGGTCTGCGTGGATGAGCAGGGCCATGAATTTGCACGCGGGCTGGTGAACTACAACGCCGACGAGGCACGTCGGATCAAGGGCCGGCCATCCGGTGAGATCGAGCGCATACTCGGATATGTGGACGAGGAAGAGCTGGTCCACCGTGACAACCTGGTACTGATGTAACTGCCGGATAAGCGGATGGTGGCGGGGAGCATTAAAAAACCCCTGGCGGATCCATCCACCGGGGGCTCAGATGTCGTCAGGCTTGGTTGGCAAACTTGTGATCCATTCGGCGCGTCCCGCGCTGGTCTTCAATCCATGGAATCCTTTTCGACGACGATTGTAATTTGCCACGCGGGTGGCGATCCCGGATAGAACCTGAATCGGTAATGCTTGTAGGAATTCGCCTACATTGCGCAAGGTAATTTAATTTGGCCATAAAAAAACCGGCCCTGGGCCGGTTTCCTTCGAATCCAGGCAGCGTTTAAAGGCTCCGGATCTTGGCGTTCAGCCTGCTCTTGTGGCGCGCGGCCTTGTTTTTGTGGATAAGACCCTTGGTTGCCAGGCTGTCCAGCAGCGGCGCAGCGGTCTTGTAGGCACTCTCTGCGGCCGTCTTGTCACCGGCATCGATCGCGGTGAGCACTTTCTTGAGCTCGGTACGCATCCCGCTGCGACGACCAGCGTTCTGCTGGCGGTGCTTCTCGGCCTGGCGGGCGCGCTTGCGGGCTTGTGCTGAGTTGGCCAATTCAGGTCTCCTGATACATCGGCATTCACGAAAGACGCGAGAGTATGTAGATCCGCGTGGCCACTGTCAAGTCTCGAGTGCTGACAGATTCGTGCGGCGCTTGCCTCTATAATCGCCGCTTTCCGGAGGATTTCGCCCTGTCCCTGATCAAATCCCTCTCCACCGTCGGCGGTTACACCTTCGTGTCGCGGATCCTGGGATTCGTCCGCGATCTGGTGTTTGCGCAGGTATTCGGCGCCAGTGCAGAGACCGATGCGTTCTTCGTGGCGTTCAAGATCCCGAATTTCTTACGCCGCCTATTTGCCGAGGGCGCTTTTGCGACGGCGTTCGTCCCGGTGCTTACCGAGTACCGAACCCAGCGTGATTACCGCGAACTCAAGGACTTCGTGGACCATATCGCCGGTACGCTGGGCCTGGTGTTGCTCATCGTGTCTCTGATCGGGGTGGTGGCTGCACCTGCCCTGGTCTCCCTGTTTGCATTCGGTTGGGTGATGGACGGCGAAGCGGCCAAGCTGGCGCTGGCGGCCGAGATGCTGCGCCTGACCTTTCCATATCTGTTTTTCATCTCTTTGACCGCCTTTGCGGGCGGCATCCTGAATGCGCACGACCGCTTCGCCGTGCCGGCATTCACGCCTGTGTTGCTGAATCTTTGTCTGATCTCGGCGGCGCTCTGGCTGGCTCCCGTGATGGAGCAGGGGATCGTGGCCCTGGCCTGGGGGGTTCTGATCGCGGGCATCACCCAGTTCACTTTTCAACTGCCCTTTCTTGCCGGCATAAGATTGCTGCCGCGCCCGCGTCCGGGTTTTCATGATCCCGGGGTGGTGCGGGTACTGAAACTGATGGTTCCGGCCCTGTTTGCCGTATCCGTCACCCAGATCAACCTGCTGCTCGATACGATGCTGGCGTCTTTTTTGGTCACCGGCAGCATCTCCTGGCTGTATTACTCGGACCGCCTGATGGAGTTTCCGCTCGGGATCCTCGGTGTCGCGCTCGCCACGGTCATATTGCCGCGCCTGTCGCGACGCCAGGCCGAGGCGGCCCCCGATGCGTTCAGCCGCACTCTGGACTGGGGGTTGAGGATGACGGTCATTTTCGGCGTCCCTGCGGCGGTGGGGCTGATGATGCTGGCGGGGCCCATGATGGCCACGCTGTTTCAATCCGAAGTATTCGATGCAAGCGATGTGGCGATGGCCGAACGCAGCCTGTTGGCCTATGCGTTCGGGCTGCAGGCCTTCATTCTGATCAAGGTGCTAGCTCCCGGCTTTTATGCGCGCCAGGATACGCGCAGCCCGGTAAAGATCGGGGTCCTCGCAATGGTGG